>Ga0265797_10009034_pt1 | contig 13097 bp, 8 predicted proteins | sample P2T30metagenome_FD_192433 | JGI IMG/M metagenome (GOLD analysis project Ga0265797, IMG submission 192433) | Plant litter microbial communities from East Loma Ridge, Irvine, California - P2 T30 | ecosystem: Environmental > Terrestrial > Plant litter > Unclassified | place: USA: California... | reverse complement strand
ATCGGCGTCATCGACGGTATCGCGTTCCAGACGAACATCCTGGCGCTCAATGCCGCCGTCGAAGCGGCGCGCGCCGGCGAGCAGGGCCGCGGCTTTGCCGTGGTCGCCACCGAGGTGCGCAACCTGGCCCAGCGTTCGGCCGCGGCGGCAAAGGAAATCAAGGTCTTGATCGGCAGCTCGGTCGAGCGGGTCGATGCCGGCGCCGTGCTGGTCGACCGCGCGGGCGCGACCATGGACGAGATTGTCACGGGCGTCAAACGCGTGACTGACATCATGGCCGAGATCAGCCATGCGACGGTCGAGCAGAACGCCGGCATCGAGCAGGTCAACGGCGCCATCGCGCAGATCGATGAAGCCACGCGGCAGAATGCGGCGTTGGTGCAGCAGGCCAGCGGGTCGGCCGCCACGCTCGAAGGCGAAGCGCAACGTCTGGCGCAGACGGTCAGCATCTTCCGCCTCGACGCCCGGGCAACCGTCGCACCAGGCTATCAACCGCATATGCTTAATTGATTCTTTTATAAGTGTACGGTGCCGCACAGAGTGCATCTGAGCAATGACGTTTAATAGGTACACCAATAACCTAATAAGGGACTTCACCATGAAATCGTTCATCGCTACCTTGATCACCGCCGCTGCTTTCGCCGCTGTTGGTATCGCACCTGCCGCTGCCCAGACCGTCAACAAGGCCGCGCACAAAACGGCCATGGACAAAGCCAAGGCTGACTACAAAGTCTCGAAAGACAAGTGCGACGCGATGAGCGGCCACGCAGAAGACATCTGCGAAGATGAAGCCAAACTGGTCCGCGCCAAGGCCGAGCACGACGCAGCAATGAAGTTCGACAACACCGGCAACAACGTGATGAAAGCCCGCGGCAATGTGATCGACGCCGAGTACGAACTGGCTGAAGAAAAATGCGACGCCATGAAAGGCGATGCAGAAGACAAGTGCGAAATGCAAGCCAAGTCGACTCGCGATGCAGCGCGTGACGCCAACAAGGCCAAGTAATTCCTGACCGGGTTCTGGGCGCACCTCACTGCGCCCGATGCCTGTCATGAAGACGTCGTCCCCGGACCTGTTCCGCGGACGACGTTTTTGCATTGGCGGCGCCTGTGGACGGGACGCCACAGTTCGTGTGCGCCGGGCGCGGGCGTGAATACAAGCAACACCGGCCGCGCAGACCGTGGGCGCTATAATCGACCCGGTGAATAAACTCGAAGCTTTCGGATACATCGCCGCGCAAGCTGTGCGCGGCGAAATTACGTTCCCCACCAGCGTCAATGCCGTGCTGCGCCTGCAGCAGGCGCTCGACAATCCCGATTGCCATATCGATGAGGCAATCAGGCTGGTGCTGGCCGAACCACAATTGGCCGCACGCACCGTCGCCATGGCCAACACGGCAGCATTCGGCGGCAGCGCCTCGATGCCCGTGACCAATGTCCGCACCGCCGTGACGCGCATCGGCTACCGCCGCCTGCAGGCGCTGGTCGCCAGCCTGGTGGTGCGCCAGTTCGGCAACCGCATCAAGGATCCGCAACTGCGCGCCAAGGCCGAACAATTGTGGGAGCACACGACCCATATGGCCGCGATCGCCTATTCGTTGGCGCGGCGCGTGACGGGCGTCAATCCCGACACCGCCCTGTTCGCCGGCATCGTGCACGAGGTCGGCGCTTTCTATCTGCTGGCGCGGGCAGACGAATTTCCGGGCCTGCTCGACGACGATGCCGATAACTGGGGGGCGCTGTGCGAGGACGTGGTCAGCGCCGAGGTGATGAAGAAGTTGTCGATTCCGCCGGCTGTATCCGACGCCATCGCCGATATGCGCGGCGGCTGGCTCAATATGCCGCCGGGCACGCTGCTCGATACGCTGTTGATGGCGAACCAGTACGCTCCGGTGCCATCGCCGCTTGATAGCCGGCGCGAGCCGTTGCCGCCGCACGACGAAAACGCGATCGACTTCGTGTTCGATGAGGTCACGCTGGCCGAGATCTTGAGCGAAGCGGCCGAGACCGCGCGTGCAATGGGTGGGGCTGCCCTCGTCTGATCGGTTTTCTGCGCGGCTGTACTTGTGCGTGGTTACGCCGGCGGCGAGGCTGCCGGTTGTGACTCGCTGAGCATGCGCTCGACCGTCTTGGCCAACTCGCGTGCCTGCCAGCGGCGACGTGTCAGCATCAATGCCGTCAGTGCCACACCGCATAGCGCCATCGTCGCCGCCACCCACTGCGGCGCGGTGTAGGCAAAGCCCAGCGTCAGCGGAATCCCGCCCAGCAACGCTCCCATCGCATTGCCGACATTGAAGCCAGCCTGGCCCAGCGACGAGCCCAGCATCTCGGCTTCGCGCGAATGTTCGATCAAGAGCACCTGGATTGGCGGGCCGATCGCCAGCGCATTGGCGCCCGTGAGGAAGGCCAGCACCACCATCGCGATCTTCGACTCGGCCAGCAAGCCATTACACAAGAGCACCACGGTCATGGAGATCATCAGGATCAACAGTGCCGGCAGCGGATGGAACTTGTCGGCGAGATAGCCGCCAAACTGTACACCGACCGTCATTCCCACACCCACCGCCGTCATGATCAGCGGCAGTGCGCTTGTGCTGAAGCCCGTGACGTCGGTGAGCAGCGGCGCGATGTAGCTGAACCAGGCGAAGAAACCGCCGGTGCCGATCGAGACGATGCCCAGGGCCAGCCACAGGTCGAGATGCCTGAAAATGCGCAGGTCCTGCATCAGGCCCGTGCGCTTGGCCGGCTCGATCGGCGGCACCCACTGGTGCAGGCTCCACATGGTCAACAGGCCAATGATCGCCACTATCAAGAACACCATCCGCCAGTCGAACGCATGCCCGATCCAGGTCCCGAGCGGTACGCCCAGCACATTGGCCAAGGTCAGGCCCGTGAACATCATGGCCATCGCCGCTGCCGCCTTGCCCGGTTCGGCCAGACGGCTGGCGACAACCGCGCCCACGCCAAAGAACGCGCCATGCGGCAAGCCGGCGAGGAAACGCGAGGCCATCATGGTCTCGAAGTTCGGCGCGAACGCCGACATCGCATTAAACACCGCAAACATCAGCATGAACCAGATCAGCACCGTGCGCGGAGGACGGCCGGCGACGATCGTCACGAGGGTCGGCGCGCCGACGACCACACCGAGCGCATAGGCCGTGATGAGGTAGCCGGCTTGCGGAATGGTGATCTGCAAACCACGGGCGATATCGGGCAGGATGCCCATCATGACGAATTCGGTCATGCCAATGCCGAAGCCGCCTAGGGCGAGTGGGAGAAGGCTTTTCTTGATCACAGGGGAGGTCGTTGTACTGCGGTGGAAAATGATCCCTGACCGAGTGGGGAAATTTGCGGCCGGGCCTGCCACTATACCGGGTGCATACGGAAACGTCCGCTCACCAGTCGTGATGACAGGTATAGGGCGCTGGAATAGGGCAGTTCAGGCGGACGGCGGCTCGTCGTCGTCAGGCGGCCACACGACGCGGCCATGGCCCACGTCGCCCAGCCGCGCGCGCAATCGCGCAGCGTCGCTCGCTGGCAGGCTGAACGTGAAGCGCACGTCGTCGCCATGGGCCACGTCGTCCAGCGTCGCGCCGGCCGCATCGAGCTCGCGCCGCAGCATGCCCTCCATCGCATACGGCGCGCTGCAGCGCAGCTGGCTTAGCTTGATGATCGGAATCTTCGGCGCCGTAAGCAACGCCTGCGCCACGCTGTCGGTGTAAGCGCGCACGAGGCCGCCAGCGCCCAGCTTGACGCCGCCGAAGTAGCGCACCACCGTGGCCAGCACGCCATCGAGATCCTGATGGCGCAGCACATCGAACATCGGCCGCCCTGCGGTGCCGCTCGGCTCGCCATCATCGACGGCCGCTGACTGGCCGCCGGCCAGCAGCGCCCAGCACACATGCGCCGCCCCGGGATGCTGCGCCCGCAATTCCGCCACGACCTTTTGCGCACCGGCGCGGTCAGCCATCGGCTGCACGCACGCAATGAAGCGGCTTTTCTTGATGATCAGTTCGTGATGGACAGCGCTGGCGATTGTCTGGGGCATGGGGCGCGCAGGAGCGAGGCGGAATGCGAAAACGACAACGCCAACCCGAAGGTTGGCGTTGTCGATGAATCTTTGGTAGGCCGTGCGGGATTCGAACCTGCGACCAACGGATTAAAAGTCCGCTGCTCTACCAGCTGAGCTAACGACCCGAAGAAGACGAGATTATAGCGGCACTTGGCAGATTTACCAAGTGCTTCCGCTCATTCTTTCTTTTTGTCCACATCGGCGTGGTAATCCTCGCCCTGTTCTTCGGCGTGCTGCTCGCCGTCTTCCGAGACATCTTCGCCTTCGATGACCTTGTCTTCGGCCTGCACATCGTGCATGGCGTGTGGCTCGAGTTCTTCGGCGCTGACGTTCATCCGGACGAACAGGCCCCAAGTGGCGAGCAGGGCGGCAGCGGCAACACCGATCGACGCGGCATGCGGCAAGTATTCCGGGCTGCCATGGACGAACTGGAAAACGCCGATCAGGCATTCCACCGACAGGGAGACGACAACCACGATCAGGAAGCGCGAGAGGAAGCGACGCACGCGGGTAGGCGAACTGATGTTGGCTTCGCGCTGGATTTCTTCTTCCAGCACGGTTTGACCAAGACCTAGCGCGGCGACGGCGATGGTCAACATGCCGATGCATTCGAGAATGAGGTCGAAGCGTTCGCGGGCAACGGTATCGGCGGAAGGGCTAAGGGCAGACCAGATTTCGACGCCAGCCAGCACGACAAGGCCGATGCCGCAGGCGAAGAAGAGGATGACGATGAAGACGTAGCCGAGTTCGAAGAGTTTTGTTATGGCTTTCACGGGATGCAATGGTTGTAGAGATGCAAGAACTCTAGCACTAAATGCAAGGGGGGTTGTGTTCGTCTGGTTCGCTGTGGAATGTGGCGGCGGACTGAGATGACATTGTGCAGAATTTGGGAATCAAAGGGCTGGAATCACATTCGGCCGCGCTGATTTATTCAGCACATTTGAGACATGGCGCTATTGAGTGGCAAATTCACTCATATCAACGTGTGAGAGATGTCGAATCCAAAAAATCTAAAACGTGCCTTTATCATAAATTCACAGCCTTCGATCTGTTCGGCTTCGAATTAGTTCGCGTCAGCGATCTGTAACACTCGAAGCAAGCGCTCGTCCTTAGCTCCAGCCCTTCCGGCATCGACATCGACAGAGACGTTTCTGCAGACACAGTACTCATTGTCCGAGGGGTTCGAGCGGAGAATGCTCCAGCAGTTTGTGCACTGGTAAAACGTCCGGTCCGATACCAGTAGCGGCGCTCCGATAACATGCTCTAAATCTGCAATAACCAATTTTTTTTTCGACATGATTTATTTCCACGGTGGTCGGCAACGATTTGGAATTTCGACTAGATCTCCCGCATTTACGTGAGATTGTACGCTTTGCGGAAGCTGATACTGAGTGCCATTCCCTGGTTGATTGAACCAAGGTTCTGCTGGCCCAGCTCGAACGCCACCGATAGGCTTTGCCACTTCATATACGTGGTAACCCGCATTGTACGAGGCCGCTGGAAGTGCGCGGTCCCCGAAGGGTGTTCCTGCGGGCGATAGGAAGCCACCTGTCGGTTGACCAAAGCGGTCGATCTGAGTGCCTGGCGACAGAGTAACTGTAGAGTCTTTCCCCGACGCGAACCCAAAGTTTGCAGGCCATCCTGGGTCCTTGGCAAACCGTCCTTGCGCGTCGCGCCATAGGTCGTTGGTGCCTTTCTCAACTGTGGCAGGGTTGGAAGGGCATCTGCTCAGCCCAAGGGTATCAAGCCAGCCGGTCGGGTTTGGCGCGTACTGATGAAGATTCAATCCGCCGAGCAGGCGAATGGGGTCACGCGATATGAACCTGCCGGCATGCGGGTCGTAGTAACGATGCCGGTTATAGTGTAGGCCAGTTTCCGCATCTTCATACTGTCCCTGAAAACGAATCGGATTGCGCACCCCAGCCTTGCGCGCCGCCTCACTGATCGCTTCCTTCGCTTGCCCCCACGCTTTGTACTGTGCCGACCACGCAACCTTGCCATCGCAATCCGTCAACTCCTGCGGCGTGCCCAAATGATCGCATTGATAGAAAGCGATCTCATCCTTAATGAAAGGCTCGGCCTCCTGCTCAAATTCCCCGTTCCATAGTGGATCGAGTACAACATCATACTTGCCGTAATTTCCCGCCATCAGCGCTTTGACATCGGTCGTCGGCGTCAGCGATAGCGCCCGGCTCCGGGTCGCCTGCACCAGTGGCACGAAGCTGTCGCGCTCATACACATAGTGCACCGTCCGTTCGCCCCCAGCATGGCCTTGATGCACGCTACTTTCCAGCGCCAGCGTATCGCCATCCCAGCAGAACATAGTCCTGGTCGATTCCCTGAGGGCAGTGCCTTCGTGCGCCTGGCTGTGCTTGGCAATGCGCCGCCCTGACGGATCGTAGGCAAAGGTGGTGACCCCGTGCCAAGTCGTGGCGCGTGTCATCCGATTGAACGCATCCCATGCATACTCGGCCCGCTTGCCGTTCCGTATATGTTCCACAAGATTGCCGCGCTCATCGTAGCGGTATTTAACGCCCGCATATTCCTTGAGCAAGTTGTCCAACAGCTTCGGCAGCGGAACGCGGCGGGAGGCGGCCGGCCGGGTCGTATTTCATCGTTTGCTGCAGGCCGTTGGACTGCGTGCGGCTTGTTTCCTGGTACAGCGCGTCGCGCTCAAAGGAGACCAGCTCTTGCCCGTCGAGCAGCAGGCCGTGCGTGTGGCCAGAACCGTAGGTCAGCCAGTCGACGCGGTGGCCGTCGGGGCGGACCGTGCCGATGCGCTGGTTGAGTGCGTCGTAGTGGTGATGCCAGACCGCGGTGCGCTTGTCGGGATGGAACGGGCCCTGGTAGTGCTGGTGCTCGCGCACGAGGTTGCCAACGGCGTCGTAGAACCATTGCAGCCGGGCGTGTTCGTTCTGCGCTTCGGCCAGCTGGCCGTTGGCGTTATAGGCAAAGGTTTCGGTTTGTTCCAGCTGGCCGGGGGCTGCGGCCCGGCGTTGCATGAGCCGGCCCATGGCGTCGAAATCAAGCGACGTCGTCACGCCGCCGTCGACGGTTTGCGCCAATACGCCGCTGGCGTCGTTGTAGTGGTATTCGGTGGCTTTGCCGTCGAAACCCTGTTCTTGCAACAGGCGGCCGACCGGGTCGTACCGGAAGTGGTAGACGCTGCCATTTTCGTTTTCCAGCGCGGTCAGGCGACCGAGCGCGTCCCACCCGTACTGCAGGCTATGTCCATGGGCGTCGGTGCGCTTGGCGATCAGTCCGGCCGCAGTGTAGCGGTAGACGGTAGTGCGCCCGAGCGGGTCGATGTGCGCGAGCAGCCGGCCTTCGGCGTCGTGGCGTAGTTGCTCTGTGCTGCCGTCGGGGTGGATGACAGCTTCGAGCTGCCCGGGATGGTTGCTGCTGTCGCTGCCGTCGCTGTGCGCGTAAGCCAGCGTGTCGGCGCTTACCGGCGTGTAGCGGTAGTGGGTGACGTTACCGGCGACGTCGGTGGATTTGACCATGCGCTGGCGCTCGTCATATTCCCACTTGCTGGTGTGACCGGAGCAATCGGTGTAGCCGGCGAGCGCGCCCCCCAGAGTGTAAGTGAGCTTCGAGGCGCCACCCTTGGCGTCAACGACTTCGACGGGGCTGCCGGCCTTGTTGTACGCATACTGCGTCTTGTTACCGAGCGGGTCTGTCTCTTCAACCAGGTGGCCCTGGGCATTGTAATCACGTCGCCAGATGCCGCCTTCACCGTCGCGGATGCCGGTGACACGGTGCTGGCGGTCGTACTCGAAGTGGACCTGGCTGCCGTCGGCGCGCGTTTGGGTGAGCAGGTTGCCGTGATCGTCATATCGGTAATGCTCGCTGCTGCCGTCGGCATCGATGTGGCGCACGACGTTCTTGGCATCGTCGCGATAGAACCATTCTTCGAGCCCGTCCGGGTAGGCGACACGATAGGTGTAGCCGGCAATGTCGTAGTAGTAGCGGGTCTCGTGGCCGAGCGCGTCAGTCACGTAGGTCAGGCGGATGTTCTTGTCCCACTCGAGCCGGGTGTCGAAGCTGCCGTCGTCACCCCATTCGCGGATCGCCCTGGCCTTGGCGCCGCTGTCGATGCTGGTGTCGTAGGCGAGGTTCATGCCGCGTCCGGTGCGATCGGTATAGCGGGTGACGAGATGGCGGTCGTACTGATAGCGCCAGGCTGCGCCGTTTTCGTCCTGGGCGTGGGTCAGGTCGCCGTGCTCGTCGACGTCGTAGGCAGCGAGCTGCCTTACCACCTTGTCGTCCCCGATTTCCCACAGCGCGCGAATGCAGCCGCTGTTGGCGTCGATCTGGGTGCCGGCATGGGCGACGATGTTCTCACCCTGCTTGCTGATGATGTCACTGAGCACTTCTTCGCCAGCGTGCGGGCCATTGGCGATGACATGGTCGTAGCGCAGGCCGATGGCCGCGCCGTCGCGCGCATGCAGCGCGACCAGCCGGAAGTGCTCCTTGCCCATCTCGGCAGCCTTGGTGCGCGGCGTGTCGACCAGTTCGTAGGTTTCGCGCCACGCACTGGCTTCGCCCTCGGACAGCGGCTTGCCGAAGTCGAGCGTGAGCAGCTTGGCGCTCATTCGGATCAGCGTGATTTGCTCGACCGGATCGTGGTGCCGCTGGCCTACACCGAGGAAAGGATACCGATGGCTGCGGCCATCGGCGGCGTGATAGAGCAGGGCGGCAGGCTTGCCCTGCCTGATGACGTCGATGCGGATGCTGTACGGCGTGAGCCAGCGCGCGCCGAGATTGCCGTGGTCATAAGCGCTCAGCTGGCTGCGGTAGGTGCGGCTCCATTCAATGGGAAGCGGCGCATCCAGTACGAAGTCGGTATGCGTAAAGGTCTCTGCGCCGGTGGCGAAGCTGATCGAGTGCGCGGTGCCGCCTTTTGCCGGGCACAGCTTGCAGGCATTTGCATCGCCTTTGGCCGGGTGCTGCCTGCCGGTGGCGCCCAGTTCGTGGCCGGGATTGTCCTTCTTGTGGCTCGCGCCCTTGCTTGAAGGGACCAGCGCTGGATACCGCTTCTTGTGCTTTCTGACCGCGTCGCGCAGCCGCATCAGTATCCATGCGATGCTCATCTTCGCCTGTTCGTCGGCCAGGGCCGCGAGCTTGCCACGAAACGCCGGCTTGAAGTCGGTCAGGTGGGTGATGATGCCGGTCACGCTATCTACCGCGCTGCGCGGCAGGTGGCTGGCCGCTGCGGCGGCAGCGTAGTTCGCGCCCGTCTTGTATTGCCGGGCGAGGGCGCCGAGCATGCGGCGCCATGTGCTTTTCACCTTGGGATCGTGCAGCTTGTCCTCGACGTCGACTGTGGCACCCACATCGAACAGCGGTTCCGCGCCGATGCAGCGCTTGAGGACCTTGATCAACTCGTCGGCAAACCCTTCTGCGACGTCGGCGCCGTCATCCAGGATGCCGGCCAGCTTGCCCATCGCACCGTCGATGAACGTGTCGATCTCGCCGGCCAGCGTCGCGTTGAGGTGCACGACCAGCACCTCGATCAGCGCGCTTCCCACATCCTTGACGCCCAACGCCAGTTTTTGCCGGGCCAGGTGCAGCGCCGGCCGCAAGCTCATGCGCGCCGCGCTCATGGTCGGCGCCACGCCGATCAGGTTGATGCCCAGGCTCACCCATTGCAGGAAATCGGTTTCCTTCTTTTTGATGGTGTTCTGGACGATACCGACGATGTCCATGACGGCGTCGATCAGCGCCATGATGTTGCCGAGCACCGGCAGGCTGCCGGCCACGGTGGCCAGGCGTTCCAGCGTCACATAACCGCCGCTGATCTCGCGCAGCCATTTGTCGAAGTCAGCAGCGGCGGCGCCGACGTCTTGCTGGTCGATGGTGTTGAGTGGCGCCACCGCAACTTCCGGCGCACGTTCGATGGGCTTGGACGAGGCTTGCGCGGGTTCGGTCATGGTGGTTTTTTAACGGATGGATGTTTGCCGAAGCTGGCCCGCAACATGGGCCATGGCCGTCTGGCCGAGCGGCGTCAGAAATGCGCGTGCGCCGCCTTCCTTCAGCGACTGCGCGGCGCTTGTCGCTTGTTCCGCCGCTTGCGCAATCGCCCCCAGCTTGCCGGCCAGGCCGTCCGGACTGTTCGAGGCCGCGTCAATGCTAGGCCTTGGCAGCGCCACGGTCGGCCACGCGGTTACTTGCCCAAAGTAGCTGCCGTCATCCCACGGATCGCGCGGGTCCTTGCCGTAACTGACCGTGGCCGTGCCCATTGGCAGGTCTGCCACGCTGGCAAAGCCGTCGCCATCGAGCGTGCCCTGGTGAATGCCACCGTCGGCATCGACGACGGTGTAGTCACCTTGCCGTATGCCTTGCTTCTTGCTGCCGGCCGAATTCACGTACTGATGAAACAGGTCGAGCTTCCCCGGCGCGAGCTGCACGGTCTGTGGCAATGCCGGCGTGCCTTCGCTCTTGCCGGGCTCAATGTTGTGCTTCGCTGCGTGCTGGCGCCAGGTTCCGGCCGTGCCATGGACGATTCCCCCTGCGTTCCAGCGGCTGAAGCTGGTACCGCCGTTGATCACCACTTCTTCCTTCGCCGTGATCGTGATCCGGTTGGCGGTGTGGGTGATGTTGAGCTTGGCCAGGATGTTGATGCTGTCCTTCAGGGCGGTGATATCGATGTCGGCGCCCGCCGCCACCAGCTTCATGCCGGCCTTGCAGGCACACATGCGCACCGCGTCTCTGACGCTCACGAGAAAACTCTTGCCTGCGCTCAGGCTGGCATGCCCGCCACTGGTGAGGGCGGTGTGCTCCACGCTCATCAAGTGGGTGGAACCCTGCGTGCTGGTTTCAATACCGGCAGGGCTTGCCAAGGTGAGGTGGGGCGCCTGGAATTCGGGGAATTCGCCTTGCTCGGGCTGGCCGCCCTGGCCACCCTGGCCGCCTTGGCCGTTAATGGCGTCGACCTGTGCCTGCAGTGCGGCGGCGACCTGATCCTGGTCGCCCGGCCGATGCGCCTGCGCCTGTTGCGCGGCCTGTGACAGGCTGTCGTGCAATTGCTGGCCCTGCGCGATGCGCGCCAGCGTCTCGGCCATGTCGGTGATATGTGCGCGGGCGTTCGGCCGTGCTTCGGTGCTGATCAAGAGGCCCTGCTGTGCGCGCACCGCACCAATGCCGTCGGTGCGCAGCTCGAACCCCTGGCCGCGCGCGTCCTTGCGGCCGGCGTTGTCATCGATGCGTTTGATATGGCCCAGGCTGAGTTGGCTGGCGAGGTGGTCGCTCTTGAGCTGGGCCTGGATCTAATCCTGTGTGTCGTCCAGCACCAGATGGTTGCTGCGTCCGCCTGGCGTGTTGCCACCGTTGGCAGTCAACTCGCGGCTTCTGAGCCCCATCAGCGCTCGCTGTTCAGGAAGCTTCCACGGCGGCATACAGCTCTGGTTGTGCACCGAGCCGGTCACGATCGGATGATCGGGATTACCGTCGAGCCATTGCACGATCACTTCCGAGCCAACCCGCGGATGGCTGGCCAAGCCCTTCTCGCCACCGGCCCAGTTACTGCTGACGCGTACCCAGCAGCTACTGCTTTCGTCCCGATCCCAGTGAAACCTCACCTGGATGCGACCGTACTGGTCCACGTTCAGGCTGCTCTGGCCTTCCGGGCCGACCACGATGGCCGTCTGCAGCGCCAGCAGTTTCGTCGGTATGCTGTTGAAGCCGCGCCCGGGCCGCCACGGCACGGCCTTGCTCTGGCAACGCACGCGGTTCTTGTACTCGGCAAGTACATTCTTGCCTTGCAGGTAATTGTTGCTGGCTTCGTGATGTACTTCCAGGATCAGGAATTCGCTGTCTTCGCTTACCCTGAAATGGCCGAGCAGCTTGAACCACCTGCCTGCGGCGACGTGCCGGTTGTTGCCTTGTGCCTCATACAGCTGGCCACGGGCTTCGATTTCTTCCATGCGCAAGCGCGACAGCCGGGCGGCGCCCGCCTGGTGCTGGAATCCGTAATGCCCTTCGTAGCTGTGCACCTCCAGCTTCGGGATATCGCCCTGCCCGTTGATGGTGACGGTACTGGCATGAACCGGGTGCGGATGCTTGAAGTCGAAGCCGCTCACTGTCGCTTGTCCGGACGCCCATTGGCGTAGTGCACTCCAGGCACCGAAAGCGTCTTCTTCGACGGCGCCACCAGCGCCATGAAAGCGAATGCCGGGTGACGGTCCGTCGATCGGCTCTGCGGTGCACGTGTTGTCGCAGACCTGCAGCAGGTGACCTTCGGCAGTATGCTCGTACCAATAGCTGTAGCCAGCCGCTTCCCAGCGACGGCACAGGTAGTTGTGGTCGGTCTCGTCCCATTGCGTGGCCGTCGTGAACTGCGGCTGTTCGCCGGCGACTTTCCAGTCGTATTCCGGCAGGGCACCGTAGCCGGCGAAGATTGTCTCAGCCTGCGCGCGCACGGTTTGCGCATGGAATAGCCGGTTGTTGCGGCGCAGGCGCGTGTACGCCAGCCATGGCATGAGTACAGCCTCGTAGAACGCCACGCCGCCATCCGTCCTGACCAGCTTGAACGAAGTCACATAACCGGTGAACGGTCGCAGGCTGCCGTCAGCCTGCACGAGCGATATGCACAGCAGCTTGCCGTGCATTGCCTCGAGTTCGATCCTGGCATCGTCGCTCAGCAGTTCCGCTGTGTATTCGAAGTCGCGCGACAGATATTCCGTGCCGACGAAGCGGTTCACCATCAGCGTGGCTGGCGGGCCGTCGTTTCCAGGGAACGCCATGCGCAGCAGACGGGTGTGTTGGTGGGCTTCCAGCAGTGCTTGCAGGTCAGTCATCGTGTGCTCGTCAGTTGAGCTGAAAACTTCTTGACTGTAGATAGTGACTTGCCGTGCGCTACTGATGAAACGCAAACCCTTGCCGAACCCTGGCGGCCGCGTTGTAAAGATGCGTACGCAAAGCCCAAAACAAAAAAGGCGTCACGATTTCTCGTAACGCCTTCATTGCGACAACAAATTTTGGTAGGCCGTGCGGGATTCGAACCTGCGACCAACGGATTAAAAGT
>Ga0265797_10009032_pt1 | contig 13097 bp, 9 predicted proteins | sample P2T30metagenome_FD_192433 | JGI IMG/M metagenome (GOLD analysis project Ga0265797, IMG submission 192433) | Plant litter microbial communities from East Loma Ridge, Irvine, California - P2 T30 | ecosystem: Environmental > Terrestrial > Plant litter > Unclassified | place: USA: California... | reverse complement strand
TCTTCTTCTCCAGCTCTTCGCGGACGTGCATGAGGAAGCCGTCTCGCACAAGCATCTGAGGGCGCACATCGCCTTTGCAGATTGGGCAGCGCCAGCAATCGGGCACGCAAGGGAAGTCTGCCCGTTCGCGTTTGCATTGGGAGAGGAAAGTCTCAAGGTCGAAGCATTCCCGATGAAGGCAGTTCGCGCCACGGACGGGGTCATCACAGATGCGGTCGGCACGGTAGGGATCGAATATGGGGATTGTCAAGGTGGAGGAAGTCATGATGAAGTCGTCTTCGTCGTCTGGGTCTGATGGGCTGTCGAGGGAGCGCTTGATCGAATCCAAGGAGGTTTCGGAGGAGATAGTGGGGATGGCGGTGAGGATCGAGTTGTGTGTCGCGACGCTGATAGCCTCGATCGCGATCACGTAGACGGACGCGTCCTCCTTCATGAAGGGTAGGGTGTACACGGCCAGGGAGTTAGTTCCGACGCGCAGGATGGAACTGATGTCAATAGGGAGGTAGCGGCCATGATGCAGTTTGCGTCTTGGTTCCAGGTGCTTCCCATTCAACTCGAAGGACAGCTGATCCGGCCAAACGTTCTCGGCTGTAACCCATGTGCTCTCGGTATCAAAGCCTTTGCCTTCGGGCATTTTTGAGCAACGGAGACGGTGTAGGATCGACCCAGCTTTGAGAATCCGGACGCCAGGCTCTCCAGGCAATGTAGGCACGGTGGTGGGTACATCCTTCATTTGATCATCGCTCACCGGGATGGCGATCTGCTGCGCAAACAGCGAGGGATTAAGCTTGGTCGGTCGAAGAGCATAGCCCAACACATGCCGATACAATGGCTGCTCAACAGGATGCATCTTCTGGTTTGCTGGTATTGGAGAGCGCAGCTGAGCCTGGTGAAGTGAGACTTTGGCAGTCTCAGGGTGTACCGGCAAAGCTCTGGGAATTGCGTTCTCTGGTGGTAATAAGCGGCTCAAAGCCACACCCATGTTGTTTGGCATACGATGTTGCGGCGATGGTGGCACGACCTGAGCTGGTGCTGGGGCTGGGGCTGAGTATCTGTTGATTGACCGGGCAGCTGGAGAGTGAGGACTCAAGACCTGTTGGTTCGATCGGTCTGGTTGATAGTGTAGATGTTGCTGCAAAAGACTTGGCGCCAATGTTTGTTGTCGGATTTGTTGTCCGACTGTTGCGCGGTTGTTACTCTGCACTCTGGACCCGATCTCCACATGTTCGGATACCTGCTGCTGCTGCTGCTGCTGCTGCTGGGATAGCATGTGATGATTTGTCTGCATGAGCTGTCGTTGACGCGCTGCACCCTGATCGCCATGAAGACCCATGTGATTCATCGGCACGCCCATGCTCGGAGGTTGCACATGAAAGTAGTTGCAAGTCGGGGGAGGCGAGAAAGGCTTCCCAGAAATCTCGCTCGAGCGCCAAGCCTGGAAGACCTGCGAATAGATATCATAAGCAATTCTCTTCTCGCCTTCATTTCGCCTCCACATCTGGTGAGCGTATGTGTGCTGATCGATTTTGTGCAGTGTTTCTAGAAACCTCAAGCCGGAGTTGTCCTCTCCCCAAAACACCCTGGCGATGGCTCGGAAGGAAGTGGTTTGCAGGACTGGCGAGATCAAGTAGAGCTGTTCAATCAAATCCTGAGTCAATGGCGGCGCTAGGGTGCGTTTGCTGATCCCGATGATCGCATCCCACCGACGTGGCAGCACCTGCAAGAAGCTTTCGATAATCCCCAGCTGGTTTATATAGAATTCTCGGTCGCTGCTCTTGAACACCATGTGAAGTGGTGCTGGAAACTCAGCGAACCACTGGACAACAGCTGGCGTCACAGCTTGGTTGGAGCAGAGCAGTCGCTCCAAGCATTGCCAGGACGTGGTGTCGACGTTTTCTAGATGCTTTGGGAGGAGTCCTGGCGCGCAAGTGTATAGACAGAAAAGCTGGCTCAGTATCAGGTAGAAGTGATCCTGTTTCTCCACGGCTTCCTGTGCGAGTGCTTTGCGGCCCTCATCGACGGGGTTGAAGGTACGGCAGTCTTCCAGACGTTGTCGCAATGATTCCGTATCGAACAATGCTCTATAATGCGAGCCTGATTGTGCTACACCTGGTGACAAATTTGCAGTGTCTGAAATGCTGCTTGCACGACGAGCCGCAGATGCAAGGTTCGAAGTCGGAGTCGGAACACGCATGGCCGACGGAAGCTGTGATGGCGCATTAGGCATGGTGATCGGTCGTGAGGTGAAAGCAGGACTCTGCGCAGGTGATGGGTTCGGGAGAGTAATGCTAGCTGGAAGAGGGTGTTTTCGCGGACGACCGGGACCTCTCCTCTTCACTGTCACATGTGACTGGTTTGGGGAGCCGGAAGTGGAGGTGGCTGTCACGGGTGAATTTGCATGCTCATCACTGGGCGCGGGTGAAGGTAGAGCAGGTCGTGTGGTGGCAGACGGAGGCCCGGACATCAATGCAGCGGCGGCTGTCAAGGGCGTGGGCATTTGTGTGGCCATGGGCGATTCGTAATCGACCAGAGCGTGTTCTGGAAGTGGCGCGTGTGCCTGGGCGGCCACGAGGGTATTCAAGTTGAGAGCGGGCAGGCCGTTTGACGAGGTCTTCGTTTGTTGCGTTCGGCTTATCTCGTGCCTTCCGGATGGATTGCAGTTGCCTGGTGAAGTTGAAATGGAAGGAGCGGAGGGAGTCGCGCCTTCCCCAACAGTTGCCGTATGCATCCAACTGCTCAGCGGTCTCTTGCTGGTGAACATTTGCAGTGTGGCATTTGTATCGGCGACCTGTTGTGCCGTGCGCACTCCCTCTTTATCCAGTCGGCGCCGCTTGGGCGAGGTAGCGCTCATGTTTGTATAGACCACCATGGCGAGGGTCGTCTTTCATCGACGTCGACCGCGACTGTCGCATCGTGCCAGGAGTCGCCTGTAGTGAAATGGCGTGGAATGTCGAGCCAAGTGGGTGGCAGTCTTTCACATGCGCGCAGCCGGTGCACCTGTCTCTCTCTCTCTCTCTCTCTCTCTCTCTCTCCCTCCCCCCGTGAAGGCGTTTGCGAGGATCAAGATCAGGATCCTGATCAGGCCAGGAAGTCGAAGGGGCGCCGGCTCTCCTCTCAAGGCAGGCAGGCAGGCAGGCAGGCGCTGCTGTAAGTGCAGGAGCGTCAGGTCGGTCAACAAGAGCGGTCACTACTTCGCTGTCGAGATGCGACATGCATGCATGCACATTTGAGACACCGATGGACGGCGCGAGGGGAACAGGACGACACCCACGGCTCTGCCCGGCGCATCGCATCAAGTGGACCTATCAAATCTCGTGATGCACGCAGGGTATATCTGTGATCGCTTCTCGGTCGACAGGGGATGCTCAACATGAGATGGAAAGTATTGTTTTTGCTTACTGTCGGATGACATGTGGTACGATCGTTGCTTGCAAGAGCTGGCTTGAATATAGGTACACAAGTTATTATACCTACATAGTACCTAAGGTACCGATTGCACTCGTCTTCTGTATTATTCGTCCACGCTGTAAACACCGAGAGACGGGACGATATAGTGGAAGATCTCTCACAAGGTTCGGTAGACCATCAATAGCGACAGCAATAGTACAAAACAAATCACGTGTATATATGGGATATTACCATTCTCATCCAGCTTGTACCCAACAGGAAGCTGGCAACTCCAATGGCTCCCTTAAGATAGGGCAGACTGGCACTTCAGTCGTCTGTGCTCGCATGTTGGCCGGCAAGTTGCGGTCGGTACAGCACATCAGAAAGAGGCTTTTGATTATTCGAGGCCCGCCACTCCACGCCCGCTCCTCAATAGGCAGTCGAGGCAGTCTAGTGCTGCTCCACCACCACCACCCGCAAGATTGATGAGACTTGGTCACTCTGTTGTTGCTGCGCTCAACACCATCGACTCCTCGCTTGCACCTGGGCATGCACAAGTAACACTATAGTATACTTCACTGTCGCCCTCACCAACACCTCAACTCCGCCTCCTCTCGCCCAGCTTCATTCGTCCATCCATACAACCCACAGTCCGTCAAGCCCGCCCGCAACACGTCACTAGCTGCGGATTTGTATCGCCGTCTCTCCTCACTCTCTCGTTCCACCGGACAACTTGTCGCGCCCGCATGGTACACCGTTGGAGCATCGTCTAGCGTGCAGAAGGAGAGTGGGCATGTAACAATCACGGAGTTATTCGCAAAATCCCGACCGCACTCGCGCGCATACGCCGAACTACACGCCCAAAATGGCTACCAGAGAGGGAAGCAAGGCAGACGCGCCGCCCGGCTCCATCCTACTGGTCGTGCACGACTTCATCGCACGGAGTGCCGATGAGCTGAGTCTGGCCAAGGGTGACCGCATAGAGCTGATCGAACGGGACGATGACTTTGGCGACGGCTGGTTCCTAGGGAGGCATATGAACAACGGAAACACTGGCCTCTTCCCCGAAGGTAGGCAACTTGGTCTCATCATGGTGAAGTAGGGTTTTGCTGACAGCCAGCAGTTTACACCACGCCCGCGCCGAAAGGCACCCTTTCGAATGCCGCCATCAATGGCGCACGCCGCGCAACCGAGAATCTCTCAAGACCAGCAACCAGCCATGACACCGCGGCCACCCATCAGCGTCAATCTTCAGCGCCTACCCACCAGCGACAGGCGAGTGGCAGCAGTCCGATGACTAGTAGCCCTCTTGTAGCTACTGCGCCTTCAAACACGCCAACCATCCGAACCTCACTCGTCAACGACTTGAACCCGCCCAATCCGTCATACAGCTCCATGAACATGCAGTCACCCGTCATGAACGAAACGCTGAGTGTGATCAACGAACACATTACCGACATGAGCACACCACGGACGTCTTACGCCAACGGCAACAAGCGCGAGACCGTAAGCTCAGTCTACAGCAATCAACCGAGGAATCGTGCGTCGTTCATCGCAGGGCACGAGACCGACGAGGAGGAGCATAACATGCACACTGAAGCGGAGGTCACATCTTGGAGTGCGCAGCGTGTAGCAGAATATCTGGACGATATAGGGGTTGAAAAGTCTCATTGTGATGCATTTTTGGAGCAGGAGATCTCGGGTGATGTCCTGCTTGCAATGGAGCAGAGCAGTGTGTTCATGAAAGAGTTTGACTTGGGTCCTGTTGGTCGGAGACTGCGAACTTGGCACAAAATCAAGGCACTGCAAGACGAAGTGGCTAGGAATACACATCCTGGAGCCGCCAGAAGTACATCGGAGTACTCCAACGGTGGTGGTCAAGAAGATGTCGTTGAGCATGAAGTGCACGATGCGGGTAGGAACCGTAGCTCTAGCGCTGCATCAGTCTTGCCACGCGCATTATCTACCCGACAGAGCATCGATGGAAAGGGCAGCATGATGCACTCGTACCAGCAGCCGCATTCGGCAACGACCAGTCGCAATGGTACAATGTCGCCATTGCAAAGCATGACTTCATACGCTCGACCGGAAAGCACCTACAGGCCCTCTGCGCAAGACGTTCGCACGATGAATCACAGCCGAAGGCACTCGAGTATGGGCAGCGCCGATGCTGGAGCTTCCGCAAGAGAAACCGCTATGAACCGTATGAGCCACAGGAAGCAGCCTTCCTTTGATGCGAAGTGGCAGCCTGGACAGGCGCACACCATCGACACAGCAAGCAGTGGCCACGCCTACACCATGAACTCTGATACAACGCGACCTGATCTGACTCGACAGTCGAGCGGAGGCGCGTCGGTTACTGCTTCGCCTAGCGAGATGGAGAAAGGCTATTTCTCGGCTACGGAAAGCGACCCCCGGTCGAGATGGACGAAGCCGAACGTGCTTATGAAGAAGAGTTTTGGTTCTAGCTCCGGTCTGAGACAGGATAGCAACTCATCGAGAGGTGATGTTAGCCCTGCTCTGCCATCGGGTAGACTCTCCGATGCAAGTACTGCAGTGAACACCAAGCTCAACAGCTTGCGGACTGCGAGCATGCCGCAATTCAAAGACAAGCCACTCGCGACTTCTGATGAATCAACGACGCCGATGGTCACCAAATTGACGTACGAGAGCACACCAGACTCTCAGAACGCGTCCAGCCCTACCAAACAGGGGAGCGACATGTCAAGTACTGCTCAGGCGAAAAGCCCTCCTTTACATTCTCAGCTGCCTTTCTTCATCACAAAGGCAAAAGTGAAGGGTCTACGCGCAACTAGCGATGCTGTGACAACTCAAGAAAAGACTGCCATCAGTCCGACAAAAGAGGACAACTCACCTGGAGCGCGCACGGGCTCTAGTACACCTAGCACAGATCAGCGAAGTATTGACCTCCCCAAGTCAGCGGCGAGGACATCTACTGGATCTGGAAGCGGCAACCTCATGCCACCGCCACCTTCAAATAAACGAGCGCAGAGGAAGAACAAGAAAGAAACATCGGCTTACACGCGCGGTCTTGCGCAGAAGGGACCAGCAGAGCAGATTCCCGAAGCTGATTACTCTGGCTGGATGAAGAAAAAATCCGGCTCTCTCATGACTACGTGGAAGCCCAGACTGTTTGTGCTGAAAGGGCGTCGGCTGTCGTACTATTACTCTGAGGACGACACGGAGGAGAAAGGCCTTATCGACATCTCTTTCCACAACGTTATGGTCGCCCACAATGAGAAGCTGACTGGACTGCACGCCGCCATGACCGGCGCCAGTGGGCCACTCGTAAGCCCTAGCAGCGGCACCTTCACATCCGCGCAACAAGACCTGGAGAAGAATCCACCAATGCCCGGCACCGACGACGATGGGCTGTTCATCTTCAAGCTTGTGCCTCCCAAGTCAGGCCGAGGAGTCACCTTCACCAAGCCAACCGTGCACTACTTTGCCGTTAACAGTCGGCAGGAGGGCCGGTTGTGGATGGCGGCGCTGATGAAAGCTGTCATCGACCGCGAGGCCGACAGCGTCGTGACCACCACATACAACCAAAAGACCATTTCTCTCGCAAAGGCTCGCGCAAGAAAAGAGCGTCCTCTGGCTTTCAAGGAAGAGTCGGATGCCGAAGTCCGAGATGCTGGAAAGCCGGCCGAGCTGGATGCTGGTGGAGGCGCGGTTGCCAGCAGTAATGGCACCGGCAACTTGCACGACCACGACAACGACAACGCTTCAAGCATCAGTAACTACCAAGGTCTGGGCATCGAGGGCCTGCCAGCCGATGCACAGGTTGGCGCAGAAAGGGAGCCTACTCCACCTGCGAGCGCAAAGATTACTACCTCGGTCTACTCGACAGTGCCCAGCTCTGTCGCTACTGGTGACGCTGACGACGATAACGATCACGAAACGGCGCTGAGCGTGAATGAGAGGGAGGCTGTGGCTATGAGCCTACCGCCGGGATGATAATGATGCTGCTGACCCCGATATCATCTCAAGCATGGCCACTTCGAAATCTCTCTTTTTCTTGCGTTGCGACACGTGTATGATGGACGGATGTATGGGCTTTTTATTGGATGACTATATCACAGGGTTGTTTATCAAACGAAGGGACGGATCTTCTTATGAGACTTCTGCTCTTTCCAATCTGCTTTTGTTTCTTTTCCTTTTTCTTCTCTTCTCTCTTCTTCTATTGAGTCTGTCGGCTCTACGGGGCTTGACGCTGCTTTTCTTATAACCCGCCTTCTTCTTCTTCTAATTCGATGGTGCTGAAGGCGGAAATTCGTTAGATCTCTACAATACCTGTTGACATGAAGGCAGACTTCTTCAATTCTCCCCCTCTCTCATACTCTTCTGACGATATCCTTTCGGTCACCTAGATGTTAGTTGTGTTTGGTGAGATTTTGAATGGTCCCAATGCGCGAGGTGAAGTGGGTAGGCAGGCATATGGAGGGACATTCTTTCCGATTCTCTACTATTGACCATCGAATGTCTTTGCTTGATTTACGCGACTGCTACTGTCAGGAAAGTCTATGGTAGCTCAACATTGTTGTGCCAGTCTTGGACTGTAAATCCGTTGTTTGAAAGGGTTTGGAGCTGATTGCAAAGGGTAGCGCTTGGATTCGACTCAGCCAGTGTCTGGATCGAGCTAATTCGAGTATCAAGTGATTGTGAGCAGGGCGATTTGATCTTTATGGTGATTCTCGACGTGCATTCATTCGATTGTTGACATACATGTAACACCAACCCTAACCCTACATGATGTCTCGGGCTTGGCGTTTGACGCGAAGGCTGACCGAGGAGACGCGCTCATCTCCCTTCCGTACTTCCACTTGCATGGACACATTCAAATCGTGGGAAATTCACAACCCATCATCATGAAACGAGATTCGAAGCATGAGGAATATGTCTTGCTTCTTCGAGACCCACATCGTCTCCCTTACGCGTGCTCGAGAACGAAAACGCTTCGTCTACACTTCTTCTAGTGCTGCTTACTTTTCAGAGCAACGGGATAGTGTGCACTGCGTCGCACCCGTGGGATACTACAACACCATCACTGCAGCATCGGGCGCGAGTCTCCGAGCCTTGGATGCTTGGTCTGAAGCACTTCTACGAACCATGACGAAGCAATCGAGCCTACGCCTTCTCGGGCATGGACAAGGTAATTCCAATTGTAGAGAAAGGTTAACGACCTTCAGGATCGCGACCCACACCCGCGGAGATGGTCTACAATCATCTTTGTTTCGACGCATGGGTAGGTCTGCTTTTCGCCCTTTGTTCTTTCGCCTCAAAGCATGGTTACAACGGCTGTTCCGAATGCGTCCAACTGCGATAGTGCACAAAGAAGGAGCAAGGCTGGTGATTTGGATTTTGTCTCGTCTCGTCTCAGTTTCTGAAATTTTGGGGTTTCCTGTTCAACAAGTTCAGCAGTGCGCAATATTCGGCTCAGCTTACGACGAAGACGACACTTAGGATGGTCAGAAGACGCCCTGTGAAACCGGTTGCTAACGACCACGACGACTTTACTGATTTCAGCATATGGGTGGATGAAGCAATCCGGCATGCAAAGCTTACTCCAGCCGATGAAGGGGTTACAGATGCTCAACAACAGTGGCAGTCAGTCTCGCCTCAGAATCGAGCATCTTTAGCCCTAGCGCTGAGAGCTTTCTGGCCAGCCAAGCTCCGCTTTGAAGATGCGAGCAAGAACCTCGATGCACTCGTGACAACTATTACCCGTCCCTCCCGTCCCTCCCGAAAGGTCACGATACGGCACGAAGAGTTGAAGAAATCCCTCCAAACACGCCTCGACGAGGCTACGACTGTCCAGGGAATCCTCGACAGACTGGAGGAACGCCATGAAAACGAAACGTTTGATGATTGTTTGCGGGACTTTCTCAAACACCACGTCCGACAGTTCAAGCATGATCATGACGCTACTGCTTATTGGATTGGAAGGTCTAGGACCTTGCAATTCACTGGTACCACTGGGGATGCTGACGATAGACCTGACCTGGAGCTGGCTGCAATCATTCAGGAGGGCTATGACGCGCCTGATTCGGAAGAGGATGAGAGCGAGTCCGATGATGATAACGGAACCGATAAGCAACCCGATCAAGAAGCCCAGCAACCAGAAGATCAACAAGACGATCAACAAGCCCAACAACAAGGCGATCAACAAGGCGATCAACCAACCCAACAACAAGTCCAGTAACGAAGCCAGCAACAGCTCGATCAACAATCCGGTCAACAACCCCAGCAATCCACTGAGCACCAGGACGGAGAAGACGCCAAGGGAAAAGACAAGCCCGCTCCGAAACCCGTATCGACTTCGGAGGGCCACGAAGGAGACGAACAGGCCGCGGAGAATCTCTCGAAAGAGAAGCCAAACAGTCTACAGGATAAGAGCGCGGAGCCCGGTGCAAGTCGTCCGATGCCGTCAGATGCCCCCGTATTGCATCCTCAACGCAAGGAAACGAGCCCTTTCCCACCACGCCCCGAAGTCGAACAAGCGGATGCAGCGATCAATGTGCCCCCCCTTGGGACCGCCAGATGCCGCTGTGCGAGAAGTAGCAGGCTCCGGCGCTTTCCCTCGCCTACGTGGATTGGCCCCGAACGAATCGGCCCCGACAAACGTGGCATGGCTGTATAGGCATGAAGAAGAATTCAACCCAGCCTTGAGAGAATGGTGCCAAAGCGGTCTGATTAGCTCACATTTCAAGACCATGGAAGAACTGGAGTCATTTGCTAGGGCTGCATATCAACACATCATGGCGAGGGGGCTGATGGGATACAACTGGGACATTGAAGGGCCTATTCCCGGGCCTCCGTATCATGCTGACGACAATGCAAACCCCCTTACTCAGCAGCCAGGTGCCGCTGGAGACGTGTCAGACACCAAATTCCCTCCGATGCCCTGGAATCACACGCTCTTTGTCTCATGGCTGTACGACCACGAGGAAACTTTCACTGTCGGATTCAAATCCTGGTGCAAACTACATCTCGATGCGGGGGCCGATGGGCCTCGGGATGACATGGAGCTATTTGCACAATATGCCTATAACTTATACACAACGAAGCCGCGAGACCACGACTGGGACAACGAGCCCACTTTGCTCGACGAAATTGATGACGGGCACGAATCTGATCAGCACCCGAGAACTACGTATATCCCCCTAAAACGCAGGGCTAGTAGCTTCCACGTTGAAGCCGATCAAGGCTTCAAGAGACAGAGACGTGTCCAGTCGGCACCAGTACGCAACTCGGAGTTGCCACCCAGAGTCGCTCAAGAGTGGCAATTGCAACACCCAGGCAACCCATTCGCTTGGCCAGTTCTCCCTGCAGATCCCCGTCCTAGAACGTGTCTTGAGTGGCTGTACGCGAACCGCGCAAGCTTTCCTCGTTCGTTTGCAAAATGGTGTAAATGGCACCTTTCCTCCATCCGGGACGGTGACTTCGTTGGATTGGATGCTTTGGAATCTTTCGCAGACGCTGCGTATGTGTACTGGTATGGAGTAGAGAATCATGCTCAGTCTAGCTATGACTGGACCGCCGCAGAGACCCTATTTGACGGACCTCCTTTTCTCGATCTCGTGCCGCCTGTACGCAACCTGCACTACCTGATCAGGAATGAACCACAAGAGGCCAAGGACTACTTCAATCGCCAACTTGACAACGAAGCCGTGGACGGGGCTGATGTCCCAACACGCGCCGTCATTCTCATAAGTGACTACAGAGACCCCAGAAACATAGGGAGGAACTGGGCCCTGGAGCCCGATGTCATTAGGACGGCGAATCCGTCAACGTCGGTGACTAGTAGATTGCCTCTGCAGGGTACTCGTGGGTCCGCTCACGGCCATTGGATGGTTAGTACCTTCCCTGTAGCCATATCTTTCCACGACTGCCAGGCCATCGCTGACGTGATTGATTCTAGTTCTGGAAACGCATTGGTCAAGGTGGTAATGCCCGTGCATTGCTCTATGTCAAGCTTGACTCTTCTGGGACGATTGCACAGGTAAGTGCCCCCTCTCCCTTTTCATATGCAAGCCTGACCCGTGTGCATGTCGACTACCATGGTGTCAAACCCGACATCGCAGTATGCTGATCTTGTTCTCGCGTGCATGAGATTTGATGGTCCCGATTCGAAACGAGCTGACACTTTTCGACCCTAGCGTATGATTGTGAAAGAGGCCTTTGTCGCCCGAACTTGGAGCGCAGATTCCCTTTGGAATGGGCCACCCATAAATCGGAACCCGCTCGAGGGGCACTTGCACATGCTGATGAACACAGGACAGCCGTCTGTCATCGAATTCTTGGGTGATCATGTCAACCGCAAGCTCAGGATGATACGCATCTATACAGCATACGCCGAATTGGGCGATCTACAAGTACTTGTGGATAACAATGCGAGATTGGGGCAAGCGATCGATGAGAACAGACAGCCCTTGACTGTGGACACTCGGATCCCAGCTGTGGTGGTCATCTGTCTATGCGAAGCCATGGCCGCATCTGTGTGCCTGATGGCTCATGGCCAGCTACCAGACGACCAAGGTCGGTGGGAACTTGGGTTTGGCAACGGAGATGCGCCCAATCCCCCTTGGGCGCACGAGATCGTCCACAGGGACATCAAGCCTGCCAACTACTTCCTCACCGAATGCAAAGATCCAACGAGGTGGCGCGGGCTTCCCATTGCTGCTCTCGGAGACTTTGGGAACGCATTCGATCTGAGCAACCCACCACTTATTACCAAGGGAATGGGTACACCGGGGTATGAAGCACCGGAGCAAGGGTACAACAATCATCCAGTCTCATCGGCTGCCAATGTGTTCCAGGTCGGTCTGGTAATGCATGAGCTCATGACACTGAGAAGGCCGAGCTACCAGCCAACCTTCGGACCCCGAGACGACCCTCTGTTCCCAGCCATCGACACGACATTCTATTCAGCAGACCTTGCCACATTAGCCAAGCGTTGTATCCGAACGGATATCAGAAGAAGACCTTCGCCAAAATCACTTTACCAACGCTTAAGAACGTTGGCGAACGAGACGCCCATCCATGCAACCCCCTGGGGTAAGTTAACATGGTAAATGCACATGCAGTGAGACTTTTTGACTGACTTTACTTGTGAACAGCGCATGAGACCGTGCCCGCAGGTCAGTTTGTTTTGACTGGACCAGGAGTTAAACCTGTGTAAAGTTCCGATTTCGAAGGAGCATGATGTGTCGCTCTCAAATTTTCTGCGATGTTGCTTTCTGTCCTGGCGATTTATTTAATTCTCGAATACGTGTTTGACTTTGCCCATGATCAATGGAGGGAGACCTACGATTGACGCCTGTGACAAGATGGCCGAAAACCATTCACTGAATTTACTAGAGCCTCTGCGGTGCATGACCATTGGTGTGCCTCCGACCAACTAACAAAGCGCATCGTTACGACTGACTGCCACGGAATGTGTGCATCAACTTCCAAAGGAACAAAGCGAATTATCCGGATGCGGACATCGCGCTATGTTTCTCAAGAGTCCAAACAATCGCACACCTTCTCGAGCCTCCGCAGTCCAGGAACGCAGCCAACAATAGCCAGAAGAAATCTTCTTTCCTACCTAAGGACTTTATACTATGTTACCGACTTTGAACATGGCCCAACCCAACCGAGACCCCGATTGGCTTATCTTCCGCGACCACGAGGTCAGCGTTCGAAGA
>Ga0265797_10009031_pt1 | contig 13098 bp, 10 predicted proteins | sample P2T30metagenome_FD_192433 | JGI IMG/M metagenome (GOLD analysis project Ga0265797, IMG submission 192433) | Plant litter microbial communities from East Loma Ridge, Irvine, California - P2 T30 | ecosystem: Environmental > Terrestrial > Plant litter > Unclassified | place: USA: California... | reverse complement strand
CACCACCACCGCGCAGCGGATCGCCGTCATCGCCGACGAACCGATCGCGACCTGGCTCACGGACCCCTCCGTCACGACGACCCGCGAGACCGTCCGGGAGGTCGTGGCGAACGCCCGCCGGCAGGACAAGACCCCGGTGTTCGTGCTGTACACCATCCCCGACCGGGACTGCGGCCACTACTCGAAGGGCGGCTCCACCCCGGCGGAGTACCTGCCGTGGATCCGGTCGGTCGTGCGGGCAGCGGCGGGGTCGCACGCGGTCGTGCTCGTCGAACCCGACGCGATCGCGCAGATCCACGTCTGCAAGCGCCTGTCGGACTCCCGGTTGCCACTGCTCCGCAAGGCCGTGGACGAGCTCAGCGGGCACGGGCTGACCGTGTACCTCGACGGCGGGAACGAGAACCGCGTGCCGACCGCCACGATGGCCGGGTGGCTGCGGCAGGCCGGGGTCGACCGGACGCAGGGCTTCTTCACGAACGTGTCGAACTTCTACCGCGTCGACCAGGAACGTGCCTACGCCGACCGGCTCGCCGACGCCGTCGGCGGCGACCCGCACTTCGTCATCGACGTGTCCCGCAACGGCCGCGGGTGGCTCGGCACCTGGTGCAACCCGGAGGGCGCGGGGCTCGGGCAGTCGCCGCACGTGACGGCTGGTTCCTCGCGGCTGGACGCCCTGCTCTGGGTCAAGACGCCCGGGCTGAGCGACGGCACCTGCAACGGCGGGCCGGCAGCCGGGCAGTGGTGGGAGTCCTACGCGCTCGACCTGGTCGAGAACCGGAAGGACGGCGACGGCTGACGCGAGTGTCGGTGCCGAGGGGTTGCATGGCCGACATGACCGCTGCCCCGCTCCGCTCCGTCGTCCCGCCGTACCTGCTGCGCGCCATCGCCGACGCGCCGACCGACGCGTTCCCCCGTGCCACCCCGGCGGCACGGACGGCGCTGGCGTCACTCGACGCCGTCAAGGCACCGAAGACCAGGTCCCTGCGTGCGCCGCGCACCGCCACCGCGCCGGATGCGTCACCGCAGCGCACCATCGCCGACGCACACGGCACGACCACGCTGCCGGGCACCGTCGTCCGGAGCGAGGGCGCACCCGACACCGGCGACGCCGCCGTGGACGAGGCCCACGCGGGGCTCGGTGCCACGCACGCGTTCTGGCTCGACGTCTTCGGGCGGGTGTCGATCGACGGCGCCGGACTCCCCCTCGACGCCACCGTGCACTACGGGCAGGACTACGACAACGCGTACTGGGACGGCTCCCGGATGGTCTTCGGCGACGGGGACGGCGAGGTCTTCACCCGCTTCACCATCGCGCTCGACGTCATCGGCCACGAGCTCACCCACGGGGTCACCCAGTACACCGCCGACCTGACGTACCAGGGGCAGTCCGGGGCGCTGAACGAGTCGGTCAGCGACGTCTTCGGGTCCCTCGTGGCGCAGTACACCGCCGGGCAGACCGCTGCCGAGGCCAGCTGGCTCATCGGCGAGGGCCTCTTCACGCCCGCCGTGCACGGGGTCGCACTCCGCTCGATGCGGGCTCCGGGCACCGCGTACGACGACCCGGTGCTCGGCAAGGACCCGCAGCCGGCGACGATGGCCGACTACGTCGAGACCGAGGACGACGCCGGCGGGGTGCACACGAACTCCGGCATCCCGAACCACGCGTTCTTCCTCGCCGCCACGGCGATCGGCGGCAACGCCTGGGAGGGTGCCGGCGCGGTGTGGTGGGACACCCTGACCTCGGCCGAGGTGACGGCTTCGATCGACTTCGCCGGCTTCGCCCGGGTCACGGTGTCGGCGGCCGATGCCCGCTTCGGGTCGGGCTCGCAGCAGTCGGTCGCGGTCGCGGATGCCTGGCGCACGGTGGGCGTGCTCGACTGACCGCCCGGGCAGCGGACGGCCCGGCGTAGGGTCGGGCGCATGCAGATCCTCGTGCGGCGGAGCGGTGGGTTCGCCGGCCTCACCCGGGGCTGGCGGATCGACACGGACGTCGACCCCGACGGCTGGTCCGACCTGGTCGACGCGGTGCCCCGTGCAGCGCGGCAGCCGGTGGCACCGGTGCCCGACGACTACGTCTGGACGATCACGGTCGCGAGCACCACGGTGCGGGTGCCCGGCCGTGCGCTGGACGGGCCGCTGGCCGCACTCGTGGAACGGGTGCGGACCGAGGGCGAGCCGGACTGACGGGGCCGACCCGGGCCTCCCGTCCGGACCCGGCCGGGCCCCCTCGCCGGACCCGACCCGGGCCTGCCGTCCGGGTCAGGCCACGTCGATGACGGTGAGCCGCCGCGTGGGACGGGTCATCGCGACGTAGACCGCGGCGGCGGCACGGGCGGCGTCCGCCCCGACCCCGTCCGGGTCCACGAGCACCACGCCGTCGAACTCCAGGCCCTTGGCGTCCGCCCCCGTGAGCACCGTGACCGAGCCCGGTCGTGGCGAGCCCAGGCTCCGGACGTCGAGGTCGCCCTGCGCGAGCCGCTGCCGGACGACGTCCACCTGGGCCTCCGGCACGATCACGCCGATCGTCCCCGAGCCGATGTGCGACCGCTCCCCCGCCACCCGGGCGGCGACGACGTCGAGCACCTCGGCCCGTGACACGGACACGCGCTCCACCGGGTCGCCGTCCCGGACCGCCTGGTTCGCGGTGACGGTGAGCCCGGCCGCTGCGGCGAACGCGCCGGCGGCCTCGACGATCGACCGCGGCGTGCGGTAGTTCACCGTGAGCTCGGCGACGCGGTGGTCGAGCGGTACCTGCGGGGCGCGACCACGGCGACGACGGGCGAGGGCGCCGATGACGTCCTCCCACGTGCGGGCGGCACCGGGTGAGGACCCCTGCGCCATGTCCCCGACGATCGTGAAGGACCGGAGCGGATTGCGTCGGGCCAGCACCCGCCACTGCATCGGCGAGAGCTCCTGGGCCTCGTCGACGACGATGTGGCCGTAGGTCCACTCGCGGTCCTCGGCGGCGCGCTCGGCGGTCGTGCGGGGGTCGCCGCCCTCGGCGAACGCACCCGCCACCTCTTCGGCAGAGACGATGCCCTCGACGCCCATGTTCTCGATCGCCTGGCGGGCGTTCTCGATGTCCCGGTTCCGGCTGGCCTTCGCCTGGCGCTTCGCCGCACCGCCGGTCGGGTCGAACGTGCCGAGGAGCTCGGCGGCCTCGTCGAGCAGGGGGACGTCCTCCACCGTGAAGCCGGCGCCGCGCTCCCGGGCGAGCAGGGCCCGGCGCTCCGGCGACCAGTTCGGCGTGAGGGACGCCAGCCAGTTCGGCCGCGCGTAGAGGTCCTCGAGCAGCTTCTCCGCCGGCAGCGGCAGCCAGGCGGTGTTGAGCAGGACGCGGGCGTCGTACGAGGACCGGATGTCCTCGCGGAGCACCTTCATGTCGGCATCGTCGACCGTGGTGCCGCGCTGCCGCAGCTGTTCGGCGAGGAGCTTCGTCATGGCGTCGAGTGCGCCCTTGTTGAACGACACCCGGGCGACGTTGTGCGGCTTGCCGCGGTCCTGGGCCCGGTGCATGGCGTCCGCGACGAGCTGCGGCGGCACGACGAGCCGCTCGCCCTCGACGTCGAGCTCGACGGACTCCGTCGGCACGACCTGGCGCGAGCGGACCGCCCGGCGGAGCAGGTCGGCCATCTCGCCCGAGCCCTTGACCGCGGCGACCTCGCGGCGGTCGTGACGGGTGGCGTGCAGCCCCGGGTAGAGCGAGCCGAGCGACGCCATCACCACGCCCGTCTCGCCGAGGGACGGCAGCACCTGCTCGATGTACGTCAGGAACGCCGGGGACGGCCCGACGACGAGCACGCCGGACCCGCGGAGGCGCTCGCGGTAGGAGTACAGCAGGTACGCGGCGCGGTGCAGTGCCACGGCGGTCTTGCCGGTGCCGGGGCCGCCCTGCACGATGAGGACGCCCTCGAGCGGGGAGCGGATGATGCGGTCCTGCTCGCCCTGGATCGTGGCGACGATGTCGGTCATCCGGCCGGTGCGCTCGGCGGTGACGGCGGCGAGCAGGGCACCCTCGCCCTGCAGGTGGGTGCGCTCGTCGTCGTACAGGGTCGCGTCGAAGACCTCGTCCTCGACGCCGACGACGCTGCGGCCCTCGAGCGACAGGTGGCGACGGGCCCGCATGCCCATCGGGTACGCGGCGGTGGCCTGGTAGAACGCGCTGGCCCCCGGCACACGCCAGTCGAGCAGCAGCGGGCGGTGCTCGGCGTCACGGAGCCCCACGCGGCCGATGTACCGGAAGGCGGACTCGTCGGCGGGCGGGTCCGCGACCTCGAGCCGACCGAACACGAGCCGGTCTCCCACGCGCTCGAGCGTGTGGATGGTGTCCTCGTAGAGCCGAGCGAAGGCGTCGCGTTCGCTGCGGCTCTGGTGGTTCCCGCCGACGGCCTGACGACGGGTCTCAGCGAGGCGCTGTTCGGCCTCGGCGGTCAGCTCGTCGAGGCGGACGAAGAGTCCGTCGACGTACGTTCGCTCGCGGTCGATCTCGGTCGGTTCGGACACACGCAACCCTTCGGGACAGGGGTATCCAGTGTAGTCCCCCTGCCCATCGGGCTGGTGCCGCGGGCCGTGGTGCCGGACCACCTACGGACGGGAGGCGCGGTGCCAGCTGGCACCCCTCCCTCGCAGGCTCGGTCGGCGCGCCCCGCGCGACGCTTCGCGTCGCCGCCGAGCGGGGCGCGCCCGTCAGCGCGTCGGCGCTACATCTCCTCGTGCGTGTCCGGGTCGCCGTCCCAGAGACGCCCGCGCTCGAGGCCGGAGATCGCGGCGACCTCGTCGCCCGTCAGCTCGAACCCGAACACGTCGAGGTTCTCGCGCTGGCGGTCGGCGTCGCCGGACTTCGGCACCGGGACGGCACCGAGCTGGACGTGCCAGCGGAGCACGACCTGGCCGGGCGTGACCCCGTGGGCCTTCGCCGCAGCGAGGACCGGTGCCTCGGTCATGAGCTCCGACTGCTTGGCGAGCGGGCTCCAGCTCTCGGTGACGATCCCGCGCTCGGCGTGCACGGCACGCAGGGCTGCCTGCGGGAAGTACGGGTGCAGCTCGACCTGGTTGACGGCCGGCGCGACACCGGTCGCGTCGATGATCCGGTCGAGGTGTGCCGGCGTGAAGTTCGAGACGCCGATCGAGCGGACCTTCCCGCTGTCACGGAGGTCCACGAACGCCTTCCACGTGTCGACGAACTTGTCCACCGACGGGTTCGGCCAGTGGATCAGGTACAGGTCGACGTGGTCGAGCCCCAGGTTGCCCAGGGTCTCGTCGATCGACCGGAGTGCCTCGTCGTAGCCGTGGTGGCGGCCCGGCAGCTTCGACGTGACGAAGAGCTCGTCACGCGGCACGTCGGCGTCACGGACCGCTCGGCCCACGGCGTCCTCGTTGCCGTAGTTCAGCGCGGTGTCGAGCAGGCGGTAGCCGCTGGCGATGGCCGTGCCGATCACCGCGGCACCCTCGTCGCCGTCGAGCGAGTAGGTGCCGAGGCCGAGCACCGGCATGCGGTGCCCGTCGTTCAGCTCGACGGTCGGGGCGACGGGCGCACCGGACGGCATCAGCGGACGCCGAGCAGGTCGATGACGAAGATCAGGGTCTTGCCGGAGAGGAAGTGTCCGCCGCCGGCCGGGCCGTAGGCGAGCTCCGGCGGCACGACGAGCTTGCGGCGCCCGCCGACCTTCATGCCGGGGATGCCCTCCTGCCAGCCGCGGACGAGCGCCGCGAGCGGGAAGTCGATCGGCTCGCCACGGCCCCAGGAGCTGTCGAACTCCTCGCCGGTCTCGTACTCGACGCCGGCGTAGTGGACCTTGACGGTCGAGCCGGCCGTGGCCTCGTCGCCGGAGCCCTCGACGATGTCGGTGATGACGAGGTCGGTGGGGGCGGGGCCCTCGGGCGCGTCGAACTCGGGCTTGCTGTTCAGGTCAGTCATGTCGGCAAGTCAACCAGACCGCGCACCGAGCAGACGCAGCACCGCTCCAGGCCGCAGAATGGTTCCACCGTGACACCACCGACTCCCCCGCAGGACACGCCCGCACCGCCGCGCCGCCTGTTCGCCGACCTCACGCCGCTCCGTCGGTCCCCCGCGTTCGCCCGACTCTGGGCCGGCACGGCGATCGCCGGGATCGGCACGCAGATGACCACCGTCGCCGTCGGTCTCGAGGTGTACGACATCACGAGCTCGACGTTCGCGGTGTCGCTCGTGGGCGTGATCGCGCTGCTGCCGATGATCGTCGCCGGGCTCTACGGCGGGATGCTCGCCGACGCCTTCGACCGCCGCACCGTGGCCCTGGTGTCCTCGATCGTCGCCTGGGTCGCCGTCGCGATGATCGCCACGCACTCGTGGCTCGGGCTGCACAGCGTCGCCCTGCTCTACCTGCTCGCGACGGTGAACGCCGTGGCGGCGACCGTGAGCGGGGCCTCCCGCTCCGCGATCGTCCCGCGGCTCGTCGGCACCGACCTGCTCCCCGCGGCGAGCGCCCTCGGTGGCATCGCGTCCGGCTTCCAGGTCACCGTCGGCCCCGCGATCGCCGGTGTCCTCATCGCCACCGTCGGGTTCGCCCCGACGTACACGATCGACGTGGTGCTCTTCACGTGCGCGTTCCTCGGGGTGTTCACCCTGCCGAGGCTGGCCGCCGACCAGGGTGCCCTCCGCCCGGGGCTCGGTTCCCTGGTCGAGGGAGCGCGGTTCCTGCGGAAGTCGCGGAACATCACCATGACGTTCGTGCTCGACATCATCGCGATGACCTTCGGGCAGCCGCGGGTGCTCTTCCCCGCGATCGGCGCGCTCGTCATCGGCGGCGGGGCCATCACCGTCGGCACCCTGACCGCCGCGTACGCGATCGGGGCGCTGCTCTCGAGCGTGTTCTCCGGTCCCCTCGGCCACGTCCGCCGCCAGGGCGAGGCCGTCGGCTGGGCGATCACCGTCTACGGCGGGGCGATCTCGGCGTTCGGCGTCGTGGTGGCGCTGGCGCACGTGCTCGGCGGGCGCGAGGGCGAGTCGTTCAGCACCGGCATCCTGCCGGCACTCGCAGCCGCCGCGGTGTTCCTCGCCGTCGCGGGCGGCGCCGACAACGTCAGCTCCGTCTTCCGCAACACGATCCTGCAGGCCGCGTCGCCGGACGGCATGCGTGGCCGCCTGCAGGGCATCTTCACCGTGGTCGTCACGGGCGGGCCGCGCATCGGCGACCTCTACGCCGGGCTCGTCGTCGCCGCCGGCATCGCGGTGCCGCCGATCCTCGGCGGGGTCGCGATCATCGGGCTCGTCGCGCTGCTCCTGCGGCTCGTGCCGTCCTTCCGCCGCTACGACGCCCTGCACCCCGACGCGAACTGACGCCGCGCCTGGACGGTGTGGTCCTGACCACCGCCGGACGGGAGGCCCGTGGCGGCGCCGCCACGCGCCTCCCGTCCGGTGGCGGCTCGCGGAAGACGTGAGCTGCTCACACAACCGATATTCTCGGGACCATGCCGGACCGCATGACGCGTGACCTCCAGCGGACCGGGGTCCGTGCGGTCGTGCGCCGTACCTACCACTCGGTGATCCGGCACCGGGTCGTCGACGCCGCGGCGTCCCTGACCTTCTTCGCGCTGCTGACGGTGTTCCCGACCACGCTCGCGGTGGTCTCCGCGCTGTCGATCGTCGACCGGCAGGGCGACAGCGTCAGCGACGTCATCGAGATCCTCGGGTTCATCGTCCGGCCCGAGACCGCCGTGCACCTCGAGCAGCCCCTCCGGCAGCTCCTCAGCCTGGACAACCCGTGGCTCGGCTTCTGGATCGGCGTCCTGCTGACGCTCTGGTCGATGTCCGGGTACGCGACCGCGTTCGGCCGGGCGATGAACACGGCGTACGAGGTCGAGGAGGGCCGCCGGATCTGGAAGTTCCGCAGCATGATGCTCCTCGTCACGCTGCTGATCATGGTCGGCGGTGCCATCGCGATCGTGATCCTGCTCGGCACCCCGACGATCTCGGCGGCGATCGTCGCGAGCCTCGGCTGGGCACCCTGGATCGACGACGTCTGGGACGTGGCGAAGTGGCCCGTCCTGGCGGTCGACCTCGTGGTGATGGTCGCGGTGCTGTACTACGCGACGCCGAACGTCAAGACGCCACAGCTGCGCTGGGTCTCCGCGGGTGCCGGGTTCGCGATCGTCACGTGGGCGATGGCGACGTTCGGGTTCGCGATCTACGTCGAGACGATCGGGGGCAGCAGCATCGCGTACGGGTGGCTCGGCGGTGCGCTGCTGCTGCTCGTCTACCTCTACATCTCCAACTTCGTGCTGGTCGTCGGCGGGGAGCTCGACTCCGAGGTCATCCGGCTGCGGCAGCTCCTCGCGGGCATCGACGCCGACGAGTCCATCCGGCTGCCGCTGCGGGACGTCACGCGGAACTTCACGCTCGCCCGGTGGCGGGACGCCGACGTCGCGGCCGCCCGGCAGGTGCGGGTGTCCGCGGCGGAGCTGCCCGGCGAGGAGCCCACGCCGACGCCGCAGCAGCAGCACCTGCGTGACGTCGCCGAGCAGGTCCGGGTGGGCGAGCGGCCGATGCCCTGAGGGGTGTCGGTCCTCCGGCTCGGTCAGCCTCAGTGGCGCCGGGCCTCGGCGTCCAGCATCTCCTCGGTGATCACGGGGATCGCCCCCGTCGCGAGCTCGATCCCCGACAGCCGGGCGGGGCTCAGCACGCGGTGCACCTGGGCCTCGTCCATCAGGCCGGCAGCGGTGACGAGCGTGCTGATCGGCGTCGAGGTGGTCAGTGCGGTGTGCGCGATCGAGGCAGCGGCCGCGTAGCCGATGTACGGCGTCAGCGCCGTGACGACGCCCACGTTCGTGTCGACCTGTGCCGCGAGCTTGGCCTCGTTGGCCTCGATCCCGGTGACGCAGTGCTCGCGGAGCGTCGCGCAGCCCCGGGTCATCCACTGCAGCGACTGCAGGATCGAGTGCGCGATGATCGGCTCGAAGGCGTTGAGCTGGAGCTGCCCGGCCTCGGCCGCCATCGTCACCGTCGTGTCGGCCCCGGCGACCGCGAAGGCGATCTGGTTCACGACCTCGGGGATCACCGGGTTGACCTTGCCCGGCATGATCGACGACCCGGCCTGACGCGCCGGCAGCGTGATCTCGCCGAAGCCGGCCTGCGGCCCCGAGGCGAGCAGCCGCAGGTCGTTGCAGATCTTCGAGAGCTTGACCGCGCTCCGCTTCACCGTGCCGGAGAGCGTCATGAACGAGCCGGCGTCGCTCGTGGCCTCGATGAGGTCGGGCGCGGTGACGACGTCGATGCCGCTGGCGGCCTGCAGCTGCCGACGGACCTCGTCGCGGTACAGCGGGTCGGCCGTGATGCCCGTGCCGATCGCCGTCGCGCCGAGGTTCATCTCCGCCAGCAGCGGGGTGACCCGGCGGAGCAGCAGGGCGTCCTCCTGGATCGTGTGCGAGAAGCCGGTGAACTCCTGCCCGAGGGTCATCGGCACGGCGTCCTGCAGCTGGGTGCGCCCGACCTTGAGGACGTCCGCGAACGCCTGACCCCGCTCCGCGAAGGCCGCCGAGAGCTGCTCGATCTGGTCGATGAGCCGCCCGACGCCGAAGATCATCGCGATCTTGATGCTCGTCGGGTACGTGTCGTTCGTCGACTGGCTGCGGTTCACGTGGTCGATCGGGTGCAGGTACGCGTAGTCCCCACGCTCGCGCCCGAGGATCTCCAGCGCCCGGTTCGCGAGCACCTCGTTCGTGTTCATGTTCGTGCTCGTGCCCGCGCCGCCCTGCACCACGTCGACGACGAACTGCTCGCGGAGGGCGCCGTCGCGGACCTCTTGCGCGGCCTGGTCGATCGCGTCGGCACGTTCGGCATCGAGCACGCCGATCGCCTTGTTCGCCCGCGCAGCGGCCTGCTTCACGGTTGCGAGGGCCTCGATGAGGTCCGGGTACACCGAGATCGGGACGCTCGTGATCGGGAAGTTCTCCAGGGCCCGGAGGGTGTTGATGCCCCAGTAGACGTCCGTGGGCACCTCCCTCGTCCCCAGGGAATCGGTCTCCGTGCGGGTCCCAACACTCACGTGCGCCTCCTCGTCGTGGTCCACCACCCGAGGCTAACCCAGTCCGTCCGGCCGGTCCGGTAACCGGGCTGCGGCGGGCACGCACGGTGCGAGTTCCTCCGCCCGGTGCGAGGGTGTGCACCCCGTGCGCGCCGACGAGCGCGCACCACGTGGGCAACGTCGCACCAGCCGGGCACGCGGCGGACGGGAGGCGCGGTGCCAGGCCGCCACGAGCCTCCCGGCTGGGGGGTCGCGAGCGGGCGGGACCGCCGGCGCGTCAGTGGAACTGGGGGACGATGAGGTAGATGCCGTACAGCACGGTCGCGGCGCAGACCACGAAGCACGCGATCGCCAGGGAGCGGAGACCCCGGACGGCGCCGGTCGAGCCCGCCGGGTTCGGGAAGCCGGCCGTCGCCGGGCCGATCGTGCCGTCGTCCTTCACGGTGAACTTGCCGGCGCGGGTGTCGGCGGCGCTCCAGAACCGCAGCCCGACCGAGTACACGGAGACCACGAAGCACGAGGCGACGACCGCGACGACGGCCACGGTCAGGAACGCGAACCAGTCGATGCCCATCAGCGGCGTCCTCCCTTGCGAGCACCCATGCGTCGGAGGGTGCGCTCGCGGCTCAGCTCGGCGCGGCGCGCGGCGACGTTCTCGGCGCGCTTCTTGCGCTGCAGGTCGCGCAGCTCCTTGCGGGTGTAGACCGCGTTCGCGGCGACGTCGACCTCGATCGCGGAGGCCTGCTCGTGCGGCTTGCGGAGCGACCAGAGGTACAGGCCGAGGATCACGACGCCGCCGATGACCGCGTCGAGGACGAGCCCGACGACACCGAAGCGGGCGATGCCCGAGGCCACGGCACCGACGGCAGCAGAGGCCGGGAGGGTGATGAACCACGCGATGACGATCTTGCCCGCGGTGGACCACTGGATCTTCGAGCCGCGGCGTCCGAGGCCGGCACCGATGATCGAGCCCGAGGACACCTGCGTGGTGGACAGCGCGAAGCCGAGGTGGCTCGACGCGAGGATCGTCGCGGCGGTGGAGGCCTCGGCGGCGAAGCCCTGCGTGGCGCGGATCTCGGTGATGCCCGAGCCGAGCGTGCGGATGATGCGCCAGCCGCCCGTGTAGGTGCCGAGGGCGATCGCGAGGGCGCAGGCGATGACGACCCAGAACTGCACGCCCTGGTTCGACGACTGGGCGCCCGACGCGATGAGCGTGAGCGTGATGACACCCATCGTCTTCTGGGCGTCGTTCGTGCCGTGCGCGAGCGACACCATCGACGAGGTGAAGATCTGTCCGACACGGAACCCGCCGCGCTCGTTCGGGAACACCGGTCGACGCGTGATCCGGTACGCGATGCGCGTCGACAGGAAGGACACGAACGCCGCGATCACCGGGGAGAGGAACGCCGGGATGATGACGACGGTCATCAGCGCGACGTAGTTCACCGACTGGAACCCGGCGCCCACGATCGCCGCACCGATGAGCCCACCGAAGAGCGCGTGCGAGGACGACGACGGCAGGCCGCGCAGCCACGTGATCATGTTCCAGACCACCGCGCCGATCAGCCCGGCGAAGATCATCTCCGGCGAGATCGCGACCCCACCGGGGCCTTCGTTGATCAACCCGTGCGAGATCGACGTCGCGACGGCGGTGCTGAGGAACGCACCGACGAGGTTGAGCACCGCGGCGACCGTGACCGCCACCTTGGGCTTCATGGCCCCGGTGGCGATCGGTGTCGCCATCGCGTTGGCGGTGTCGTGAAATCCGTTTGTGAAGTCGAAGAAGAGGGCCAACGCGATGACCAGGACGACTATGAGTGTGATGTCCACCGCGGGCCAGTGAACCAGTCCGCGGCGTCCGGGGCAAACCCAGATGGTCACCCGATGTTCACACGGCCTTCAAACTCGTTCAGGTTCGGAAGCATGCCGATGGGAGAATGAGGGCATGGACACCGCCGAGCTCCTCATCCTGCTGGTCGGATCGTTGCTCGTCACCGGGTTCGCGCGGTCGAAGGGACTGCCCGCTCCGCTGCTCGTCACCGCGGTGGCGCTCGCGGCGTCGTTCCTGCCGGGGCTGCCGCCGATCGAGATCGACTCCGAGCTGATCCTCACGGTGATCCTGCCCCCGCTGCTCTACTCGGCGGCGCTCGACGTGTCGTGGCAGAGCTTCCGGACGTCCATCAAGCAGATCCGCCGACTCGGCATCTTCCTCGTCATCGTGACGGCGCTCGCGGTCGGCCTGGCGGCGTACATCATCATCCCGGACATGGACTGGCCGGCGGCGATCCTGCTCGGCGCCATCGTGGCCCCGCCGGACGCGGTGTCCGCCGCCGCGATCGGTCGCAAGCTCGGGCTCCCCCGCCGGGTCATGACGGTGCTGTCCGGCGAGAGCCTCATCAACGACGCCGCCTCGCTGACCCTGGTGCGCGTCTTCACGCTCATCGCCGCGGGCACCTCGCTGACGATCTGGCAGGACCTCGGCATCTTCGGCCTGGCGATCGGGGTCGGACTGGCGGTCGGCATCGTGCTCGGCGTGCTCGTGCACTGGATCCGGATGCGCATCAACGACCCCGTCGTCGAGACCATCATGAGCATCCTGCTGCCGTTCGTGGCGTACATCCTCGCCGAGGACCTCTCCGGCTCCGGCGTGATCGCCGTCGTCACGGCCGGGCTCTACATCGGCTACAACTCGCCGAAGGAGGGCTACGCCACCCGCCTGCAGGAACGCCCGCTCTGGACGAGCATCGACGTCATCCTCGAGGGCTTCGTCTTCGCGCTCATCGGCCTGCAGCTCAACACCGTCGTGCAGGACCTCATCAAGAGCGAGCGGAGTCTCGGGCAGACCCTGACCGCGGCGGCGGTGGTGCTCGCGGTCGTGATCGTCGTCCGGCCGCTGTTCGTGTTCGAGTCCTACGTGCGCAACCGCTTCAACGGGCGATGGCTCCGACCACTGCGGATCAAGCTGTCCCGCGGGCACCCGTCCCTCCGTTGGATCCGCGGGTCGGCCGAACCGAAGCTGAACTGGCGGGAGCTGACGGTCATCTCGTGGACCGGCATGCGCGGGGTGGTGACCCTGGCCGCGGCGGTCTCGGTCGTG
>Ga0265797_10009028_pt1 | contig 13102 bp, 16 predicted proteins | sample P2T30metagenome_FD_192433 | JGI IMG/M metagenome (GOLD analysis project Ga0265797, IMG submission 192433) | Plant litter microbial communities from East Loma Ridge, Irvine, California - P2 T30 | ecosystem: Environmental > Terrestrial > Plant litter > Unclassified | place: USA: California... | reverse complement strand
GGGCAGGGGTCTTGTCAACTAGGAAATACGCGACGGCGCTAGCTTCATCGCGCGTCAGTCGCGGTGGACCATTTTTCTACATGACTCTGCCACCCCACGACGTCATTGCCGTCTCTCTTGGCCTCCCAAAATCCCGAAGTAGCTGCGATTAGGTAAGTCGTTATGGGTGAGTCGTGGCCTTAGGGTTGCATGTTCTTACGCACCTTGCTCCAGATCATCTGTTCTAACTCATTCTAGAACTGTATCTTGACGCTCTGGCACCCCTCCTCGACATTCGAATCACTATATAGTATCAGCTTGCCGGCCATGGACGGAAACGTATCAGACGATGAAGTCCCCACTCTAGTCCAGCCAGAGACTAACACCAAAGTCCTGGACGACCAAGATGAGGAAATACCCAATCTTGTGGCGACCTCGGAAGAGGCACCCCAGGGCAAAGTGCCCATCACCATAGTGACAGGTTATCTCGGTGCGGGAAAGACGACTTTGCTCAACTATATTTTGACTGAGCAACATGGAAAGAAGATTGCGGTCATTCTGAATGAGTTCGGTGACTGTATGCTTACCTTCAATTAAAGATGAGACATCAATCTGACGGACGGCTTAGCAATTGACATCGAAAAGCAGCTCACTGTCTCGGACGCAAACTCCACATCCGCCCAACCCGCCCCCTTTGTTCCACTCGCAAACGGCTGCATATGCTGTTCGGTGAAAGACATCGGCGTAGCAGCCATCGAGAACCTAATGGAGCAATCCGGCCTATTCGACTACATCCTGCTCGAAACAACCGGCCTAGCCGACCCAGGAAACATCGCGCCCATGTTCTGGCTCGACGACGGTCTAGGCAGCAGCATCTTCCTCGACGGCATCGTCACACTCGTTGACGCAAAGAACGTACTTAAGAGCCTAGACGAAGGCCTCGGCGACGAAGAAAACATCGAAGAAAGAAAGAAAGCATCTCACGACGAACATGGCCCTCTACTCACAACAGCACACTTGCAAATCAGCCATGCAGACGTCATCATCATCAACAAAACCGATCTGGTCTCCGCAAAGGAACTCGAACAGGTCACCGAGCGAATCCGCTCTATCAACGGTCTAGCCCGCATCAAGACGACGACGAAAAGTCAGGTCCCGCAGCTTGAAGGGCTGGTTTTGGATCTCCATGCCTACGACGAAGTCACAGATACAGATCTGCAGTTCGCGAGTAAAGGACATAGTCACCTCGACCCCACAATCACCACCTCAACAATCTCCTTCCCGGCTTTAACCCGTGACCAAGTCGATAAGTTCGACCTCTTCCTTCGCACCATCTTATGGGAAGAAACGCTACCGAATGAGACTGCACACAAGCCCTTTGAGATCCACCGTTTGAAGGGACGCGTTCCGGTCGAGGACGGCAAGATACTTCTTACGCAAGGTGTGAGGGCGATTTACGATACGAATGAGTTTGACGCCAAGCCCGAAGATGGAAGTCAGGAGTCGAAGTTGGTGTTGATCGGGAGGGCTGTGGATCAAGAGGCGTTTAGGCAGAGTTTGATGGCTACTTTGGGTGGTGGGCAGTGATTGAGTTTTTGTGTCGAAGAAAAATGAAGGTGGCGCAGTTCGACGGCGTTGTGTGAATGGGCTGCGGATGGTGTAGATTACGAGTGAGAAGGTCGTCTCAAATTATCTAGGTATGATTACTCGCGAAAGCGGTCTCCTCTCAGTCTTCCGTCACAGCAGGAACAATAGAGTGCGCCTTTGACGTAGACTGCGGTTTGGCCCTGGTTCGGCCTGGTCATTGAGATGGTACCTTGGTGTCCGGTATGATTGCGATCGCTTCAATGTTGCCGTCGCAGCAAATCATGCGCCATGCTGTGAGCAGAGATTGTAACGTTTTGCCTGGCAGGTAAGGCATGGCATCACCCAGCCTGACACGACACCTACATAGCCCTTCTCGTCAGCGCTAGAAATCGCAATGCAGTGGCAGCCTAGAAGAAGGCCACTACCCCGCGTCGCCCCATCTCTTTAGACTTCGACACAATCACCTTCTAACGCATTCGAGCAAAGGCCTGCTTCGTTCACTCTCATCTTTTTCTAAAGTAAAAGTCTTGATTCCCCAACACGCTCGGTGAAGGGCATGATGTTGTTTAGAAGGAAGACTTGGCCGGAAGAGAGCATGCGTCTCAAGGCGGGCCCGCCAGCCAGGCCCAACAGCACCGTGAGGATGCCTAAATACATTTACCAACCTCTCGAAAAGCCAAATTCAGAATTTCGGCTACTCCAGATCAGCAAACACCCTCTCACGCATCAGCCGCAATGCAGCCTACACAAGTACCGACTTACGACCTGTCCTGATTATATCGCTCTATCGTACACCTGGGGCGAGCCGACGCCAACTCATAGTATACCAGTCGACGGAGCGGATCTGGAAGTACGCCAAAATCTGTTCGACTTCTTACATGCTTATGTTACCGAGCCATGGGGTATGAAGGACATCGAAAAGCCGGTGCACTGTTGGATCGACCAGATATGCATCAACCAAGAGGACCTAGTGGAGCGCAGCGACCAAGTCAGTATCATGGGCAAGATCTACAGGCAGGCAAAAAGCGTGCTGGTATGGTTGGGGTGCGACCCTAACATGATTGAGGCAGCTCGACGGGTACGAGACGAAAAGGATGGCAGCGCGCGGAATTTCTATACTCTAGGGTCCCACCCATATTTCTCACGGGTTTGGATCATCCAGGAGATTGCGCTCAGTGTGAAATCACCCCTCATTGTTTGCGGGAGTGTTGAGCTAACTTGGTATGACGTACAAGTTGCGGGTTCACAAAGCTTACCGGTAGCCGCCCGGGCAGTCATCTACGGATATGTCCGTCTTCGAGAAAGGCGTACTCTGGAAGATTGTATCCAATCACATTGTAAGAGTAATTGTCAAAATCCTCGCGACAAGGTCTACGGCTTGTTGGGGCTTACAGCTGAGAGATGGCGAGTGCGTATTGATTACACGAAAGAGGTGCTTGAGATATACTTCGATGCGGTGGCGGCCCTGTACGAAGAGTTATTTGACATTAGAGACCCAGAGTGTCTGTATCCGAAAGGCTTGGCAGAAATGACCACTCCACGGTCCTCTTGGATGACGCTTGTTGCTCTAGCAGAAGCGATAGGTCTCCCCCAGCGACATCTTCGTGGTCTTAAGACATTTCTCCGATATTGCCAAATCGCATACTTGACCACCAAGATACGAAATGTCCAGTATACATATATGGGCCGCATGTATACTAGAGTACAGGCGCAGTCATCTCCCGAACGAATTATTGTGCTAAAAGAAGAAGAAGAAGAAGAAGAAGAAGAAGAAGAAGAAGAAGAAGAAGAAGAAGAAGAAATCGAGGTCAGGTGGGGATCCATCACAGCGACGAGGCGAAACCCATTGATGCGCGATATAATCCCGGAGATGGGCTTGCAGTTAGCAGGTACGACTGTGGAAAGCACAGCTGGGCAAAGTGGCGAGTCTGTACAATCTCGAGATCGCTGGTGGTACAAGCATGAAGGCAAGATACACTACTTTGATTGCTGATGATAAGGAAAAAATTTGCATCGAATGAAAGAGGGAAATGAGCCATCCAGACAATGTCAGATTTGTGATCTTTCCGTTAATGACTCTGTCACTTCGTCACGTACCAACTGTCCCTATGTGTACACTTGATCAAGCTTCATTCCACTAGAAGCAAAAGGATACAAACACCGCATGCACCCTCATTCCCATAGCATTATGGAAAGAACTCAAACAATTACAACCATCAATTTGCCACTAAGCTAATCTCAACCCCCTATCTCACATCTTACTCAAAACCCTTCCTCCACAGGCGACACTCCGCTTACACAATACCCTTCTCATTCCCAACAACATTCGTCTCATTCCCACTGCTTGCATCGCCATGCAAGTACGCCGCAAGACCAATCTCATGATTAATCTCCGCCATGCGCTCCTGATCCTTGAGCGCCGCACCCTCACTACCAAAGATGGTGTCCATCTCCTCAAGTGTCAAGCGCTTCGTTTCAGGGACGAAGAACCAGATGAATCCTGCTCCGAGGGTAGTGACGAGTCCGAAGAGGACGTATGTGCCCCAGGTGATGTTTTCGAGCAGCTCGGGCGTGATTTGTCCGATGATGAAGTTGTTCATCCAGTTGGAGGAGCCGCCGAGGGCTGTGCCGTAGGGGCGGGTGGAGAGGGGCCAGATTTCTGTCGGATGAAGTGTTAGCATGAGAAAACGCACGTTTGAGCGAGTAGGAATAGAGCTTACCGGCGATCAAAATCCAAGCACAAGGACCCCAAGAGTAACCAAAGTGGATGACAAACAACCAGACCATGACCACTGCTGCCCATCCCGCCGCGCGGTGGTTCTCAAAGTTATCAAAGTTCTTTGCGAGAATGACCGCGATGACGAAGTGGGAGAAGGCCATGCCGAGGGCTCCGACGGCTAGCACAGGTTTGCGGCCGAGCTTGTCAATGTAGAGAACTGCGGGGATGGTGGCGAGGAACATGACGATGCCGACGACGCCTGTCGCGAGGAGGGATTGCGTGGTTCCTTGGAGACCGATTTGCTCGAAGATTTGAGGCGCGTAGTAGAGGACCTGGGAGTGGGCAAGTTAGCATGTAGTTGATCAGCATGTCCTAGGATCGCACTTACCGCGTTGATACCAGTCCACTGCTGGAAGAACATAGTGACAGTCGCGACGATAACCCTCTTGAACATAGCCTTTGTCTTGAAGAGCGAGGCAATGGCAACAAATTGGAGTTTGAAGATGTTCATGGTAGTCTGCTCGCGAAGATGCGGGAAAGCTTCGGCAACACTGCGCTTCTCGAACATGGACTGTGCCTTGATTTCCAAGAATTCCAACTCGATAAGCTCGTGGTCGGCGGGGAGGTTGCGGAGAGAGGCGAGGTTGCTCCTTGCTTCTTCTTCGCGTCCATGGTGTACCAGCCAACGTGGGGAGAACGGCATCCAGACCATTCCAATGATGAGTACAAATGCTGGGACGAGCTGAAGGCAAATAGGTACGAGCCATGCGGCGTTGGATTGCGTCTCGAGGGTGGTTCCTCCGATGTAGTTGGTTCCGTAGTTGATCCAGAAACTGATCATGATGCCAAATGTGATGGCAAGTTGTTGTAGTGCTACTAGGGCACCACGAACCTCACTAAGACGCGTCAGCATGTTGCTCAGGTACTGAGGTAGCTCCTTTTGGGTGTACTTACGGAGGTGCACATTCACTGTTGTACATAGGGACGATGACGGAAAGACCACCAACTCCGATACCACTACGATCGATTAGCAAATGCTAACAATTTAGAGTACCGGTTTACTTACGTGATGAAACGACCAGCAAGAATTTCTTCGTGGCCACCAGAGATTGCAGTAATCTGCACTACAACACCGATAATGAAGATTGCAGTTGCGATCAGGATACCGTACTTGCGCGACATTGCCTCAGCAACGAAACCGGACATGACGGCTCCGAACCAAGCTCCAAGTTCCAGGATAGCGGTCAGCCATCCCTTTTGTGTTGGGTTGTCAACGTAGCCGTCGGTTTCTACTCCATGTAAGTGCAAGCCAGTAGTAGAAGTCGCAAGTACGTACGTGCTCCGAAAGATGGCATAGCCAGAATACCACTGAACATGCCCTGGTTGTATCCGTACAACACACCTCCAAGACAAGCAAACAAGGCGATCAGGAAGACTTTGCCGTTCTTCACAAGAGCCCTAGGACCACTGGCGCCCATCAGAGCCTGACGCCTTTGAAGCGCGGCATCAAAGCCAGATGCACCACCGCCGCCTCCAGCCATGATGAAGCTCGATTACCGATAATCGAAACGCTTGAAGAGTTTGGCGAAAGCCCTGAACAAAAGCCGTCTGAGTAGTACCCCAGATTACCAAAAAGCTTACGGTCCTTTACTCGGAGACCCCAGGCTTATGTATGGGGGGCCACAGAAGCCCGCACCACCATGTGCATAATCATCCAGCACCCCGGTGGCCGTACCGCAGCACTGTGGGGAAACAGGCCTCCATACTCTTTCCAGATCATCGGTAATAAGAGCTGTTTAACCCCTTAAGCATACCAAGAAGAAACGGCTGCTGGGCAGCATGTTAAAGACGGCTTGAAGAGCGCCAAGCCAAGGCTTCGAGCACACTAATTGGACACGGAAAGCGATGTAAGCATCCACCATTCTTGGCAGTCATGTGCCGTTCGTGCTTCATCCGCCGCTGATGTCGTTCGGTTGCTGTGGGCCGGGTGCCAAGGGCTATCAGAGGAAAGCTTTAGGCTAAATTGCCCGTCATCCGTGAATTCGTAGCAGCGGAGCGCCGACATGACGAGGCTCCGAGGAATCCTTTGACGGTTGCAACGGCAGTTTCAATAGTGCGATCGAGTCGTGAGAGGTGCGGACCATTGTTTCTACGCGTGTAGCATCATCGACTTCCAAATGTGGTGGCAACTGAATCTTAGAAATCAGATGCGAAGGCTAAAGGCGGAACGCTGATGCACGTAGAGGCATACGCGCTTAGCATGGCGCTCAACTGATCGCGAACAGCCAACCCAATGTCCGAGTTGTATGTATAGCGATTCGGAGGAATGCCTGGTCGAAGCAGGAGAGTGCTTTGCGATGCACAGTAGTCATGTTTCAGACGTCGATCTCTTAGAGCTGCAGCTTACGCGGAAGCGGTTCGCATGTAGTATCGGTAGCCTTTGGTCTAGCACGGTTGACAGCAGTGTCATGGACCCGCATTGAAACTTCGCGGAAAAATCACGAGAGGACCATATAATAACTTCCGGTAGTCGAATTTGTCCATTCGATTCGAGTTGGACGTCGTGGGTGGAGTGATGAGAGACGGAAGCCAAGAGTGCGGCCCCATAGGTATGGGGAAAGGGCCGTGGATGCCCCACGCGCGAAAACGCGTACGACGCGCTTGCCAACAAACGTGACTTTACGCCAACGACCAACTTCAACCCACGCTGCTAAACATCGAGCATCGGCTCATACAAACATGGCGGTCTCAATATTCCAGCGGAAGCGCGACTTTATCTACCTCGTCTTCTTCCTCGTGCACCTGCCAGTGATGCTAGGTAAGTACCGAAAAGGAACATTAAGGCTGTAGGCTCTGCCATGCTGCAATAGTATAGCAAGAGTACATATACGAGGGCCCGATCTTTTAAATCGTTTCCTCTAACAGTCGTTCCAATGCTTCCGGACTTGTCACATCACACCACCGCATACATGGGTGGACTGACCGACACTAACTGGTCAACAGCCTTCGATTTGACAGCCTACTACCCAATCCAAATAAAGCCCCTCTGGATGTCCTCGCTACGCGACTGGTACATATCCACATACGGCGACCGCTTCTTCTACAACGCCCCAGCCTGGTTCCCCGTCCTGACCTTCCTCGAACTTGTCTACCACCTCCCTCTCACTCTCTGGGCCATCCCTGCCTTGCTGCGTGACGACCCACGCGTTCCTCTCGCTCTGCTAGTTTTCGGTCTAGAGACGAGCTTGACGACACTGGTCTGTCTGGCGGAGATGCTGAGTTGGGAGGAGTTGACGACGGTGCAGAGAGGTGTCCAGGGGTTGGGTGGTATGTATGGAGGGTATCTGGCTGCTGGTACGTTATAGTTTCGATTAGATTCTTCATGGAAGTTGTTCGAGGGGAATGTGGTCTAACGCGAATAGGTATCTTCATGTCGCTGGACTGCTATGCGAGGCTTGATCAGATGATTGCGAAGCAACATCGAGGATTGGAGCCGGTGACGAAGAAGAAGTTGTAGAACCGTGGTACACTTGCGGGGGACATTCAAGGCTGTGACGATAACTGTACCCAGCTGTCACTCGGTACAACCGGGAGTTTGGGTCGTGTACCGTTGCCACGTCGGACACGGGCGCTGCACTGCAATCCTTAGTGTAGAAGAGGAACAGCGGTGGTACCAAGTACGTAGTGCGCTATAGTCGATTAGCGATGGGTGAACACTAAGGCTTTCTCACCGGATGTAAATCAGGCGAAGAGACGAAACATGATAGGGAGGAAAGGCTCTGCCCGACTCAATCTTATCCACTAGACACGAAACTACGCGATACGTCACTTCACTTAGGAACGAACACACAGGAGTGATTTAGTCATAGTTAGCATTCGAAAAGCACACTAGTCGTACAGCCATCCGCCCAATTCTGACCTAATGATACAGTACGGTAGCGTCGTTATACCCAAACGCCACGTGCTCCGTCAACATTCGACGCACCGTTTTCCGTAATACCGATCCTAAAGTGTGTCTACCGTAACGCCACACCCGTAACAGCCCTGTAGCATATACCAACCACCGGTCATACTCGTTATCTCTGTAATCCTCAGACGTATCCCAGCCTCAACGCCAGAACCAACGAAATCTAACAAAGGAAAATAGGCATAACCGTGCCAGCAAGCAAACGTGATTTTGAGACCGAAATGATAGCAACCATACATGATTAAAGGAGAAATGAGGGGGTTGACCTCGTACGACACGCCCGTTATCGTGGACACCGCTGATTGGAGGATATGGCCACTGCACTCTACCGTGAACAGCATCTGACGAGGTTTGTCGGGCTTCTTGAGCGACTCGACAATATCGGTAGTAAGGCAGTGAGGGTGTACAGAATGCACAACAGACTGGTTGAGGCAAGCATGGTAATACATGGCATATGCAACTGGATTCGGACTGCAGATATCGGTAGGCTGCACATGTGTTTTCGTGCTGTGCGTCTGATGTGGTACAAGGCCTTGATGGGTTCGTCTCGGTAGGACTTGGTCGTGTCAACGTTGAGGATTGGCCGGGCTACGTTGAGATGCGCGGAGGTGTTGTCGTTGAAAGAGTGGAGAGAAGTAAATCTTGAGAGACGGAAACAATCGTTTTGGAAGACGCAAGGATAGATATCGAAAGCAAAAATAACCCAAGAAACGCTGCTCTTTTTTTGTTTGTTTGTTAGTAGAATATCTTGACGATCTTTTCGTCGGTCTCCTCTTCAGCCAGCATCCACAGCACGTTAACCTTTTTCGCAGTACCGCATCTCTCTTCGAAGTCCTCACCTAGCTTCATGATGCAGCTAAAAGCCAGACTCCACCCGTTGACACCAGCAGCGTAGAAAGTCTCTGCAACTGCAGCCTCGCGGCTACCACACTTGACAAGCTTGTAGATCTGGCGGCCGTTGAAGTGCGCACCGTGAATGAAAGGATCGGCTGCTTGGCAGGTACTGAACACTAGACAGTAGACGAGAGGTGTGCTTTCAAGTGCTTCTGACTTGGCCTCAGTACATTGGTGGCATGTCCCGGTGTCGTAGCCATCATCCACAGGATGATCAGCAACACACTCAAATATGTCGTCGTCGGTCGGTGTCGTCATGGAAGCTGATGCCCATACTTTTGGCGTCTCAAGACTCACTGGTCTGGCATTGTGTAGAGGGAGCAGTTCGCCTGGTGCTCGTCGATTCGCCTCGAGCGTCTTGACACTCCTGAGGAGCGCTTTGGTAGGCTTCTCATACCAAATCTCAGAGCTTCCGTACTTGATAAGCCACTCGTACTCTTTGTAGTCTGCCGCACTAGCTGGATGAAGGGTCATAAAGACATTGCGTCTGAAAGGCCCAATGCGGAGTACGCGGCTGGCGAAGTCGGAGATGGACTCGTTGGAGTATTGCACTTGGATGAATTGATTCGGAGTATGCACTTCTTCTCCTGCACTGTATGGGTTCATGGTCAACGCGGGCGGAGGAGGACCGGGTGGCGGGGGCGGGGGCTAGTATTGATCAGCAATGCATGGATCTGACCGCGTTCTGAACGTACCGGGGGAGGAAGTGCTGAGGTCATCATCGGAGCGTTCATGAAATCAGGTAAGCCTGGTGGTGGTGGAGGCTGCTATCGTCAGCTTACGACATTCCGCAATGGGTATGTGGTATATCGCATACAGGAGGAGGTGGAGGAGGCGGCTAAAGTACACAGTCAGATCATTGTTTCATTCACTGCTGTTACTTCGAACTTACTGGATGAGGTATCTGAGAGTCACATCTTCCAGGGCCGAAGTGACAATCCATGGGCGGCGGCGGTGGTGGTGGTGGAGGGGGAGGAGGAAATGAAGCAGCCTGTCTTGCATCTAATTCTCCTAGACTCCTTCCCTCGTGCTCCGTCATGTCTTCACTCTGTGATTCCGAACTGAGAGACCAATCTGAGTCTTGACGTTGTCGTGATGACCCAAACTCAGTCGTCGGCTCTTTCATGTCTTTCTCTATTGGTGTGGATGGAAGATTGCGTTCGGAAGAGCCTTGTTCGATGGAAGGGGAGATCATTCCTACAACAGAACGAACCTCTTGTTGATATGGATTGTGGTTTGCTTGTTTGCCGTCTAGTGTCGATTGCGGAAGTGCTCGGGACGACGAAAGGATGGGCATTGAGGTTGGATGCTCGACAAAGACTATCTCATCCGACTCCATCTCGTGAAGATATGATCTTTACGCTGAGACTGATAGCTGAAAAAGAGATCTGTTCTAGTATTTATGGAGTGGATTGTGGTACGATGCCAGTCGATGATATGCCCAAGTGATGAGCCCGTTGGATTACTTGACAGCACGTTATTTTGGAAGGCTAGAGACAAGCGCAGTGTGTGCGCCAGAGTAGGCGAAACTGTGGTCAAATCGTCTTTCGAGCCCTGTGACAAAAGCAAGGCGTAGGAAGGCAGACAATATGTCTGGTGTGTCGTGGCTCGAGGTTAGCGGCTGCAGGCCAAGTCGAGTCTACCCTTGCAAAGGAATCGACCATTATATAACCTCTGGTCATCGTTCGATTCCAAGTATGTGGCGTCGATCAATTTGCCAAATTTGGCCACATGACAACGAGTTGCACCGGTGTTGTACACGTTCTACGGTGGGCGGAGCGCATAGGCCATACCATGGACCCGAATTTATTTGTTCCAATTGATTCGATGCCCCAGCAACAAGGCCACAGCATTTCTGTACAATGTAACGCAGAGCTACGAGGCCTCGCGTAGAGCCGATGTACTCGATCCTGCCACACTTTGCCTCACTTCGAACGGGCCTATGATACCCATCTTCCCCTGGGCCATGATCGGCTGCATTTCGATAAGAGAACGAACGGAATCAGGCTAGTCCATCTGCAGCCAGGACCATGGAACTATGATTATCGCGTACAGGATAAGGTTCGCCAGGGCTGGACGTGACCCGAGCCAATAGTGACTGAATTCGAGTGAAGCGACGCCTCATCGCTGCTCGATCCTTCTACGGGTCCGCACACATCGCACGCATGCTTCAAAGAGCACGTGATAAAGGTTCGAATATACGTTGTGAAGTAACTGCCCAGATGGGGGTGTTGAGGTCTTTCCTCGTTAAACAAGCGGTGAAGACTTGCTCTACGATTTTGCAGACCTGAGACAGCATCCTGATAGGCTAGCTGCGAAGTAACCTCGAGGGTGCTTGACGCTTAAACGTTCAGCCATGCACCCCGGTCCGTTGCGTGATGTTGTGGTGTATCTTATCCGTCCTGTAGAATGCGATCCCGATACCTGGGTCGGTTGCAAACGAGGGGCCGAAAAGTGGCCGGTGCGCTATCCGGAATCTCATCATCTCGAGAATCAGAAAATACCAGATGACAGTTGCCTATAGGTAAGGAGAAGCATTCACCAGATAGAAAGGTGGGCAATTGCCTTCGATCTCCATACTATTGATGCCCAGCCGCCCTTGGGAAACTTTCCCTGGATAGTCATGCAGAAGCAGACAGCCATATGCATTCCATGTCACACCGCGTCGTCGCTTTTTAACGCTAAAGTGTGACCACCACGTCGGATAGCTTGATACGAGGGAGGACTTGCACGTACTCCTCGATGTGTATAGCTCCGATATGCGGAAGTCTGGGGAATTTCCAGTGTTCTGACGTGTGATTGTGCGGAATCGGCTGCTTGTTGCATGCAGATACACTCGCTAGCCGAGGCAAGGCTGAGCGTCCTCGACGCTGACCAGAGACGGATATCGTGCCTTCCCTCCCAAGTATTGATGAGACGTATCAATACCGAATATTGAGGCCGAATCAAGCTCCCCCAGCGACAGCCTCAATCTTCCATCGTGCCTCAGCAGGATTGTGACCAAGGCCACAAGCCAGCAGTCCGGGATGGTATTGCCTGGGGCCAGGAAAGGCTCGAGGAAGTGTAGCCTAAAGTGATCCAGAATGTCCGGTTTCCCGTCCAGGTTTCCAGTCAAGTATCCGGTCAGACTTGCAAAGTAAACCGATGGAAAAGTAGATCAAGGAGGAGAGAGAAGAGACATAGTAGGTGGGATTACAGGTGGCTTTATAGACATGGAAACCCTGAGACAATAGACAAGATCAGGAGATGACGGAGGCGTTCCAGGCTGTTTGAGAGAATAGTGAAGCTGAGAGAAGTGGAACATAAATGGGAGTGAGGCGCATCGATATTGTGAAGCATGGCGATCTTCATGCTGGGCATGCTCGATCGGGCAAGAATGCGCAACAGCGGCAAGAGACACTTGGAAAGGCACGTAGACGTGTGTGGGTGATAAACAAACAGTACGGCGAGAGAACAAGGGAGATGTTGGAATTAGCTAAAAAGATATGTTGTCCAAATAAAGATTGCAGGACCTCGGAGCCTACTCCAGGCAACGGCCATGTGGGTTCGCACGTGACACACCATCGCGACGCGCCAAGCCTGGAAGCACGATCCGTAGCGTCATCGCAAGCTCGCAGCTCGCGACACCACGGCGAAGCCATCTCCACATCACGACATCCACTCCCTCCAGACGCCCTGCACCATCCTCGAAGCTTAAACATACCTCGACCGCCGCATCGCCACACGCAAACCCCCATAAACCATCTCCCAGCGCGTCACCTCCCAAACCACGACCTACAATGGCGAACGGGTCAGTTCCGCGATCCGCTTAACAAAGCTCTCCAGCATGCCAGCCACTAACATAACCCCAGCTGGGCACCAATCATCGGCCTCATCGTCACCGTCATCTTCTGCGGCGCCGCCTGGTTCCTAGCTCCCAAAGGCGAGAACCAAACGTACGTTCCCACCATCTCTTC
>Ga0265797_10009027_pt1 | contig 13104 bp, 26 predicted proteins | sample P2T30metagenome_FD_192433 | JGI IMG/M metagenome (GOLD analysis project Ga0265797, IMG submission 192433) | Plant litter microbial communities from East Loma Ridge, Irvine, California - P2 T30 | ecosystem: Environmental > Terrestrial > Plant litter > Unclassified | place: USA: California... | reverse complement strand
TACGTTCGATCCGTTGTGGTCGAGGAGCGCACCGCCGTCAACTCAATTCCTATACTCTCGTCGGAATCCGTATCCGTCATTGAATCAATCGTATTGCGGCGGTGGGGCAGACTTGTTGACCGGGCATGACTGAGGTGCGTGGGTTTGGGCGGGTCGGCTTCTTCGGGGGCATTGACGAAAGAGGAGATGGCTCTGCGGTGGGTGGATGGCTGTCTTGGGATGGAAGTGTTGGTTTGAGTAGTGCCCTTTAGCGCGAGGATCTTTGCCTGCTCGAAAACACGATCGTAAGATCCATCCGGGAACTGAAATCAGCTACCATCGCATGACTCGAACACTCACTCTTAGCTTGATATTATCGATTAACCCCATCAAAACAGAAGGGACCTCGATGTCACGCTGAGCATTCTTGAGCATATCGGTTTCGTACACGATAAGCTCCTCCAAAACCCGAAACGCAGTCTGATCGTCAAGTCGAGGATTGACGTAAAGCGAGCTGGTGGTAGATTGTAATGTAGGTTCGCGAAACGGCTCCTCGTGTGCAGGAGGATCCAGTTGCTCGATAAACGCATCGACCAATTTTGGTGGTAGACTCGATGGTGGCAGTAGGAACGTCCGACGTAGTGTCAAGAAGACTGGTAACAGAGCCGGAGCCATCGGTGACGGCTGTTGTCTTGACAAGAGACAGAGAGCCTGCTCCATCTCGCCAATATCCTTTCCGAGCTGTTCCCGACCGGTTCGCGCCCATTTACACTTGAGCATGTAATCTCGCCTCTCCCTAGTCGCGTATTCGGTCAGCAGCTCGTGAGCGTAATCGGCTACTCGAGATGTTACCTGCACCGGACTGCCGATGGGAGGTAGAGGCGAAGTGGGTGATCTTGGGCTAGTGGCATCGTAGCCTGTTCCTGCGAACCCCTTCCTGGAGAAGTAGGAAGAGGAGGAAGTGGCTAGAGATCCTTCGCCAGTGAAGGATTGAATGAGCTTGATGCAGGTCGATTTGTTTGGTGCGGGTAAGGAGATCTGATAAATAGGTTTCTCCGGTAGCGAGGTTCGAGCTTTCGCCGAGCGAAACGCTGTTACGAGAGCTGGTCGTTGTGGTATAGTCTGCTCATCAGCCCCTTTCGTTCAGTTGGAACGTACCATCTTTTCGAGATGTTCCAGCTCGTTCCCGACCGCCCACCTTCCTTCTCCCTCAGCCCTCCTGCGGATGTGCTGCACAAGCAGTCCCTCGCATACAGGCACTGCCACCAACAAGAGTTGTGCCGCCAACTCCGGTAATGTGAAATACGAGAAAGACATCCTGAGCGACAGTATCAGTGTCAACCCCAACGCCCTGGCTTCATCCAAATCCTCCTTCTCAAGCTTCCGGCCATTGACAAATGATAAGCCATGTTCAATTTCGGTCAACCGGGCACTAATGTCCTCCAGTGCTTCCCTACTCAAAGTTCCCTTGCCACCCTTCCCTGCCTTCTTTTCCTTCAACTTGTTCTCCCTGATCAAAAGGTATTCGTAGATCACTTCAAGCGAGTGTGAGAATTCGGGAACCGGCTGGCTGAGGAGATGATTCAGAATAGTGATGGGCGATTGTGACCTATGCAATGGGTATACGCCAGTGGGAGGGGTAAGGTCGCTGGGATTTGGGATGTATGTGACTTCTTTTGCTCTATCAAAGGCGACTGCAGTATGTGGGGGAGTCTAGATCATCAGTCTCCCTTCTTGGTGTTGGAGTTGGGCAAAGAGCTACTCACCTGTTCCTCTAATTCCGCCAGGCCAATAGATACTTCAAACAGAGAATCCCCTTTACTTCGTCGATACAAGATATACTCCTTGAGTGCTTCAATCGCATAGTCGGTCCTGACAGACGGTGCGGACAAGTACGCGACGAGTTCTCTGAACATCTGATTTAGGTTTGGCGCCATGTTGCCTCAATACAACCGCTTGTCGGATTATAAATCGATGTAGAAGCCGGTACACGAGATACTCCAAAGTACAGACCAGCTGAAAGGAGAGGTGACTCGCCAGGAGGTGGAGTTGGGAAGTGTGTTATAGACAGGTATGAATGGGGTGAATTGGGTGAGAATATGCGGGGAGGAAATGGTTTAACTCTTTCCGTGCCTGAAGATGTGCGCGTCAAGGTGGGACAGGAATAGACGAGTGTGTTGATGATGGACGTTCGTCGGATACGAGTCAACTAAGCAAGATGCTCAGGTGTTGATATAAAGAAGCATTGAAGTACCTGTTTCAATGCACGAATACTTCTGGCATGGTACGAAATTCTAATTAGCGGTGCATGCCCAGAGCTGGTAGATCCGGCAAATGTCATATGACTACGCAGAAGGAATTCCTCGGCAGGCACGTGTACATCAAGACCGTGGGAAATATCGGGCTCTAGACCCATGACGAGAACAAAAGTCGAGCTTGGACTAGGCATTCGACTCGTTATATACATATCGAAAATGTCATCCGCTGCATGGTCACCATTCTCTTGGAGGGAGAAGCCTATAGCTCAAGTAAGCTTGGTGCACCAGTTACTGGCTGAACTGATATGTAGGATGTGATCTACGAGGACAAAGACCACCTCGATAAAGTCTTGGGAAAGTTGCGTAGACTACCACCACTTGTTTCTCCTGTCGAGGTAAGCTTGGTTGCAGTCTCATGTCACAGCAATTCTAATCACCAGATTGACAGATTGAGAGGTCAGCTGGCTGAAGTAGCTGCTGGAAAGGCGTTCTTGCTACAGGGAGGAGACTGTGCTGAGCTTTTCGACGATTGTGCTCAGGTAAGTCCTTTCGCTCGTTTGTGAACCAATGCTAATATGCAGGACCCAATCGAGCACAAGCTATCATTGTGAGGCTCTATACTCGTCGTACAGTATCCCAGCTGATGGCAGAATCCTTCTAATGTCACTAATCATCCTCCACGGTTCCCGGCTACCAGTCGTCCGTATAGCCCGTATCGCAGGTCAATACGCCAAGCCTCGATCGAAGCCTACCGAAATGGTCGATATGGAAGTCACAGAGACCGGACCTAATGGTGATCAGATCACGAAGACGGAGAAGAAGGAGATTCTCAGCTTCAGAGGGGACAATGTTAATGGCTACGAAGCTACCGACCGTCAGCCGGACCCAGAAAGGCTTCTAGGGTATGTCTCAGCTAAGAGAATTGGACGTGCGAGCTGACAGACAAGTGCCTACTTCCACTCGACCGCTACCCTCAACTACATCCGTACACTACTCGCATCCGGTTTCGCGGACCTCCACAAACCCCTAGATTGGTCCTTCTCAAACGTCAGATCTCCAGAACTACAACAGGCTTTCGCCGGCGTCATTGACAATCTGAGGGATAGTATCGATTTCATGAAAGTCGCTACGGGTGGCTCAGGCGGTGGACAGAGGGGCGGCATGGAGACTGTGGATATCTACACCAGGTAAAACTAAGATCCACACCATTACTAATATCAGTCACGAAGCTCTGCTTCTCGAGTACGAAGAAGCCTTGACTCGAGCTTATACCGAGAACGGGCCATCCCGAGCTCGACCAAGCATGTCTCAGAGTCCGACTCCTCCAATGTCACGATCTGTCTCGTCGATAAGGGATGAAGGAGCTTATCCACACTCACCAGTTCGACCTGGTCGTTTGGGAGAAACTCCTACATCTGGCCCAGAGGGTGTGAAGCATTACAATGTCTCGTCGCATTTCATCTGGATTGGAGACAGGACTAGGCAGCTTGATGGCGCTCATGTCGAGTACTTTAGGGGTATCGCCAACCCAATGTGAGCTACTTTCTTCTGATCGTTAAGACAGAGCTGACTCAAAAGCGGTATCAAAGTCGGACCCTCGATGGAACCTCAGGAGCTGGTTCGGATTCTCGATGGTACGTTCCTCACCACCGTAGTAACTAATTTCAGTGGTCAACCCAGACAAGATCCCTGGTAAGGTGATTATCATCGGTCGATACGGAGCAGACAAGGTCGACAAGCATCTTCCAGGCCACATTGAGGCAGTCAAAGCTACGGATCACGTTGTCGTATGGCAGTGTGATGCCATGGTAAGCTTCCAGCATTCTATACATCTGCAAGCTGACAAGTAGCACGGAAACACAAAGTCCGCCAAAACCGATACTACCCTCAAGACTCGTCATTTCGTCGATATCGTCACTGAGATCACCCGGTCTATGGAGATCCACCGAGAAATGGGCACAATCCTCGGAGGTGTTCATCTCGAACTCACAGGCGAAGTCAATGAGGAGGGATTCTCGGTTGTGAGTCCGCTGGCCTCGCCGGGATCCGACACTGACATCTAGACCGAGTGTATCGGAGGATCAATGGAGCTAGAGGACAAAGACCTCTCGTTCAACTACAGGACCCATTGTGATCCTCGACTGAACTACGAGCAATCATTGGATGTTGCTTTCTTGGTCTCGGATTACCTCAAAGCCAAGCGTAGAGGTGAACCACCAAAAGATGTCTTGCTATCGGGACTTCGGGGTCGAAAGGCTTAGGTATACTTAACTGTTCCCAATGTATGCATCTATGATCTAGCTAGCTCTTCTAGGACTTTCTTCGCTCCCTCTACAATGATCTCGTGCTCAACCTGATATCAGCTTAGCTACCCTATCAGATGGAGCGACTGACCTGATGAATCTTTGTCTCGAGCTCTTCTTTGGTTTCGCCCTGCTTCATTGGGATTTCCCTTACAATCAAAGGTTCTCCCCTGTCCACTTCCGCTACCACTCGGTGTACCATCACTCCCGTCTTCTCAATTGTACCTTCTTGAAACGCTGTGAAGGCTCGCCCAATAGCATCCGCACCGTCAAAAGCGCCAGGTAGAGCCGGATGTAAATTGATACATGGAATAGGGAATCGAAGAGCGTGTGACGGTGTTGATGTCGCCGTATCGAGATTGGACTGCGAAAGAAGAGGTTCTGTCTGAGTCGGCAGAGAAGAGAGGTCTGGAGGTGGAAGTGCCGGGGCAGGAGGTGGTTCTGTGGTTCCGTTCAAAATTTCAAGAAATTGGGGTGATAGGATGTGCATCCATCCTGCCAAAACGACCAAATCAGGTTTCGAATCCAATACTCGCCTAGCGACTTCTGCATCGTAGTTCTCTCTCGTAGCTCCAGGATTGCGGTTCAAGAAGGTCTTGAGTGCACAAATAGATGTTGGGATAGGTGGATTTTGGGTTGAAGCTCGGGTTAGACCGTAGGCGTTTGAGCGGGATGAGAGGACGAAAGTGATTTTTGCATTGGGTAGGCGTTCGGTACCAGCAGCATCGATTAAAGCTTGTAAGTTTGATCCTGATCCCGAGATGAGGACTGTGATTCTATGTATGCGTGATGTTGTTGATGAATCCATGTTGACTAGTAGATTAAAGTACAAGTGGAGGATAATCTTCAAAGTTGACGTAAAGAACGGCACCTGAATCCTCTTGACACTCCCCGTACTCCTCCCTGTCTCCTATTCCATCTACCAATCATCTGTAGCATATCACACCCAACTACCCTACGCACACAACCTTATACAATAACACAAAGCGCCGTCCATTCACTCAAACCACACAGTCATCTGTACATACAACCAAAATGCCAAAGAAACCACCCACCAATAAACGGGGTCCACCCAAGGCAATCAAGAAGCCGGCCCAGCAACCTACTCCTACTTCAGCTCCCACAGCACCTGCTCGGCCAACCTCTCAGCCACAATTACGCACTGCCAACAATCCATACCTCGACACACTTGGCCAACCTATCGATTTCTCAGCTTTTGCAACTCGACCGGCGACCGTTGACCCTAATGATCCCGGTTTTTCAGCTGCGCTCTCGGACTGGTCCGCATCGACTTTAGGCAAACTCAACGCTTTACCTAACTTTGACCCGAAACAACTCAATGCCATTGCAGAGGCAGCTGTGGGGGGCGCTCATTCTGGAGGTGTCATGGCTCCTGGTTCAAACGGTAATGGTGCTGGGACCATGAGCGGGTTACCGATCGACTTGCCTGCTAGTCTTGCTGCTCTTTTCGAGGCAAAATTGACTCTGGATAGGGAAAAAGCAAAGCTGTTGCGTATGCAAAAGGAGCTCAAGGCGCATAGGGAACAGATGAATGGAGTAGGGAATGGCAAGGGTAAAGAGGTGGCTCTGATTGAAGAAGAGGATTGTCCATGTGGGCGGTCGTGAGTTATTTTTTAATCTGGTATGCGTATGGAAGCTGATGATTAGGCATGGCCCTCATGAGTACCCCGCATCAGCACACTCTGCCGATTATTCCGACGAATACTGCTGCGAAACAGACGACGACGGTTGTACGTCCGACTGTGGATGTAATTGTCACGAATACCACCCAGACGACTGCGATTGCGAGCAATGTATCGCAGAGCTAGAAGAACATGAACACCATCACCACGGACACGTCCATCATCACGACCACGACCATAACCACGGACATCATCATAATCATCACGGCGGAGCTCATATCTCCGAAATAGATGTCGAAATTGAGACTCCCGAAGCACCCTTGAATCAAAATCAACCACCTCCCGATATCGCTGAGCAAGTCCGAAACGCTACTGTTCAATTAAAGAATGCGACTGCAGAGGCAAATCGAGCATCATTATTGGCAGAGGCTCAGCAGGGTCAGAAGTCGGCGAATGGGCAAGGCCGCCAGGGTTTAATCGGTCCGCCAAGCGGCAAGAACCTATCTCAGGATCCTGAGCGTCTGGTATGTCGAGCAATCGGAATGAGTACCGCGTTAGCTGATCATCAGGATGAGCTAGTTCGCGAGCTCTTCAACTGGATCAAGGCGGTGGTCTGGACAATCGAACAAGCTGCTGTCGTTGCCGGACGGCGGAACTGGCACGACTCAAGTGTTCACTAGGCCATACGCTCACTTCATATATCATCCCTTCCTACATGACATCCCACACTCATTACTATCATTGCCCCACATCCTGCACCATCCTTGTACATCCCATATCAGTCTTGCATGCATCTGTATCGTGTCAAACATCTCAAGAGATGGAAGAGTCTATCTTATATGCAGTACATATGCTCTACGAGTACCCTGATCTTACTATAGGCAAATCTACTCCTGAGCATCGCCATTTGGCTGTTCACGACCAGCTCCACCACCTCCCCTTCCTCGTCCTCCACGTCCACCTCGTCCCCCACGTTCTCCTCGTTCGCCTCGTTCTTGACGCTCGCCACCTGCATTCTGCATTGCGTAGTTGATTGCCTGGGATCGGAATGCTAGACCTCGCGTCGTCTCGATCAGGGTAGCTGTTGGGGTAGGGTGTGGTCTTGAGATATGTAGCATGTTCTGGGGATTAGCTCGAGTATCTCTGGTCTGAAGGGGAGACATACCGAAGCCAAATCGATCTTGGCGTCGACGCCCATTCGTGAATCTCGGATGAGATTGACGATCCACTTTTCTCCCTCCTCGTTTGACATGTTTAGCGTCCTCGATAGCTCACTATGGGTCAGTGTGAACAATCAGGAAATGAAAAGGTGTACGTACGAGATATCGATACGCTGATGAATCCTGCAGTACACCTCTGTGATCAAATATCGAGCGTTGTCCACAAAGGCATCGGCGAAACCAGATAGGAAAAAGTCGTTTCTGACCACATTCTCGGCGACTGCCAACTTCTTCTGAGCCTGATCGAGATCAAAGTCGACGAACAGATCTTTGAGGAAACTCGTGACGGGATCCGTGTACTGGTACTCCTCCATTCGAACAATCTTGACCAACTCCTTGACGTGATCTCTGTTTCCCCTTGTTCCGGCGACTTTGGGTGCGCGTCTCGAAATAACAGCAGCGGCGACGAGGTATCGGAGGAGATGGGGACATGAAGTTTGGATGGTGTTGAGGTATGGTGGCGAGAGGAACATTTCTAGTAATCCACCCTGTCCATCTTCCAAGTTCCAGAAAACAAACAAAGACCAGTGTAAAAGCCATGTTCGTGCTTGTAGCTGAGCGACGGGTTTGTCTAAGGAAGTTCCGTGAGGGTTGTCGATGATATCCCTCAACTCCTTGACTTCAGATGCGGCGGATTCCCATTCTCCAGAAAGGATGTTTGAGGCAAGTTTACCCCAGTGGGCGGAAAGGTTGAGTTCGAAGGAGGATGAGATGATTAGGAAATGGTACAAAAAGTCGGCGGCTCTTGCGTAATCTCCGAGCGAGAACTGACATTGTCCAAAGTGGTACAGAGCATTGATCTGATCCTCCGAGATCTGCTCGTCAGCAATACTCTATGAGTTTTCCTTATAAATCACGTACGTTGTACTCGGACCGCAGGATTTCCAAATTCTTGACCTTGTCTCCGCTGCTCTTGAGCTTTTCCACTGCCTCTGGGTCCTCGATGACTTTCATCACTGGCTTGGCCTTCTCCTGTAATGCCTGGAACTGCTCGGTAGCCTTGTTTTTCAGTGACGGAAAGTCTTGTCATTAGCTCCGTGGCGCCGTAGGATTAGAGAAGACATACCAATTGCCTCGACTGATGCGCCCGCATCTTTTGCTCCATTGTACAATGACTCGAAATAGTCGACCATATTTGTCTCCTTTACTAGCTCATATCTGTCATCAGCTCACTTTTCTGCAGTATTTCTTGTCGACATACTGTGCTTTGGCAATTTGGCTTGAAGGGAATAGCTCAGTCTCGGCAAGGTGATCCAAAAGGGGAATAGTGAGATGACGGTCGAGGTTTGCGACCAATTTTGTAGTGAGATCGTACTGTGCCATATCGGTTACGGCCATTTTGAATAATTGACTCTGCTCTAAGTATATTATATAGCAAGAGTCGCGTCTATATGGTGTACAGGCTGAGTGATAGGTATAGACTTATTGTCCTTGATGCTTAACTCTGAAATTCACCAGGGCGCACGCGAGAACCAAGCTGCCACATTGGTGTTATTACCGGATAACTCCGCTCAGTATAGGTGTGCAGATGGTGGAGACATACATGCATTGGGATGAGGGGGGTTTCAAGTTTGGTTATAATTATGCTATATGCGATGCAATCATACAATTCTAGTTGACTTTCCAACATGACGTTGGAGAGCTTGGACGAGCTTTCCAGGTCGACGGAGTGATCCCATCAAACCCATGAGGCAGGTGAGCAGAACTACACTTCCTGCCTGGTGAGTCGCGGCGAGGGGCACCGGGACGAGGTAGAGGAGGGTGGTGATTCCCAATGTGACCTGAGCAATAGCTGCAGCGGCAGTGAGATTCGTCAATTTGCGAGAAGACTTGGGCAAAACTGATCGAAGAGCGCGTGATCGTGCGAGGAAGGGGAGTGAAATGAGGACCGCAAAAGTCGTGGTTGCCTGCACATTAGCCTGATTCCGTATATCCTTCTTGAAAGACTCACAAAAAGTCGGTGATCGAATTGAGCAGTCACTGGGTTCTCGAGCATGTTCCTCCACCAGTTGTCCTTCTTGTCTGACCTCTTGGCGTATCGAGTGTCGAGCAACTCATCTGTTGGAGGTACCAGTCGACCACCCATGGTGGGGAATTCGTTGTAGACCAGACCGGCGTCGAGACCGGCAACGAAAGCGCCGGAAGAAGCAGTGAAGAAGACCATACCAGCGGCCAAGTAGACCAAGGCTCGATATCGCTTGACGGCGGGAGATGAAAGGACAGTGTTGAGCTTGGCAACGACGTCGCTTCCGCCAGCATTGACAGCGCCAGTCATCTTGACATCTCGACGTAGACCGACGGCGGTGTAGACCATACCGACGTACAGAGCGAGAGCGGCACTAAGGTGGGCAGCGAGTCGGTATTGTGATACTCGAGGGACAGCTTTATCGGTGATGATTTGCTCATCTAGACCTGATTTGACCATGAACCAACCCAGGGCACCTTGAGCTCCGATACCAGCTCCAATGGCAAGTAGCTTGAGTTGTAGAGATCGAGGAAGACGGTAGCGAGTCATGTAGTAGGCTGCGGGAAGGATAAATCTAGAATGAGCTGGTTCGTTTACAGTCAGAGGGCGACCTACGCAACACCCAAAGTTCGTCCAGCGATTCGATGCGCCCATTCCATGTAGAAGATGAACTTGAACTCGGACATGGCGATCTTGGAGTTCGTCCTGATGGTCAGTCGGCACATACGACTCGAGTAGGGAGACTTACATGATACCCTCAGGAGATAACCTATACTTTTCCCATTCGACATCCCACTCGGCATCGGTGATCGGTGGTAGGATACCCGTGAATGGTTCCCATTCCGTGATACTCAGACCGGACTCTGTCAATCGCGTCAATCCACCGATGATGACGATCCCAAAGACGAGGGCCGAACATCCAAATAACCAATTAGGCAATGAACGGGGTATAGCCTGTGATGTTGTGGGTGCAGCTGCTGGAGCTGCCAGGTGGGGCGGAAACGCGGCCTTGGCATCAAAAGCAGCTGTTGTTAAGCGGCGGAAGGAAGGGGAGAAGAAGGTGGTATTTCGGGCTGCCGGGTGGAATCGGTGTGAATAGCCAAAGTAGGGTGTGAGAGGTGTTGTTGGCCGTGATGGGCCTGCTAGAGATGAGGTGAGTCGTGATTGTGTTTGAGATCGGCATGCTGGTGTGCACGACCGGCGGAGTAGCGTCCGCAATGGTGCGATCGGTGTTGCCATATTTCTAGATGGTTAATGAACGATAAAGTGTAGAGATCGACGGCCCAACCGGAACTGACTTTTTAGAGATCGGAATATCGTGGGAAAGCTAATTCAAGTGGAGGTGAGTCAAAGGAAAGGTCAAGTCAGGAGCTGAACAAAGGAGAGACATCCCAATAGTCATGTGTTGGAGCCATACTACCCCGCCCTCTATCGCACCCCGTGCAGCCATGGCGGACAGATATAGAGAGGTGTTTCATATTCTAGCCGACAGGGAGAACAAGCGGGCCCGGTCCGGTCGATCACGTGCAGACTCCATAGGCGGTCCAGAGAGGGCTATTAATTATTCAACCCAGGAGTCATTCAAGTACGAGCGGTCTAATCGGTACTCCAACATCCTATCTTATGATAAGACATCAGTCAAGGTCCGAGGAAAGGGTTACTTGAACGCCAATATCGTCGTTGCAAGGAATGGACATTGGTGGGTTGCTGCTCAGGTGAGCCGTGTGACCTCAATAGATCGCAAAGCTGATTTTAGGCACCATTACCGGACGATTTCCGAGCATACATCACCGCTTTGTACTATGGTGACGCTTCTATGCACCCCGAGGTACCGAAAGGTCTCGGAAAGAAGGTTCACAAAGCGGTAATCATTGTTCAATTGACGGGATACAAGGAGGGAGGAAGGCCCAAAGCAGACCGGTACCTTCCGTAAATGAACCATCGCAGTCATATAACCACAAACAAGCTAACAAGCAGTGATGATACCAAAGGCGACTCGATAAAGCTGTTTCGAGGTTACAAAGATGGACCCCAACTCCTTCTTGCAACCCAAAGCGTCGAACGCCAGGTGGAGCTCTCGAGCGACCTCACTCGCGCCCAAATCTACCCAGTTCATGGCGGTCCAACATTGACTCACGAAGGCGAATTGAAGAAAGATCTTTATCACTACTACTTTGACGCCTGGCCGGATCATGGTGTACCGGAAGGAATTGCGGTGCAACGTTTAAAATCTCTCATCTTGGAGGTCGGTAGAAAGAGGGAGGAGTTGGGCGACTGTGAAGTCTGGGTTCACTGGTACGTCGCTCATGAAGGTCATGGCTGACATCAGCTCTGCCGGTGTAGGAAGGACTGGAACATTCATCGCTCTCTCATCGTTGTTACTTCCCCCCAAAGAAGGAGTCAGGATTCCAGAATCGCCTCTGGGTCCGCTTCCGGATGGGCTCCAGGGAGATGAAGTCGCCGAGACGGTCGATGGGATTAGGGAGTGGAGAGGGATGTTGGTTCAGAATGAGGATCAGTTGAAGTTGATTTATGAGCTAGCTCCGCAGATCCTTCCCCAGAGCTGATTGTTGTTGTGCAGGGTATGTAGTAGTTATACGGAAGAGTTAAAATGTATGTAAGCATGTACCTGTGTAGCTGGCGGCTGCCTGACTACCACTACTATCGGTCGTGCCCATTATCCAGGATTCCCAAAAAGCCAAGACTCGGTAAAGATCCGGGTACAGGCACGACGTCATCAGATCACCGGATTCTTGATGTTTCATCTTTCACCTTTTACCGTACCCCACTTGCTCACATGCCCACGCCAAACCATACACCAAGAGGGTCACGTACGGCTCTACCTCCGAGACTCACGGTCCCACCCTTCCCACCGCAGCTGTACCGCCAGCTCCTGCTCACTGTTGAGAAAGATGGTGTTTTAATTCGACCACAACATCCTACTGGCGGCGATGACGAGGATGACGTCCGCACGGACGGTACGACCGGTGTGCTCATCAAGTGGGGTGCAAAAGGAAAGGTAGAGACCTGGGATGGAGAAGGAAAACCGGACGATGAACAGGGTGTAGTGTTAGGGGGATTGCTGGGGATTGTCCGATTGTGGGATGGTACGTCTCACACCAGGAGGTCAATGCTGATACTGTAGCTGCATACCTACTAGTATTCCTCCGGCCCACTACCCAGCCATTCCCTCTCTTTCCCAATCATGTTGATCCCAGTCGACCAGAATCGTCCCAAGACGATCGCGCAGCTTCCGCTAGTACGCACCAGGTGTATACTTTAAAGGATATTCATGCTATTCCGCTTCTACCAGATTTAGCGGAGAAATCTGTCAGATACCTTTCGAAGCTGGAGGTACGTCAGGACTCAATCACTGTCAGCAGTGCTGATATATAGGACAAGCGCAGACCACGAAGACGTAAGAACACTATGCGTAGTCGGACGCCATGGAATCTATTTGGAGGAATACGAGGACCAGGGTCAGTCGCGCAGGAGGATACTAAGGGAGAGTCATCTGAGGAAGAATCATCCGACGAAGAAGAAAGTGACGATGAACACCTACCGGCCGCGGCGCCAGAAGCGGATGAAACGCCGGAGCCGGAACCTGCTCCAGCAAAGACGGTGACCGATCCTCGAAAGAGGTTCAGTAGAGGTTGGGGCAGCTTCATGTCGAGATCAAGCAAGGATACGTCATCGCCAACCCCCTCCAAGCTCGAGAAACCCAAACATTCTCGT
>Ga0265797_10009026_pt1 | contig 13104 bp, 16 predicted proteins | sample P2T30metagenome_FD_192433 | JGI IMG/M metagenome (GOLD analysis project Ga0265797, IMG submission 192433) | Plant litter microbial communities from East Loma Ridge, Irvine, California - P2 T30 | ecosystem: Environmental > Terrestrial > Plant litter > Unclassified | place: USA: California... | reverse complement strand
TAAAACGCTTATGCGGCAACATAACCAGGGAAGAAATCTGCAAACTTCTTGTCCTTCTTGTCGCCGTGTTTACCATCAATGTGCTGTTGTAGTCTATCCATCAGCTTATCTCACGCAACAAAGTGAAGTGAAAGGACGTACAGAGGCTGTTTGGCTGTTCCTTGGAAAGTCTGGAAACAAACACTGCATTTCGTTGTCTGAGCCGCCTGGTTGTCAGCCGCGTGTTCATACATCTCACGAAATGTGAAACGTTTCTGGAAGAAATTGCTACTCACAGCATTGGCTTTTAGCTGGGAAGTAGGTCCAGCATTGGCACCCTTCTTCTGGGCGACTTCACGCTTGTGAATAGCTTTAGCTCCCTACCTGTCAGTTGATCCTCAAGTGGCGGAAGACCAGGTCACTTACGTTGCCTCCACCCATTGTGTATTGTATGTAGATTAGAAAGGGGGGGTAAAGCGTAAGAAAGCGAGCAATGTAGTAGTAGAGTGAACGTGTAGAAGTGTTGTCCAAAAAATCGGTTGATCCGGACGAGACAGAGGTACGCAAATCAGGGTCAGGTGGAGGGTCAGTTGTCAGGCTCACAGTGTTAGGCTCTTTGTGCTTTATTGTCAGGCTCAAGTGGTTGTGCCTGGTCATGCGTCACTTAGCCCACTCTACCTATACTCGGACCCAACCAAACCATACCTCACACAACAATACAGGATGGCGGAACTAAGCTTGGAAGATAAATGCAAAGTAGCGGCTAAGCTCATAGAACAGAGTCCCCCTGGAGAAGTCAAGTGAGTCAACCAATCGCTGTTTACACTGTGAGCTGACCAACAGCGACGTCATAAACGGTCAGTATACCTCTTCTTCGGCCTTGCTCATGGACAAAGCCTGATCTATCAGATATCCGGTCAATCATCAACGACGATGAGACTCTGATGATTCACGTCCAGCCTGCTCTGAGGAGCCACAATCTCGCTCAATTGCATGTTGTCGAGCACCCAGCTGAGGGAGATGTCCCGGCGCATTCGGTGAGCTTTGAACTCTTGCTGAGACACTGGACGACAGCTGATCTTGAAGTCGCTCTTGTCGGAATCTGCGATCATTCCAGGTAGCGGAGAAGCTGAACGCTATGCCGACGTCGAAGCCAAGCGGTCATTTGCTTTCGACCATGTTCAACTCGTAAGTCTTGGCGCCAGGTCAAACTGACAGAATAGGTAGCTTCGGACTACCAGCCATACCAGCTACCAGAGGACGAAGAGTCACTCAGGTGAGTCTTTCCAAACCTTAATTCAGTAAAGGAGCTCATGGAAATAGGGCGGAGCTCGCCAAATCGTTAAAGGCATATGTGAAGAATCACTTCTCCACAGGCATTTCATCCGTCACCACATCACAATTCCCACTCCTTCCCCCTGCGCCCGAGCCGACACCTGCACCAGTCGTCGAGACCGAATCTACTCCTGTCCCTGAGAAGGATGCAGAGGTGCCTACCGATATCAGCGTAGACGACAAGGCGGACGAGAAGGAGGAGCCGGTGACCGATGTTGTGGATGAACAGGTTGGAAGTGGTGAGGTTGAGCCCGTCCCTACACCTTCTGGAGGTGGTGAGGCTGAACACTCCGCGGAGGAAGTCACCGACAAAGGCGGTGTTGAGCAGGTAGACGAGGAGCTGCAGGAGTTGAAAGTCGAGGAGGAGGACAAGCCAGCAGAGTCCAGTGAGGACAACGCGACCGAAACAGCCGAAACAAGTCAAGCGGCAGTAGGCGACATCATCGAGGAGGCGGAAAGCAGCACCCCTCAGGTCACTGAAGAGACGACTACCGTCGAGGATGAGCCAGCAGCTCCCGCAGCTGAGCCAAGGAAGCAAGAGAGGATCGACAATCCCACATATACGCTCGAGACGGTTGGCAACAAATACAATACAGGCAACTTCTGGTGAGTCCCAATCTCATCCAAGCCGAGCGTACGCTAACAGCCAGGACCGGGCGTTGGCGCACATGCTGGACCGTCGACAAGGCTGCTGGTGAAGTCAATGGTACGATCAATGTCGATGTCCATTACTTCGAACAGGGCAACGTAAGCTGTCAGGCCTGGTGGATTTGTAAGAAGCTGATTTGAAAGGTTCAATTGGCGACCAAGCACACTTCCTCTTTCCCCTATCCCGAGGCGAGCGGCTCGCAATCCATTGCATCGAAAATCGTCACAACGATCTCAAAGATCGAAACGAGCTATCAGCTAGAGCTGAACGATGTATACGGAGATCTTGGTGATAAAGCTTTCAGATCGTGAGTGCCTGCTACAAATTCGTCGCGTCCGGACCTGACGGCAGATTGCGTCGTGCATTGCCGGTTACAAGGCAAAAGATGGACTGGGAGAAAGTTGGCGGTTATTCACTTGGATCTGATTTGACGAAAGCGAGGGGATAGGATGGTCAAGCTGCAGGCATGTACAAAGTAGCAGAAAGACAAGTAACATGCATACGCTGCAACTATAATCTGGTTCATGTATGTATTGGCCGACCCCCCTGATTCGGATGTCTCCGGTCCGATTGCCACTCATAAACAAAGTAAAATCAGTCTCCTTGTACACACACAACCTGTAACTCTTTGTATCTCTTGTAGCACTAGCATCGTACACGATGAGCAACGGTGAGCCGTTGGCTTCATCGCTCTACCTCTCGCCAGCACCGCGCTATGACAGAGACACAGATAGCGAGCGGTCACTATCGCCAGAACCAGACTCGCCTTCGGCCAGTACCTTTCTGAGGACAGCCGCGACTCTCGATGGACTAGCTCGACAATTGGGCGATCTTTCCCAATCTGGAGGCCATGCACAAGAACTCTCAGAAGATGAGGCGACTACAAGATGCTGTTGTGGAGCTAGTAGCGGTAGTAGAGCTTGCTCAGCTATCATCGAAAGGGACAAGATGGAAGAACGGATGAAATTGAGTGGAGGTGAGTGAATATTGGATTTCAGATCAGGTTGACCACGGGAAGGAATTCGAGCTAATGGATGTAAAGAGATCGGACAAGCTCTACTGGCGAGATACGAGGTTTTGGAAAACAAGTTTCGCAAGGAAGTGGAACGCTCTGAACACCAGGTTAGTCACGATTACATTTGTTATTACCTTACACGACATAGCACAAACAAGACTCTCGTCGTTTGTTGTCATTACTTCTGTTGACGTTATAGCTGCTTGTGAAGAGGAAAGCTCTAGAAGACAGTGTCAAGAGAGTACGAAATCTCGAAAGAGCCAACACACAACATCTACAGCAATACGCCGAGATGTCCAAGAAGCAGGAAGCGCTCGAAAAGGTGAGTCACGTTTGGATCACAGCCCTCATACCATTCTCTCGACTCGTCTGTGGATCATGTTCCCGGCTATGAGCTAATGTCCAGAGGTACACGTCCTCCCTACACACTCAGACCCTCACTCAACAATCCCTCACCCATGTCCGCGCCGAACTGAAAGCTCTACAAGAGAATACGACGCGTCAAAATATATCCTCAGCCTCTGGGACAAGCTTACAAGATCAAGTCATGGATGCCGAGCGCCGGTACGAAGATACAAAAGACGCGTTAGAGCTAGAGAAACGTAAAACGAGGGATGAGATTCGGAAACGCAAACAAGCGGAAGCGAGGGTGGAGGAGATGGAGGAAAAGGTCAAGCAATCTGAGAGAGAGATTGAAGAGACTAAAGAGGCTAGGGCGAAGGATGCTCAGGATCTTTTGGCTAATGCGAGGGAGAGGCTCGAGATATTGCACAACGAGGTAAGCCTGATGACTGCATAGTGGACGGCGCGCTGACGTGCAGCTGTCAGAAACCTTCCGGGCTGATATACCGAGTGAAACGCCACAGTATCAGAAAGCTCTTGAAGATCTAGTCGCTACCAATACCTTACTGAAACACGATACATCCGAATTATCAGCCATGTTGGCAGAATCTCGGGAGGAGACACGACTGTTGCGCGAAGAAGTCGAGGAAGTGCGCGCCGCTCCCCCAACATCTACAGGTTACCCAAGACAATTGACATTATCTACCGAATTGCAACAATCACGCTCATCCGCTTTCCACTCCCGTACCGAATCCTCGCCCATGGTAGGGACCTATGTCGACCGCCTTGGATGGTCTCGAATGAGCACTTCCTCGTCAAACGGATGGGACCATCAGAGGAAAGCTTCGATGGCACCCAGTATCTCATCATCAGCGGCTGGTGACACTGCTTACTCGCCTGGACTAGGTATGGGCCAGGTTGGAGAATATACCGGGGCGGTCGCAAGGGAAGAGGGAGCTTTGAGTCCTACCATCCCGGGTGGACGTGAATCTCCAAGACCTGGGTTTAGGGCTTCGCCGAGTGGCGGACTCGGATATGTCGTGAATGGAATTCCCAAGAAGTCGCAGCGACCGGGTCTACAGCGAAGCTATTCGGTCGACCGGCGTCGGAGCTATTTCGTATGTCCCACTTGAACTTCCGTCTATGGTCGCTGATGCTAGTCACAGGGTACGGATACAATCGCCGAGGATCCGACCGCTCTGGAATCGCAAGAAGCCGACCAGAGACCCAGATCACCAGCCTCACCTGGTACTGCCTATTTCGCAGCTGCTGAAGCATCTCGAAAACGTCGTTCACTAGTCATGGCTCGTCGACAGACCATGTCACCACATGAATCGTCCGCGGAATCGCCAATGGGATTCGGGATGGTCGATTCTGCATCGGGATCGCAATCTATCACCGACTTCCCATCTCCATTGTCTGAGTCGGCGCTGACTAGCCCGAACAGGTCTATGCCGGTTCAGCGAAAGACTTTGCTGTTGTTATCGCGTTCACGGGGTGTTCAAACAGATACGGAGGAACTGATGGGCGAGCTACCTAGATGCAATTGCCAACGCACGGAGCCGCCCATCCAGCCATCGGATATTCAGTCGGAGACATCGTCTATCCACGAGTCGGTCAAAGGTAGCGCGACTATCGGTCTACTGATAGACCACCTCGGCAAGGTCTTGAATCGATTACGGGATGCCGATATCCCCACACTCAACAAACGACTCAAGAAACACAACCTTCCCGGCGATGTCGGTCACTTGTCTAGGTCAACAATGCGAGCTCTAGAAGCCGAAGTGGGCGACTTGCGAAATCACTTCCGCGGTCTCGGGGGCGATAACGCTACTCTCACCCGGAAAGAATTCACCATGTTGGTCAAGCTCTTGAAGGAGGTGTTTTCCGATCTCGTCGAACTACAGGGCGTAGTCAACGACGTCACTGTAGACCCGTCGCTCGCGAAGAAATTACAGAAGAGGGCGTTCAGAGATGAAGAGGAAGAAGCTGCTCGTGCTAAGCAAGGCACTGGGTTAGGATGGATTGCAGCTCCGATTACCAAGTTTTTCGTCACGCCCGCCACAGAGGCCGAATCAGCTCCTACCGAATCACCTTCACGTGCTGGGCGAACGATGGATCGAGGTAGACTGCAACCTGCCGGAATGAAGGCCAGTAAACAACTAGCATCGACAAGCGCCACTACCACCCATGTTAGTGTCGAGTTTGGCGGTACTGGAATGACTCGAAAAGCCACTCACGCTGGACCCTCTACGGCCACGAATGTGCAAGAGAGATTACCGCCTTCGCCTCGAGAGACAATGGATGAGGCGACTATGCCAGATCAGCAGTCTGTTGGAGGTGGTCAGACACTTCGAGTCCCGCAGGCTGGGACTATCAAGCGGAGTAAATCCAGGGCGAATCGGAACGAGTTGTTAGGTATCTTTGCCGGTGCACAACGACCAGTGTCTCCCGCTGGTGGCCCGTGGCAGGTAGTAGCTGGTGAACCTGGTTCAGGTAATACACCCGCTCCCAGCGCGAACCCAAAAACGATTCGAGCCGTTTCTTCTGGGTATTTCGATAAAACCATCAAAGCCCGCGCACCCGATCAACGAAAGCGATTGCCAATGGCCGTGGATGCTGTGATCGATTCCAGTGCAGACCAACTTCAGGGTGCTGACCCTTCTTGTGCGGATGAACCTTTCCAACCTGCTTTACTGGAACGACAGCTTCGGCCCAGGGGATTATCCGATTCATCGATCCGATCGACATATCAGAGCCACGCCAATCCAGGTCAAGGGATGGTCACGACGGCCAGTATCTCTACCGGTCCCGCTCCGAGGCAGGTAGCTTATGGCACTACCGTCTCGAGACCAAAGACATCAGGAGGTGGTGGTATCTTTGAAACCCTGTCCAATCGACTCTACTCTTTTAGGGCTACCACCAACGATGTCTCTCCGGTTAATCCACCGAAAGATGAAGATCGTGGATCAGCGAATACAACTCCCGGGCTCGATATACCAGAAGTCAAGATCCTTCCATCGACACCATTACCAGTCGGTACTAAACCGATAGCAGTGTCACCATCTTCATCCTCCTCAGCTGCCCGAACTGCGACTGCGACTCCCGCTACGGGTTTATTTGGGATGCTGGCAGGATCACTGAAGGACGGGCCTGATGATTCAGAAGATATGGGTGCTAGATTCAAGAGACAAGCAGTAGTTCCGAGGAGTCTATCGACAAGTCGCGGTGGTGGTTCTTGGGAGTAGGGGTCGTGAGAGGGGGAATCATGTACGTTCTTATATGAAGTTGTAACGGACAATATTGTAGCTTTCAGGTTGTACTGCTGATTATATATCATACCCACCATGTATCTGCATACGCTATCTTCATCAAGGTTCATACATCTCCGACTCCTAGCCATTACGCTCTTGTCTGCGCGGCTTGCTTCTTCTGCTTTTTACGTAGAGCCTTTCGTTGATTTTTCGTCAACGTCGTATTGGGCGATGAAGTGGAAGGATCGGGTATCGTAGAGAGTTCTTGGGTGTCTTGACTTGTCGTCGGGGTAGCTACCGGGCTCTGCTCGAGGTCCACTTTTGATGTCGAGGATGGTATCACCACATTATCCTTCTGTTCCACCTTCGATATCGTTTCAAAGCTCCTCTGCGCGCCAGTTTCGGATTGGGCTTTCATCTTTGCCTTGGCCTTCTTCTTTCCCGCCAACAAATCAACAACACCAAGCTTCCTCTTCTTTCCAATACTACCCCTACTCTCCTCTTCCTCATCTCCATCTTCTTCTTTCCCACTTTTTGTCGAAAGAATACCGCCCTCCTCTGCTTTACCCTTTCCCTTCTTATTCAGACCCAGCATTTTCTCCAATTGCCCGACTCCGTGATCTTGTCGTTTATGTTTCGGAATATCCAGTGATGGATGTCCAATCCCTAAATTACCATCTTGATCCGCATTTGTATTGAGATTGAACGAGATATCGACAGGTTTGGAGGATGAACCGAAATCTGCTGGGATCCAAGACTCGATTTGGGAAGTGTATAGTTGGGCTGAGAAAGCTAGACTGTCCGCACTTGGTGTTTGAGTACTCCGAGAAGAGCTTGCTGAAGCTGTCGGATCGACCATGACCATCTAGACAGAGTAATGAAGGGTAATGGTTGATGCCAAAAAGTCATCTCGGACGCGCCGGTTCCGGCGGAAATGGTTCATGTTGCCAGTAGGGCTGGTCCCTCTGATATCTTACAATGCATCATGGCCTGCCTCCGCCGACCTTTGTGCGGTGATCTAGCACATCTCCACATTCTGAGTATGTCGCTACGGAAGAATTATCCAAGGCCTGCCAGACTTTCCAGGCCTTCTGCCTCAACTGTGGAGCTGTGTGTGTGGATGAAAGGAGTGGACGACATTGCCAAGTCTGACTGTATTGACTGTTTTACGCTATCGATTGCCACCATACAGAAAGAACATGGCGGATAAGATAAATCCACGGGACAAGCTCACGAATCAAGGGGGAAGCGAGACGAGTCCTGAAGCTCCGGGAACATGTGCGAGGAAATCAGAACGCGAAGCCTCCATGGCGGTCAGGAGGCGAGATTTTGTATTCCTGCCGATACCTAAATCGAAACGACATGATCCAACCTTGAAGGCTCATGAGCAATTCATATTCACTTGAAAAATCAACCTTGTCCTAGCTGGAGCTGCTGTGAGTCAGTGACTTTGAGGATGCTGATTATAGACGGTATCTATGTCGAATTTGTTTTACTCGCAAGTAAGTCCCGCTATGTTAACAGCTGACACTCAGCCTATGCTCGTCGCGTAAGCTCGATATCTCCGACGATCAACAGTCCTGACATGCAGGATTGCCAAAGATTTCGGCGCATCAAATGAGGATGTAGCCCTCATTCCCACGCTCGCTCAGGCGGGGTACGCAATTGGCAGTCTCTGAATCTCGCCCCTTGGTGACCTTGTCCGACGTCCGCCTCTGATACTACTGCTCGTCACCATTTGCGCCCTTCTATCGATTGGCTTGGCACTGTCAAGATCAGTGGCGATGTTGCAGGGCCTAACGTTTGTGATTGGCATCACTACGGTGTGTGTTTGCGATGTAAGAGCTGATATACAGGTAACTCCGCATATTTGTATACTCTGGTCTGCCGATATGGCACCGTCCAACATCAGAGCTAGAGCCATGTCAATCACTCTATCAGGTCTGATAGCAGGGCTTGTGCAGGGAAGGCTGTTCGCCGGGATATTGGCTACTTATACTTCTTGGAGAGATACTTACTGGTTCGCAGTGGCTATACAGGCAGGTGAGTCTCCAGCAATCACGCAAACAATCGAGCTGATGGGCAGCAATGCTAGGAGTACTGTGGCTCGCATTACCTGACACACCTGATAAAGATATCGGGCTATCGTACCCCGCCGTTGTGAGCTCCCTCTTGCCTCGGTACAGATTCAGCCAGCCCTAACAATATAGTTATGGTCAATGATGAAGATGCTCCCCAAATACCCTACTCTCGTTCAAGCCTGTATCTGTACTTTCTTCAACGCTAGTACGTCCGGTATCATATCGATGAACCTAAGCTTACCAACAGTGTGTTTTGCCGGATTGTACGTCTTCTGCTTTCATATCGCTGAAGAATAGCTGGACCACATCAACCTTCGTTCTGTCGGATGAACCATACGAATACTCACCTGTCAGGATTGGTCTTCTCGGCCTGGTGGGACTTGTAGGTGCGGCCCTCGCTCCGCTTTGGGGAAGACTAGTGGATCGGATAGTGCCGTGGTCAGGTCAAATGATGGGCAGCATTATGTGCTTGATCGCTATGATCATAGCATTTGGGGCTGCCGACATCAACGTTTCCGGCGTTGCAATTCCGTTGACCCTCTATGATTGCGGAGACCAATTGTTTGTCCTCAGTAATGGGTACAGGGTAGCTGGATTGGATGCCAGAGCAAGGGCTAGGCTGAATGGGTGTATCCTATTGTCCATGTTCGTTGGACAGGTAAGTATCTTCCGTTGGCTCATGAACGAATGACTAAACGTTAGACTGCCGGGACTGCGATTTTGACCAAGATCTTTGTGACACAAGGTTGGAAAAGGACTGGTGGCGCTGCAGTCGGGTTTGCATGTGCCCCTCTCATGTTGCTACTGCTCAGGTCAGCATTCTATACTGTCAAGCCTGTCAAGCCAAGCAAAAACTAATACGTAGGGGTCCACATGAAAAGCGCTGGGTGGGATGGCCAGGTGGATGGGAGCTTCTCAGGCGTCCGACTATGACGGACTTGAGTCCCGAGGCGCTTACAGAAGGACCATTACGAGGCCATGGGAAACCAGGAGATGACACAACGGGTGTGATAGTTTTGTACTTCAAACAAGCGATCCAGAAGCACAGGGAGAACGCAGTACCGACATCGGGATTGATCTTGACCGGCTACACAGTTGACAGGACTCAGGCCTATCCATGTAGTTTGCAGAGCAAGTATGACCCACGCCTGGTCATTGCATTATGCAACAAATGCTGCCAAGCATCTCTGAAGCTTCCAGGCCGGAATGAGGCTCCATATCGGCCTGCTCCGGGCCGCGAGTGGGGGCCACTCGGTGAATTAGCTGGAATCTCGCGATCGACTTGTAATGCCTTAGAATTCCCCGTTGATGACACCGAGGAGATACCTTCCCACTTAACATCGTACACTCGAGGTGACGGTGAGGTGTCATGTATATATAGCTAGAGACAATGTCCGACGAGCCGAACCGAAAAGAACAGGACGAGGCTGAGGGTCGACCCGACAAGAACGAGGAGCTTGGAATCGAATTACGAGCGACGAATGATGACCGCCCATTGTCCGAGCCGAAAAAGGTGCGAAAGAGGGAACTTGGATTTATCCCTATACCTAAATCGAAACGACTCGATCCAAACTTGAAGGTTCATGAGCAATTTGTATTCACCTGGAAAATCAACTTGATCTTGGCTGGGGCTGCTGTAAGTCCACTTTGACAGAATGATGCCAATGCTATAGACCGTGTCTGTGTCCAATCTGTATTACTCTCAGGTAAGTCAGCCTGGCTGTGAACCCCATGAGGATATTTGCTGATCATCAGCCCATGCTTGTAGCGTAAGGACCAATCATTCCAATTGATGCTAGCACAATTGACGATATAGTATAGCAAACGATTTTGGGGTTTCTAATGAAGATGTTGCCTTGATTCCAACCCTCGCTCAAGCCGGCTATGCGACCGGAATCCTTCTCATCTCGCCGCTAGGCGATCTCGTTCGGCGTAGACCACTCGTCATCATCCTTGTCTTGCTTTGCTCGCTACTTTCCATTGGACTTGCACTGGCTAGATCAGTAGCGATGTTACAAGGATTGACTTTTCTGGTTGGGGTGACCACTGTAAGTTACCTGTACCGACTGTCATAGCTTGGGTTGATAGAGATAGGTCACACCTCAAATCTGTATACCGTGGTCGGCAGACCTCGCTCCTTCGAATATACGGGCTCGGGCAATGTCAACAACACTCTCAGGATTGATCGTAGGAGTAGTACAAGGAAGACTACTCGCCGGTGTTTTCGCGACGTATATCTCATGGAGGGACACCTATTGGTTCGCAGTCGCGATCCAAGGAGGTGAGTCTCCGGTATCATATATCGGGACTGACAGACAGCCATGGTCGGGGGCTTATGGCTTGCATTACCCGATACTCCCGATAAAGACATTGGACTATCATATCCTGGAGTCGTAAGCGATATGACCTCTCGTCGGGTCGTAGCTGATAGTCAGCTTTGGTCAATGGTCAAGATGTTCCCTAAGTACCCAACTCTGGTCCAGGTCTGTTGCTGTGCATTCTTTAATGCAAGTGAGTAGCTCATAACTTCCAATTACGATCTCAGATTAACAAGCAGTGTGTTTCGCCGGCTTGTATGTTACATTTCATCGTCCTTCAGTACATATTTCTACGGCGCTGATGATGTAGCTGGACAACAACAACGTTTCTCCTCTCCTCCCCGATATACGGCTATTCACCATTCAACATCGGCCTGTTTGGTCTCTTAGGCCTGATAGGTGCCCTACTAGCACCGGTATGGGGTAGGGTTGTGGATCGCATAGTCCCCTGGCTAGGTCAGATATCAGGTAGTACCCTCTGCCTCACCTCCATGATCATCGCCCTAGCTGCGGCAGACATCAATATCGCAGGGGTGGCTATACCAATGGCACTTTATGATTGCGGGGGTCAGCTCTTCCAAGTGAGCAGCAGCTACAGGGTCGCAGGACTAGATGCAAAGGCTAGAGCGAGACTGAATGGATGTGTGTTGTTATCGATGTTCATCGGGCAGGTGAGTTTGTTGAACCTGTCCATCCCCTTCACAGACGACTGATTCAAACAGACAGCTGGAACAGCAATTCTGACTAAGATCTACAACGAGAGAGGGTGGAAACCAACGGGAGGGACGGCCGTCGGGTTCGCTTGTGCCCCAATTCTGATACTCTTGCTCAGGTCAGTACTTGCGTCCTCCCATAATCGATCAGATGGCTTATCAACAGAGGTCCGCACGAAGAACGCTGGTTAGGGTGGAGAGGTGGATGGGAGTTGTTGAAGCGCCCGATGATGACCGATCTCAGCCCGGAAGCCCTCACCGAAGGCCCTCTTCGTGGTTCCCGACCTGGTCACAAGGATGTCGAGTCATCGTTGGACACACAGGCCGAAGCTGGAGGCAATGTGGCCCCTATCCGGACCTGATCCTGGATCTTGCGTTTGAAGCTGTAGTTGTATTTCTTCTTTGCATACTCTTGCATACTGTTTGACATAATCGAACATCTCCTCGACTTGACTATCCGACACTCAGAGGTACTTGTTATCCTTCAACCACTACATCATCAGCTTGTGCAGGCCACTAGTGAGACAATCGAGCTCACCTGTTCGACATCCTTCTGGTCCCTATCGAGCCAATTGGCCGAAGCCTCGATTGCTTCATAAGTCTGCGACACGGCAAGGGTGAATTTACGGGTGTCTACGTTCGTCAGCATTATCCTCCTACTTTGTGGTGGCACATACCCTTGTCCTTGAAGAAGGCCTTGACTCGTTCAAGATCATCGAGACTGGTGAGCGAGTTGAACCCGGCTTTAACGACTACATGGTCAGTTCCGCTACATAAAAAAGAGAAGGCAGACGTACGGTAAGGAAGCATGGATCCATCAGCGTATCGCTTGGTCAACTGTTCCATCAGCAGGCGCTTCAATATGTTGCACTCAACATACCTTGTCGAAGTTCTCCATGAACCACTCTCCGATCCTCTTTCGCGAAGCTCGGTTACCCGCGAAACTGGCAAAGAAGAGGTACAAGTCCTGGTCCTTGACCGATCCATCATCCATCATTTTGAATGTCTTTTCCAAGCATTCCTCATCCTTAGTCTGACACAGACTGTAGATGGCATCGACCTTGGTCGAGGGGTTGGGTGGCTTTGAGTAAACCTCCCTGATTTTGGTCCATTCGGCTTTGCCACCGTGCTTGACAGAGTTTGTGAATACGGATCGCTGGATATCACCGTGAATGAGGGAATCGTCGTTCTTCTCCAAGAATGGTGCGAAGCGACGTTTGATCTCGGCCAAGACATCCTTGTCACCGGCAGAAGCACATGAAGAGACGGCAAGAGTTCGTAGTTCCTTGACATCGGGGGCATCCTCAGCACCGTGGTCGTATCCGAGCTTCTCGACAATTGGCTTGAATAGGTCGATTCTGATCTGATCGACGGCGTTTCGGACAGCCTCGGGTTGTTCCCACCATACCTGAACAATC
>Ga0265797_10009025_pt1 | contig 13106 bp, 20 predicted proteins | sample P2T30metagenome_FD_192433 | JGI IMG/M metagenome (GOLD analysis project Ga0265797, IMG submission 192433) | Plant litter microbial communities from East Loma Ridge, Irvine, California - P2 T30 | ecosystem: Environmental > Terrestrial > Plant litter > Unclassified | place: USA: California... | reverse complement strand
TTTGCCACTGACATCCAGAATCCCGCTCTTATGCAATGCTGGGATTAGACTCTCAGGCTCCGCACCACAGAGCATAGCATGAAACTTGCTGCCGAAGCCCCTCTTCTCTGCGTTCTTTACTAGTCCCGGATGCAAGTCCTCAGCTGGCTCCGCCCCATAAATAGCAGTGATAAGATCCGGGTTGAATCGCGAAAGCACTTCTCCAGATCCAGGACCTATATCGAGGACCACACCTTTGCATTGGCCCAAAAGAGAGAACGTAGGGCCTGGCATCTCGGCAGACATTGCTTGGCCATTGTTTTTCCAGAGGCGGGCGAAGCCCTTGAAACGAAGTTTGGTGAGATTGAAAAGGGTGAAAGGGCGCCAGTCGTAGAATACAACTTCAAATGCTGCCATGAAGAAATCTGAGTATGAATTAGTATGACCCCTCCGAAAGGCGTTTTTGGCACAACTTACTATATGCTGCAATGCAAAGTAGTATCGTCGGGCGAAGAAGTGTCGGGATGCGTTCGCCCAGCCATTCCGCCGATGTCATGATGCTCTTCTCTTTGTATCTCAAGTATTGGTTATAGGATGCTTCAGGAGTGGATTGGCAAGTCGGAATGACGAAGGAGATTTAATGACGGAAGTAGAGGAAAGGAAAGAAGAAAGAGAATCCAAGAAGGAACATACTCAATTAGGCTCGAATGGAACGCTCGGGAACATTGGTTAGTCATGCAGGATCTAGCAGTCAATTCCGTTGGTGGGTTGATACGAGCAGGGACCTGTGTGACGTCGACGCGCTAGCAGCAGAGAGAGCCGAGGCGTGGATCATCAGATTGCGCATCGTGAGCTTGTGAAACCTGCAACGATCGACACGCTGATACATCTACACACTCGCAATGGCTGAAGGAAAGCGAACACAATTTGCGCTGATTACAGGGTGAGTATTGCTATCTGGCGCGGCGGTAGGAGGCTTAGGATCTTCTTAGCTCTAACCGACGCGAACAGGTGCACGCCCGGCGGCATTGGACACTATCTCGCGTTAGAATTCGCCGAAAGAGGTGAGGATAGTGTTCGCCTCAACTCTCTGCGGCTGCTAAGTTATTTGTAGGCTTCCAAGTTCTAGGGACCGTCCGCGATCCGTCCAAGTACACGTCTCCACACCCTAAGATCACCTATCTGCCCCTCGAACTCCCGCACAAGGAATCGATACGCGAATTGCACAAACGCGTCACCAAGATTACCGGAGGCAAGCTTGACGTATTGTACAACAATGCCGGACGTAACTACGTTATCCCAGCGCTGGACTACGACGAGGATGAGCTCCAGGAACTCTTCCAGGTAAACGTCTTCTCAGTAATGGAGATGTGCAGAACGTTTGCCCCACTCGTGGTGGAAGCAAAGGGCACTATCGTACAGACGGGATCATTAGCTGGTATCATGCCCTATGTTTGGGGTGCGCCATACAATGCTGCCAAAGCAGCACTGCACGCCTACTCGGATACATTACGTGTCGAGCTCGCTCCTCTCGGCGTGCGCGTTATCAACGTCGTGACTGGCGGCGTCAAATCGAACATCGCACGAACACATCGCACTCTGCCACCGGGCTCCTACATGCAACCGCTTGCTGCCGAATACGAGCGAAGACTGGTACATAGTCAGGAGTTGGGTATGGACACGAAGCAGTATGCAAGCAGCTGTGTCAAGCAAGTGCTCGCTGGCGATGGCATCTTCTCTAAGACGAGATGGATATGGGAGGGTAAGATGAGCTGGATTGTATGGTTCGCGTGGACATATCTCCCGACTTCGGTGCTTGATTACTACTTCACCGCAACGTTCAATCTGAACAAGTTAAGGGGAACTGCAGGGCCGGATAAGAAGATTCGATGAGGGCATACAATTGCTTTAAGCGGTTACACCCCAGTCATAACAATTAAAAATAGGCGTTTGACATCACAATACGCTACAAACGAGCAGGGCGTAAATGTAACCAGGCCTAAATTTCTCTGTCCAATGCTCACTGTACTCCGAATGTCCTTCAATCATGAAGTACAGACATGGCTGACTTCGATGTTGTTACAGTTGGCGTAGATACGTACAAGTCCAAAGCTAGCGTCGCCAATTTCACACGTACCAGGTCTATCCGGCCTCGTAGCTCCAGTGCGCGCTACCTACAAGCCCACCCATCGTGTAACCTTACGTTGGTCGAACGAAAGTTCTGTTTGGGAGGTGTGTGTTGTGTGTTTGAAGCAAGTAACGCATCTACCCAAATTTCTGGACACAATGGGCTTAGGCGAAGGCGTTGGGATCTCTCCGATCTCTACGTGCTCGCTTACTGGACGACAAAGCCCGCCAGCTGTACGTAACATTTCCAGTTCTACAACAACGAACGAGGATAAAACCACAAAATGCCTGATCAACTTATCAATAGTCATTCGCCGCTGCTCGCGCTACCCGCTGAAATCCTTCTCCTCGTTTTTGATTGTTTCTTCGACACACAGCAACCGCAAATTATACTGGAATCTACTGAACGCTACTACTACAACTACTCTGAGGCTTTTTCAACACTCAACGCTCTCGAACACACATGTCGCAGCCTGCGACCCATCGCGAAGGAAGTCCTTAACACAAAGTGTCTGTGGAAATTTCATAAGCCTATTGCAGCTTTTACAGAAGGTCATAGTATCCGACGAAAGGCCACGCACATTGAGATACTTAGAGATGCTTATTCATTTCCAAGACCAAGGGACGATTATCCATGGCGGCCACGAGAGGAGCTTGAGCAAGAATTAAATACGTGGGGTTACTGCCCCGTTGACGTAAAGACAGCGCTTAATGAAGACCCTGCTCAGTTGGAGCTTGCCTTCCTTGTTGCGAGTTCACCCGATCTACAGACCTTCATTATGGATGGCCATCACAATTTCTACGGTATTTCGAGTATTGATCAGCGTTACGAACTTCCGGTATGGCTTATCCCCATCATTCAAGTTGCCCGGAAGACGCCACTTAACGGCATGGACCATTCATTCTACCGAAATCTGCAGACTCTCGACATAGAAATGCAGTTCAGTTTCGATACTAGCCTGGCCTATCTGTTCTTACTGCCGACGCTCCAAACGCTTCGTCTGAGTTGGATGGTTAGTCAGATTCCATTCGAGGACGAAGCAAATTGGCCAGTTAAGAGCAGATCATCGTCAGTTGCTTCGCTCACACTTGATGAAGCCGAAATCTCTGGTACTCTTATCAGACTTTTCATCACCTCCTGCAGAGAGCTATCATGCTTCAAGTACAGTAACGGGTCTGTGGAAGAAATGCCTCTGAGCTGCTCGGCAGAGATCATGTCTGGTCTTGCGCAGCAGCAAGACACGCTGCGTACTCTATATCTTGAACCTCATCAAAGGGGCGAATACGACTATGAAGGCATGACCCTCACGCGCATCGACGGCTTTCACAAACCGTATGCACTAGAGAGACTCTATACGCCGTTCTGGGCTCTCCTTGGGAAACCTCAATCAACGTACACTGGCGAAGGAAGTTGGCAGTACCCGCAAATGAGAGATGTGCTTCCACCCCGACTGCAAGAGCTATCGTTATACATATTACCTATCATGTTATCCCAAGAGTACAACGATGGCTACCTCAGCCTCTTCTCTAGTGTCTTACCTTCAGATACGAAAGATCTCTACCTAAAATGGGTCCACGTGGAATGCGAAAATGTGTTAGAGTGCGCACCGTTGCCCTTCGACTTTTGGAACATCAAGAATGTCTTCCTGGAACAAGGAGTTGATTTTGACTACATAATATGTGGCTATGAGCACCTCTAGGTATGTGAACATTACATCTTAATAACCATTTTAAATCGAGTATTGTTCTGGTGCGACGCAACATATGCCATGGCAAAACGTCGCAAACAGAATTGATCTCTACCAAACGTCAAGTGCAATTGCTGTCACTCATAATACTATCACTACCACGTACAGATTTTACATCAGAAGACAGTTGTATCGATACGGTCATTTCAAGCTTCATGAAGTACGGCCCAAAAACTGTCAAAATGGCTCATCATCTTACATGCAATGAAAAGTCAATAGTGCCCAGGGTTCTATCTAGACTTGGCTACCCTGAAGATTGGATGAGCAGCGAGGAAGGCCGAAAGTATATGTTTACTTCCTGGGCTGTCCATCAACGAAATAACAGCCAACAATTTCGCCCTTCTTTTCTGATACACCACAACGCAAATCATGACGTCGTGACTCAAGACCCGCACTCTTCACTAACGGAATCCCGCTCCGACAATACCTCATCGGAAGCGATATCATCGCAGCCCAACCCCACGATACGATGCGCCACAATTGCCTCAGGTACATGAAACTTGTACCTCCGCCCGTCTTCCACCATCGCCGATGGAAAGCGCAGTACGTGCCGCATGTGCATTCTACGGGCCTTCGATGCAGCCCACTATCTTCACCAATTGCAGCCACCCAATCTATATAAATTGTAGATTGGCCCATTAGCGCGGTTCTTGCGGATCAGGTACCTATATCAGCCGGTTGTTATTGCACGTGAGGAAAACTTGACTTGGCGATCGGTGGAACGGCGAGACGGAGTATGCACGAAGTCGGGTGCTGTAAGAATCTTTCATGTGGGGCCAAGAGTAGGTACTGCGTGGATGGTACGTGGTAGATAGCACGCGGACGTTGAGGCGTTGAATCAGGGGCTGGGGTCATTGCTCAGCCTTTTGCTTTTGGTAGATGACTGGTGTAACCACGTCAGACCTGCCAGAGCAAATTATGAGATTGCACTTTGCTTTCTGTGTGTTTGAACAATCTCCGTGGCTCCCAGAGGTCATTACTTGCAAGTTTGATGTTAAAGTTGATGTAATTATGCCTAATGTTTTGCTATTATGCGCATGAGTACAAGGAAAAAAAACGCCCCTCCGTCTACCCAAGCACTTCTAAGACGAGCAAAAATGCCATATTAAACTCCATGTGTAAATGCGTAACGCTGATATGCTTGTCCAAAAAATCTCATACCTCATATCCGGATGCCTACCGGACTCGTCTCCCTCCTTTTGTTATTCCTTTTTCTAAAAGTCCCAAAGGGTGCCGAAAGCGTGCATACCTTCCTTAGCACACCCCTGCATCATCTCATCGTTGCCCTGGCTGTTACTCGTGATGAAGATGACTTCCGCGCCAAACCTTTTCCACGTATCTCTTAGTAGCTCCATTGTATCAGGGCGTCCACCTCTCTTCTTGCTGTCCCAGAGAATCATGCGCTCGGGCTCGATGTGCTTGTGAATGAGGCCTGTGACTGTAGGACCGAAAGTGCGCTCTTGATCGGAACCGATCCAGATGAGAAACCAGTTAGGTGATTGGATGCAAGTGGAGAGTGCAGCACCGATGCCAGTACCGGTGCATATGCGAATGCCGCGCTTGAACATTGCGGAAGCGTGACCTACGCCAGCTGCCTTTATGTTAGTAGATGTAGCTGTAATAAGAGTCAGGGAGAATGCATACCAAACTTAAGCTCTCGCGTCCAAACAGTCTTCGGTGGGTTGGCGACAAGGTTCTTTGTGAAGTCTCCTTGAACACCGCAGATCATGTAATGGTGGGTGGCATCGCGTCCCTCACTGATGATACCAAAGGCGTGGTACTCCATGATGGATGTGCGGCTGATTCGTCCTAAGAGACCTTGCTGCATGCCGCGCTCAAATTTGAGGACAGCGACTTTGGGTGAAGGGATCTCAACTTCGACTGATACCTCCCTAAGGGTAACCCATGGGATGAGGACACTTGGATATGTCAGCAGAAGAAACTAAACAACATGTAAGACTCCTTACAATATTGTCATGAAGACAGCGAACCAGAGCTCTTGTGCACTGAGTAGGCTGTGAGCGGTAGTCCTCCACTCGCCGCGCTTGATGTCGTAGGTATTGCCCATGATAACAAACACCCACGTCATCTAGAAGACATCAGTAAAAGTTCCGATGAAAGACCACAAAAGAGGTTACATACTGCGAGGCCTAGCCATCCAACAAATCGGTGGTGCTTCTCGAATACGTTGTGATAGGTGCTGACAAGGGCGTAAGTACGGTGCTACAAAGCTAGACATAGATCGGAGCTACTAACTTGCGCACCCAGGGAAAAGCACTCAACACCGAGACGATGATGAAAAAGTTGGTGATGATTCCGCTCGCAATCACGGCAGGATGTTGTACGGCACGATATCGAATGATGTCGACACACTTGTAGACGAGCCAGCTAATTCTAACGTCAATGCTGTTTCGATCCTGTCCAAGAATAGTGACTCACGCAGCACCAGACAACGCGCATCCAGAATGTATGCCTCCAACATGTTGTAGAACAGATGTCGCAGCGAGCTTGACGCATACAGGTGCCCACTATTGTGACTGGTCAGCAGACTTCAGGTTGAAGGGCAAGCAGGCACGTACTCCCAGCCCATATATGGCGACCAAGTATAAGAAGCGCATCCATAGTTCATTCCTCATCAGAATAGCACAAAGGAGATTGCCTAACACCAAAGCACCGAGGTGTTCCTCGGCGTACTTGAAGCGACCGCAGGCGGACAAGATGATTCCCGTAAGGTTGAGCAAGGTGACGAATGTGAAGAACTTTCTGTATGTGTTGAACCAAAGATCGAACAGGATCCATCGGCTGATTTTTGGCTTTTGAGGTTTCTCCCCAGCTGGCTTCTTCACGGTGGTGTCTAGTTCAGCGGCATCGGTAGGTTTTCGTCCTAATGGCAGAGACAATGACAGTTCCGGTACACTCGTGCATGGTGTTATGCCTTGGTGGACGGGAGAGGCGGGCATTAACGATGCAACAATGTGTATCGGCTTTTTTTGCTCCATGTACACGAAGCCTGGTGCCGTCAACTCCAACGTACTATCGTACATGCCCTTTTCCGCATCGTCGAGCGAGTCAGCGCTGTTGCCGCCAGTAAGGGCGGTTCTCGATGTGGTTGACATGTCGTTGGTAGGCGATAACTGCACCAGGGTCCAGAGGTGTAGGCGCGAAAGACGGGAAGGCAGGGGTGATGGACGGGTGACTTCCGCAGAGGGTTGATAAACGATGTACGAGGGTTCAACGAAGAAAGATTGGTAATGAGCACAGGCTAGATTAGGAGCTCTCAAGAAGTACTTATTGAGGACACGGCCATGAGGCGCACTGTTGTGTCATCTGGCTCATCAATTCCTGCAACGACACCATCCCACAATTCATCTCTGGAGTATACGGTACCAATGTCCGTAAGCATCGAAGCCAGCGGTCCCGTCCAGACAGGTCTCAAGGCAAACCAGGTGGCAGTCGGCACATCCGCTCCGTGCTCAGCTCGTAAAGGATTAAAGGATTCCCCGTGGGGAGAGTAGGAAACCTGAGCCGCACCCTAGCCCTCAGTAGCTTACCTCCACATGATGGATCTGCGTCTCGGCAACTAATGCTTCCATGGCACTAAGCACGTTCTGTCGTGGAAAGACTGCCGTTAGGTACTGATTCATCCGGCGTCTGTCTTCCCGCGACTTGCGGGTATCTGTGTTCCAGCAAGAATCTTCTTGCGGCACTCTTAGTGGAGGCCTATGTCGGTAGTTTCTGCCCAACATTGGGTCAGCGAGACATCCCCACAGCCTCGATATCGATCTGGAGACACTTCTCGGCCGCGACGACGTCGTCATAACGCATCTGATATTACGGTCGTACAGATATGTCGGCAGGCTACGATCACGCGACTTGGTCGGGATATTGCAAGAATATACTACGAGGTCAATGCGGTGTTTTGGTGTGACGCCTGGAAGTGACCTTTGGGTAAAAAGACAGGGATATAGAAAGAAGCAATAATGTGGAAGCGTAATATCATTCGACTGCATCCGGTTGCATTAGCGAGGACGCGATAACGTCAGACGTGCCGAGGCGTCCATCGCGAAGTCACCCAATCTACCTAGGCTTAATCTCTAGTTCTTCACGTACAGATCGACGTATTCGTCGATGTCCATGTTATCGAGCGTCTTGCTGTCTTGCGCCAATGCGACAAGCTTGTCAACGTGTTGCGACGGGTAGTGCGGGCCGAGATGCCTCTTGTACTTGGCGAGGATTTCAGGCTTTGCTTCTTCACGTCGCAACCGGTGGCCAAGAGGAGCCTCAACAACCTCTTCTTCCAGCACGGTTCCATCCTTGAGTGTTACGGTCAGCGCGTTGGATATGGTGCGCTTCTCAGGGTCGTGGTAGTCCTTGGTGAATTGCGGGTCCTCCACACAGCTAATGCGCTGTCGGAGAGACTCGACGAGTTCCGATGTAGCGGCTTCACTATCATCTGGGTAGTCAGTGGCTTCAAGGCGGTTGAACACGAACATGGTGGAGACCATGTACTACCATGATGTCAGCACGAGCAGGCAACTACGGTGGGTGAGACTTACTTGAACGCAGTGATCGCGGTCAGCAAAGTTCTCCATAGGCTTGAATTGCTTATCGATGATGCGAATGCAGGCCTCGTGCGTACGGTTCACGACACCCTCGATGTCTTTGGCGCTCTTGCCCATTGCCGCCAACTTCTTGTTGAGGCGTTGCGCAGCTTCGACGGCGGTCTGGGAGTGGAACTCAGCTGGACTCGATTAGCATATACGGCGGATCAAAATTGGCTTAAAGGGGCATTATTACCCGGATAAGAGACCTTGAAGAGAACGTTCTCCATGACATAGCTGCCATAACCCCTCTGGAACTGGAAGGGCTTGCCGCCAAAGTTGACGTCGTAGAAGCCCCAAGTGGGCGCTGAGAGAACAGTGGGAAGACCCTGCTCGCCCTTCATAACCTTCAGCACGAGGTTGACGGCCGTCTGGCAAGCATCACCAGCAGCCCAGGACTTGCGCGACATGGTGTTGGGCGAGTGCCTGTAGGTACGCATCGATTGGCCATCAACGAAGGCTTGCGAGATGGCGTCACGTGTCTGAGCCTCACTGAGGCCCATCATCTTGGACACGACAGCTGTGGAAGCCAGCTTGACCAGAATGACGTGGTCCAGACCGACTTTGTTGAACGAGTTCTCTAGAGCCATGCAGCCCTGGATCTCGTGTGCCCTGATCATCGCCTCAAGGACATCTCTGACCTTGAAGATCTTGCCATTGCCGAGATTGCCTCCAGCCTTGTTTGTTCGTGTGATCCAGTCGGCAGTTGCGAGGATCGCCCCCAGGTTGTCTGAGGGGTGGCCCCACTCGGCAGCGAGCCAGCAGTCGTTGAAGTCGAGCCATCGGATCATGGCGCCAATGTTGAAGGCACCGTTGACGGGGTCCATCTGGTAGTTGGTACCAGGTACCTTGCAGCCATTGGGGACGGTTGTGCCTTCCACAACAGGACCGAGGATCTTCCTGCACTGCTCGAAGCGCAGCCCCTCCAGACCGCAGCCAAGCGTGTCAACGAAGACCCAGCGGGCGGTATCGAACTATACGAAGCTTAATTAGCCGCGAGACTCGCTGAAAGGCAAAGTAATCCTACCGCAAGCTCTGAGTCGACTGGGGTGTTGTGGATATAGCTGGCCATGTCCTTGATCTCAGGGTCGTACTCGCGCTTGCTCAGCGTCTGTGGCACGGAGCTCTTGAGGGACGCCATGGTGGAGAAGGACGATGCAGCTGCTGTTCGCGATGTGATTGGGTTCGAGGGAGCAGTTCGCAGAGCAATTGGCCTTATAGCTCTCGTTACGACGCTGGACCGTGATCGAAGGTTTCGTGAAGCGGTACTGCACAGGTTGCGACTGAAGGCCGACATGTTGATTAGCGTCTGTCGTGCCGGACGACGTCAATGCAGCTGTAGAGAAAAGGGACAGTCGTACTTCGCGCTTTTGAGGGAACTGTTGGTTTTTGAGGAAGTTCTGGGCAAACGATGAGCATCGCTCGGCTCGCAGAATTCGGGAGGATGGATAGCCCGCCTTCAACCGAGGCAGTACATATCCGCCAGCCGCGCAGAATGCCTCGCAGCAACGGCGAAGCAGACTTCACAGAGTAACTGTATCATTGCGCGCGTATTCTGCGTCTATTACTATAGCTCAATGACTGCTGTCGCGCCTGCCATCTCGAGCGCGAATGCCTGCCCGCACTTCACTCAACTTGCTACCCCGCACCATCCCGCAGGTACGCTTCGGCTATAATTGCTGGGGCCCGCTCCCAGATGCCTGCTGCTTAGCTTCCCCAGAGCCGCAGAGCCTCCGAAACTGAACATCAGCGCCAGAGGTCTCGGATATCCTACAAGATTTGTCTTTCTATTTCCTCCAGCTCTTGATCAATTTCTCGCTCCCACATACTTGACAATGACGGTTGAGTGAGTGCCAAGTAAATTTCCTCACGGGATAGAGATTCGTGCGAACCCAGTGTACATGGATCACGAATCCGCAATCCGCATACCGGTGCGCTTACCGATACAATGCGATGAGGTATAGCATGTTCCCTGTAGCCAGCCAAGAGTCCTAACCTACCAAGCCTCACCATCCACCGCTTCACCTTTGTAAGCTGGTAGCCGTTGGCGACGAGTAGAGAGACTTCGAGAAGAATGTCGCTTTCCCTTGCGAAGCCACCAGGGTTATCGACGCCAAGAACAGGTTCTTTGGGCCCGTATCGGAAGTCGAAGATGTATCTCCTACAACAGTACGATGCTGATGCGGAGGTACAGAATTTTTTGTACAATTGCTGCTCCCGTTGGGCATTGTGATCAAACGATAAGTGTTGGGCCACGAGAACACAGTTTTTAATACGATATGCTATGGGATGAATAGCGCCGTTTTCGGAACAACGCTGTGTTTCGCGGTGTAGCGCCGATGCAAGGAATGCATTACGAAGAGAAGTATCCGAAGTCTCTATGTTGTATGCCAGGAAAAGATAGTATGGCAATTGGTTCAGGTCCAAGCGCTGATGCAATGCCCGTCGTATCTCCTCATCGAAAGCACCTACCTCGAACGTCAGTTTGTTGTCTTTGTGGCTGGGAAGGCTCACAACGTACGGCATACGAAGCGTAACCTCAGTACCCTGAAAACATCACGACATCGCCGCCTTCTGGGTTGGAAACATAGGTCCAGGACATGTTTGATGATCTGACTCCAGAGCTCCACGGGTAAAGCATGAATGCCATTGAGGCGTGACTCTGGAATATTTCGCAGTTTTTCTCTCGACAGCTTTCCCAAGATGTCTCTCAAGCCTTGATCAAGCTCAGCCTTTCTTTGCATATTCTTGTGTGTGCGGATCCTATCCATGGGGCCCATGATGTAAGCGCACATACCACGTGTGAATAAAACAAAGTTCCAGGCACGCCCGAGTATGTCGATTTCGAATTGAAACATTAGCTGAATGGCGAAGTATCCGGAAATGATACTGGGAAGGAGAAGCATGTCAAATCCATAGACTTTGCTGGGGCGTAACATGTACCTAGGTAGTGTACAAATCTTGCTGCCTGATTTCCTCGCATTTGACACGCGTCCGTGCTTGGCTGCTAACCTCATCCTGTACACTCTTAGCACAGGTAAACATCAAATGTTCAGAAGACGAGTGCAAGGCAACCAGAAATCCAGGAGTCGACAATGAACACTGTTCTCACTCTCAAATCCCTACTGCGAACCCTACCAAATATCACTTCGCCAGAGAACCATCCACCAATCACGATATTCAAATCACAATTCTCGGGCATAACTGCCCTACCTGTCGAACTCTGGAGTTTGGTTGTCGAGTACACAGTCCTACACCGCATCAGTCAAAACGCTCCACCATTCAACGAATGCACAGCAGCGCTAGAATTGCGGCTTGTATGCCGTGGGTAACTCCCTATACTGAACCACCAACACGGAACCGTGCTAACTGGCATGCCTCTCAGGCATATTCAGCAAAGAAGTGCTACACGCCTTACAAACCCACGTATTGATCGCACACCTCCCCCAAACATCATCTACTTTCTTACTACTCTCTTCATTCCAACTTCCAAATCAGCATGCCCTCTTCAGCTCCGCAATCCTAAACTCTTGCCATGCCACATCCCTCTCGATCGTGTCTCGCAAACTAGCTACGCGCATCGTAAACTGTCTCGTAATCTCTAGTAGCCTGTCTAAGAATGGCTACCCCGAACCACATTGGGACCTTCCCGAAACATGGGAGCGCCCTTCATATGTATATCATGCCATGGACATGCTATGCAGGTTGTGTCGGGCAGCTGAACTGTCAAACTGTTGTCAAGAGTATATGTGTAAGCCTGATACATTCTACGCTCGACATGGGAAAGATGGGAAACTGCAGGCAGACAAACACCTCGAGATTGCGATGCTTGTTGTCTGTGGGTATGAGATCCAGTCGACTAAGAAGCGCATGATTCGGCTTGCGAGGATAGGGAGACTCATCGGTCATGGAGGTGAGAATGTGGCATGAGGACGATGATTTAGAAGACGAAGAATATACTTTAACATTCTTAGTATCGACTATCGCTAATTCTTCAACCAGCCAAGGGGCTCTTTTCTTGAACTTGTCTTCGCTGCTTTTGCCACAGTGTGTCACACTGCAACATCTTCTGATAACTCTTTCCCCGATTTCTGCAAGGTATCGCTGGTATGTCCGCGTCTGAAAAGGGTTTCGATCGACTCGGCGTGTTGGGCTGAGGCTGCTTTGAGCGACTTCAGAATCTGTTCGTTTACCAGTCGTCCTTGTCGGACTCGTCATCTGTACGAGTGTTAGTATACAATCATTTCGATGTAGATATATCAGAACTTACCACTGTGACTAACTTTAGACTTTCTTGCCGCAAGAGCGCTGGCCAATGCTCCAGCCAAGCCAGCATCTCCAGGTGTAGCTGCGCCAGAGGCTCCACCAGAGGCTCCGCCAGTCGGTTCTGCACCAGGAACTGCCGCTGCACTGCGGTCCTTCTTCTCCGAATCTGAAACCTTCTTCAATCTCGCTCCTCCACGAATATCCGCTAACAAACCATCTCGTCCCGCCGCAGGCTTGGGCAAAGGCGGGCCGCCACCCGGGGGCGGTGGAGGTCCAGGCGGAGGCGGCGCAACAGCGCTTCGTGAAGGCATTGGCGGCGGGGCGGGTGGCATGGGCGGTGGAGGCGGTGCCGCGCCTGAGGGTGGAGGTGGTGCCGAGCTGTTGG
>Ga0265797_10009024_pt1 | contig 13108 bp, 8 predicted proteins | sample P2T30metagenome_FD_192433 | JGI IMG/M metagenome (GOLD analysis project Ga0265797, IMG submission 192433) | Plant litter microbial communities from East Loma Ridge, Irvine, California - P2 T30 | ecosystem: Environmental > Terrestrial > Plant litter > Unclassified | place: USA: California... | reverse complement strand
CCACCGAAGGCTGGACCTTCGGCGTCACCTGACGCATGAGGCGATTCAGGCCGGTTTAGCTCAGTTGGTAGAGCGCCAGTTTTGTAAACTGGATGTCGCGGGTTCGATTCCTGCAACCGGCACCATTCCTAGCCGCCACAGACCGCCAAGGCCCTTCAAAAACGGCAGATTTGCAGGGGTTTTCGGGGTTTGCGTTGCCGCCAGAAGCCGTCATAAGCCGCCTTAACTGGCGGGGGCATTCGGGGGCACTATGGGGGCACGGTTTTTCGAATCAGGGGGCATCGCTTGCTGACCGATTTACAGTGCAAGGCTCCGCCGATCGACGGCAAGTCGAAGCTGTTCGACGGGCACGGCCTCTATCTCGAGATCCTGAAGTCCGGTGCTCGGTCCTGGCGGTGGAAATATCGCATCCACGGCAAGGAAAAGCGACTGACCTTCGGGCTGTATCCGGACGTGTCTTTGAAGAAGGCGCGCATCGCGCGGGAGAAGGCCGCGGCCTTACTTCGCACCGGAGTGGATCCGTCGATCGATCGCGTACTGCAGGCGGCGCAAGCCGCCGCGCAGGGCGAGCACACCTTCAAGTCGGTCGCGCTGTCGTGGCATGCGAACCAGTCGAAGCTGTTCAAGCCGAGGCATGCAAAGCACGTGCTTCGGACGCTGGAGAACGACGTCTTTCCGGCGATCGGAAAGCTGCCGATCGCGCAGGTTACATCACCGCAGATTGTGGCGTTGCTTCGGAAGATCGAGGCCCGCGGCTCGGCCGACGTGGCGCATCGCGCGCGGCAGCGGATCTCGGACATCTTCGTGCACGCGATCGCCAGCGCGATCGCCACGAACAATCCCGCTGCCGAGATGGGCAAAGCCCTCTCGCCGATTCGGCACGGACATTATCCCGCGGTGCAGACGGTCGCCGAAGCGCGCGAGCTGCTGAAGGTCGTCGAGGCGCGCCCAGCCTATCCGCTGACCCGATTGGCATCGCGCCTGCTCGCGCTGACGGCGGTCCGATCGGGCGTATTACGCCTCGCGGAGGTTCACGAGTTCGAGGATCTGGACGGCGATTCGCCGATCTGGCGCATCCCAGCTGCGAAAATGAAGTTGGCGCAGGATCGGCGCGCCGATCCGTCGTACGAATTCATCGTGCCCCTGTCGCATCAGGCGGTCGAGGTCGTGAGGGTTGCGATCGACTTCACCGGCACGACGGGGCTCATCTTCCGATCGGTTCGGTTCGCAAACCGGCCGATCAGCGACAGCACGATCAGCAAGCTTTATCGGGAAGCGGGATATGCGGGGATCCATCTGCCGCACGGCTGGCGCGCGACCTTCTCGACCGTCCTGAACAGACTCGCGGCCGAAGAGGGGCGCCAGGGCGATCGCGAGGTCATCGATCTGATGCTGGCTCACGTCTCTGGCAGCGTGGAGTCGATCTACAATCGGTATGCGTACATGCCGCGTCGGCGACAGCTTGCGCAGGAATGGGCCGACCTGGTGTCGGTAGGCCAGATGGAGCCAGCCCAGCTGATCGAGGGGCCACGGCACCTCTGACGGGGTTCGCGCAGTGAGCGCGCGGATCGGTAGCGCGCCGACCGCGCAGGCTGTCCATAACCTGATCCGCGGCACTGGCGCGCGGTTCGCAGAGAAATCCCGCGGGCCGGATCATGGCGAGGGACGCAAGGTCCCGCGTCGCAACAGCTATGACGTCGACGACAAGCGAGCGCAGCCTTGGAAGAAGGTTGGCGACGGATCACACGCGCAAGCCGTGATCCACCGCGAGGCGCTGATCAAAACTGCCAAGGAACAGCGCCGCACGGATTGGGAGCGCTTGCCCAACCGTCGCCTCCGCGAGATCCGCGAGCAGCGTGACATGCTCGCGGCCGAGCTGGCGGCGCTCACCGCGCAGGGGCAGACCCCCATTGGTCGACCGGCAACGATCCGGCACGAGATCGAACGGCTCGACGCGACGATCGCGCACGCCGATGTCAGGCTCACCCGCATCGACATCACCGTCCTCGATGCGTTGCTCGAGCGGATCGACCACGCCACCGGCGCGCTGTTCCCATCGTACGAGACGATCGCCGAATGGGCAGTCTGCAGCCGCAACGCGGCGATCGAGGCCATCGCGCGCCTGAAGGCACGCGGCTTTATCGATTGGGTTCGGCGGAGCATCCGGACGAACAACGAAGGCGAGTTTGCCCCCCAGCGCGAGCAGACGTCGAACGCCTATTATTTCGACCACCGGCGCAGCATGGAGCGCGGGACCTGGCAGCGGTACATGCAGATCCTGGTGGCCAAGCTTCGCCGCCTGGGGGCCGTCCCTGCCGCCCTGGCGCCCGACGCGTCGCGGGAAGTTCAATACGCGCCATTGCGTGAAGCCCTCGCGAGCGCGGCTTCTTCGTTCGACAACGCGAGTACATGAAATGTGCTCTATCCTGCATTCAGACATGAGGAATAAGGAACGTCTCCGCTGAACGCGGAGCCGGCGTTGATTTGATATTCCCCCAGAGCCGAAACGGCATGCCTCAAGGACCCGACCGCCAAGACCCGGCTGTCGGAACGAGGCGGCTTGCGCCGCCCCGGGCTGTCGGTGGGGGAGTGAAACGAAAATCCGTCGACCCCTCAGGCGGCGCGAACGCGGAGAGGTAGGCGCGGTCGTCCGCCAATTGGCCGATCGGCCGTGGCCGATCTTTTTATCCTGAAACACGTCGCAGTGCGCACGGTCCCCCTACGCGGTGTCCGGCAGGTCACCCTTCCCGACTTTCGACCCCCCCGGGGGGTCAGGCGACCGCCGCCGCCGCGGCGCCCGCCGCGCCCGCCGCGCCCGCGCCGTCGAGCTCGTCCGCCCATGCCTGGAACAGCCGCCGCCGGCGGGCGAGCTGCTCGCTCCGATCATATGCGGCCGCGACCTTGTCCTTCGGCGAATGCGCGAGCGCGCGATCAATCGCGGTATGCTCGCCCGGGCATAGCTCGTTGAGGATCGTCGCGAACGTTGCGCGCCAGCCATGGGGAACATGGCGGCCGCCGAACCCGGCGCGCGAATAGAGCGCGCCGATCGCGGCCTCGCCGATCGGCGCCGCATAATCACCGCCGGGGAAGATCAGGCCGGCGCCATGGCCTAGCTCGAGCGCTTCGCGCAGCAGCTGCACCGCCTGGCGCGACAACGGCACGATGTGATCGTTCTTGGCATCGAGCTTCTTCGCTGCCGCGAGCTTCATGCGCGCCGCCGGCACACGCCACAGCGGCGCCGGGCCATCGAGATCCTCGATCTCGTCCCACCGGGCGCCACGTACCGCCGCCAGTCGGACGGCTGTCAGCGCGAGGAACCGCGACGCCAGCCGCACAACCGGTGCGACGTCGACCAGCTCGACCGCGGCAAGCAGTGCGCGAGCGTCCACGATCTCGAGCAGCGCGGGGTGATGGCGTGCCGGCGCCGGTGGCGTGAGCGCCTTGGCGACGATCGCCGCAGGATCCTGGTCGACGAGATCCTCGGCCATGGCAAAGCCGAACACCGCCGAGATCCGCTGCCGCACGCGACGGGCGGTCTCGAGGCTACCGCGTTCCTCGATGACGCGCAGCGCGTTCAAGATCACCGGCACGGTGATGGCGCCGATCGGCATCTCGCCGATCGCCGGGAAGACGTCGCGCTCGAGCGTTCGAAGGACGTCGCCGGCATGCACGTCCGTCCAGCGCCGGCGCATGTGGGCATGCCATTGCCGCGCAACGTTCTCGAAAGCACGTGCCGCGCCGGTCTGCGCGACTTCGACCGTGCGCGGATCCTCGCCGCGGCCGAGCTGCGCGCGCACCTCGTCGCAACGGAGGCGAGCATCATTGAGCGACACTTCAGGAACGGCGCCGATCGTCAGCAGCTGTTCCTTGCCGCCGAAGCGGAATCGCATGCGGAAGGACTTCCGGCCGGTGGGCGCGACGTAGAGGTGCAAGCCGCCCTGATCGAACAGCTTATAGGCAGCCGCTCTAGGCCGCGCGGCCTTGACCGCAGCATTTGTCAGCATGAGAATACTCACTGCATGAGTGATGAAATTACAGATCCGAGTTCCGAAGAGACGTTCCGGCTCACGGTCGCGAATGCGCGACGGCTGTGGTCAGACGGGCGCGTTTTGAATCAAGATGGACGTGCCAAGTCGGCGATCCTGCTTGGTGTCTTGGCCTTAGAAGAATTTGGGAAAGCGCTGATCACCCTATGGGGCGCAAAGAACTTGGCGAGTAAGCGGCTTCATCCGACGCACATCGAAAAGCAGGCCGCACTATTTGCACTACTTGCTGCAAACGAAATGCTCGGTAAGGCAAAGAAGCGCGTCAGGCGGCAGGTCGAAAAGGGCGCAGCCAACTTCCTGACCATCGGTGAACTGTCACATCAGTTCGCATGGGCACGGAGCGGCTTTTATGAGCAGCTACGAACCTTCGCGACTTATCATGACGTCAAACCAGTTTGGCCGGCTGAACTCAAAGAGCACATAGACAGCGACCTTGCCGGTGACGTGCTCGGGTATTTTCAAAAGGCCATTCTCGCCACGCGAAATGTTAAGGCAATGGCCCTCGCAGCAGAAATCTATTCGAACGATCTAGGACGGCTTTAACGGACTAAGCGGCACGGCTATGGCGGAGGTTCCCTCCGTCGCGGGTAAGATTATTCGCGCGTCATACCGCAGACGTACCCCACACTCGCGTGGCCGATACCCAAGGCTTGAGCGTCCGCCGTCATCGTGAGGCAAGATGCCTTGTTGGGCGTAAATTGGATTTAACAGAATCGGCGTAGAGGCGGGACGAGCGCTTCCTCTGATTGAGTAATTTTCCGCGATCATGACAGACACGACAACGTCGCTTACCGCCCAAACCGAGGGGCTAGCAGCAGGTAAAGAGAAAGAAGGGCGGCTGGAACACTGCCCCTACGATGAGGCCCAAAGTCCGGTTCTACGAGCTATCTGGCAGAATGCGTTCATCACGGCACGTCTCTACGGTGACGCGTGAACCCCATCCACTCTCCGCACGAACCACGTAGATTTGTCTCGATACGAGACGATCTCTAAAAGCGTATTAGTTTGAGTATTTGCGCTTGGCGTTCGCTGTCGTACCGGCTCGGGCCTAGGCGAATAGCGAGGTTTCTGAGTGGCATACATCGAACCCGAACCCGATTTTGAGAAGTTGGCGTCGGATGAATTGGAAGCTGCAGCAGGGGCAGATACGAGCGAAAAGCGCCGAGCTCATCTGGATCAGGCCGCCATATACGCCGCGCTGGGGGAACGCAGTCGTGAACCAGCGCAGGGCATTAAATAGTCAGGGCAGCGGCGGAGGTCCCCTCCGCCGCGACCACGCTTTTCCGCCACTTTCGCCGACCATGTACCCCGCTTTTGGGCGTTTGATACCCCGGCGCTGGCGATCGGTTAGGTAACTGAAAGCACCCGGCCGGGGGTTTTCCCGGTCAAAGCACGAAGCCGGTCAGGCCGTCTCGTTGCGGATGATCAGCTCGGTGACCTTCGACGGTGCGCCGGTTGACTGCATACCGAGCGACCAGGAGGTGTCGACCTCCTGGATCTCAAACGCCGCGAACGCCTCTCGAATGAATGGCGTGTTGTTGATCGACATGATGAATTTGCCGGCGATCGTCGCCAGCTGCGCGGCCATTGCGACATAGTCCTCGCGGCCGAAGCCGGTCCCGTAGCCAGCGGTCTCGTCATAGGGAGGATCGAGATAGAACAGCGCGTCAGCATGATCGTATCGGCGGATGACGTCGGCATAGCCGAGCTGCTCAACCTGGACAGGCTCGAGGCGCCGACTGAGTAGCTTCAGCTCGGCGCGTAGCTTGGCAAGGTTGAACCGAGACGGGTTCCGAGCCGTCACTCCGTAGGTTCGTCCGACGACCCGACCGCCGAATGCTTGCCGCTGAAGGTAGAGAAATCGGACGGCACGTTCGATGTCGGTCAACGTGGTCGGATCGATCGACCTCTGCCGTTCGAATTCCGCCCGGCTAGCGATCAGCCAGCGCAGCTCCTGGACGAACGGTTCGTAATGCCGGCGGATAACGCGGAACAGGTTGGCGACGTCGCCCGACAGGTCGTTGATGATCTCGACGTTCGGCCGTCGCGATCGGCGAAGGAAGACGCCGCCCATGCCGACGAAGGGCTCGATATAGGCCTTGTGCGGGGTGGCATCGATCAGCGCGCATAGACGCGTGGCTAGGTTGCGCTTGCCGCCCATGTACGGAGCAGGCGGGCGAGCGACGATGGTAGGATGCATGGTAGTGGTGTGACCTTCATGACGAGGCACGGGCTACGCGCGCCATGATGGCCATCGATCGACACGATCGACGGAGCCCCGGCCGGTCGGCCGCGGGATGGATGGTGCGACGATCGTCGCGAAACTGTTGTGAGGTTGCTGCGCGGCTAACCCAGCGGACGGACCGGGTGGTTATCCTCCTCCACGTTCTGGACATTGAAGGAGATCGTATGCTCCCCGGCGCTGAGCCCGGTCAGATAGACGAAAGGCGTGATCGTCGACTTCGCGTTACTGTTGCGGTTGTCGAAGATGTTGTCCTGTTGCCCGGCCGGATATGACACGCTGCCATCAACCACCACGCTGCAGTTGAATTGCAGATCGTCCGTGCTCCAGAACATGCCGAAGAACGTGACCTTCACCATGCTGGCGGCCTCGTCCTTGGTGAACGTCACCGAGGCGACAGTGGCTATGCTGCCGCGGCCGATCGTCACGTCGCCAGCCATCGGGTCGAACTTCGTTTGCTGAACGGCCGCGCCGACGATGTTCTTCGCTTTGACGGTGTTCACCTCCAGCGTGTCGACGACGATCGCCTTCATCTTCCACACGCCGTTTTCATAGGTCATGGCATTGATCGGGTTGCCGCCGTTCTGGTCGACGAACAGGAAGCGCTCAGCAACGAAGCTCAATTGGTTGAAGCCGCCCCCGGCAACGCCCTCGATGCCGACGATCGAGCCGTCCGATCGCGCGGAGAACAGGAACTTCGACGTCTTGGCGCTGGTGTCGACTTCCTTCAGGAAGGCCACGAACTGCTGAACGCCATCGACGTTCGCACCGATCGCCTCGACCGCAACGCGCACGGGGCGCCCGTCCGGCATATACAGGATGTCGTCGCTCTCTCCGCGCCAGGTCGCAGCCCGCATGGTCTCAAGCGCGATGGTATCGACGGCCGACGCCAGGTCACCGACGACGTCGCGCGCCGATCGCCCGGTGAACTGCTCGTACGCGTTCGGGAAGTGATCGAGCGTGACGTCGGCGCCGTCTTCCGGGCGGCCGCCATTGTCGTCTTCGACCTGCGACCAGAACGCCGTCGTCGCCGCTTCACCGATCGCCAGAATCAGCGGGTTATTGCGGCTGTCGTAGACGATCGGATCGGCCGCTTGGACCGGCAGCGCGTCGCTTGCATCCCACTGGTAGAAATCCGGCGTCTCGAACGTCAGCACCATGTTGCAGGTGCCGCCCTGCCCCAGCTCCTGTTCCTTCACGCGGAACAGCGCGCGCACGAAACCAAGCGGCGCGAAGGTGAAGGGCAGGACGTCGCCGACGTTGTATTTCCACGCCCGAATGTCGAAGGCAGCGCTGAACTGGCGGGAATACTGACGGCGCTGGAGCACCTGCTTGGCGACTCGCTGCGCATGGCTCGGGCTCTCGACGACGCCCAGGTCGAGCGACAGATACCGATCCTGCCCGTCCGGGCTCGGCAAGCTGACCTCGGGATAGTCGATCAGCTGGTAGAGCGAGGCCGTCGTCGAATCGACGTACTTCCCGCGAACGATGTTCGGCGTCGCCTCGAGGGACGGATCCGGATCCCAATTGAACGCGCCGACGACGTCGTCATCGTTCAGGCCGTCATCGGTCGCGGCCGACGCCAGATCGTTGTGCGACACGACCAGGGCGAGCTTCCCGCCGGTATCGCGGAAGCGCGCGCAGCAGCCGGCGCACATCATATCGAGGACGGTCTTCTGATCGTCGCCTTCCGAAATCACGCTGGCGCCGTGGTAGCGGGGCTCGTTGCCACCGGCCGAGCGGTTGACGCGCTCGTCGGCGAGGTTCGCGGCGATCTGGAACGACGGGAAGCTGATGCGACGTGCCGGCACCCCGGATCCCGTCGCCAGCTTCATGCGCCCGGTGACCGGATTGCGGATCCGCCAGCCGAGCACGACGCGCAAGATCTGCAGCGGGAGGTTCTCGCCGATCACGACGCCGTCATCGGCCGTATAGCGCCAGGTCGATTGATCGTTCGCGCGCATCGGTCCCGAACCGCCCGGGACGGTGCTGTCGCGACGTGGGTCATACAGCTTGGCGCCGCGGCCGATCACGGTGATGCGGCTCGGGATCCCGCTCGAGAACGGGCTTTCAGCCTTCTTGCTGTTGCCCGTGACCTTGAACCGGAAGCGTGCATAGGCGCAGCCGGTCATCCGCGCGGTGTTCGCGTTCCACTTGCCGCTGGCGAAGGTGAAGGCGTTCTGCGGCGTGCCTTCCAGGATCAGGTTCGGGATCGAGAAATAGCCGGCATATTTGCCGATCACGCCAGTCGTCGCCGACCAGGCCATCTCGGTATCGAACCAGATCTCGTCGACGCCGTCGATCGCGTGGCTCGCGAAGGTGATGATCCAGTCGCAGATCTCCTGATCTTTGCCCGACCATTCCTCATACCGCACGTCGATCGCGCCGGCCGTCTGACCGAACCACGTCTTGCGATACGCGCGCGGATCCACGCTCGCGGTCAGGCGCTCGGTTTGCGAGGCGGTGACCTTCGGCGTTTTCGTCAGGAAGGTCGAAGCGACGCTAAGGCCACCCGACACCAGGAACAGCGTGCTGGTCGAAATGCCGCCGACGGTCAGTGTGCCCGCGAGGCCGCCAAGGGCGACCGCACCGACGCCGGTCGCGATGAGGGCCACCGCGCCGATCGCCAGCGCAGCGTATCCAATTGCCTTTGCCATCGATCAGAAGCCGAACTGGACGTGCCAGGCGCGGGGATCCACCCAACGGCTGCGCTCGATGCGGATAAGCCCCTCGCGATCGCCTTCGGCGCCCACTGCGACGATGAAGCCGCCAAGGCAGATCCCGAGCAGGCCACCCGACATGACGATGTCACCGCGGTGCGCCAGCGCTGCCGATACCGCGCCGAACTTGGCATCGAGCGTCGCAGCAAGATCCCCGGCGCCAACCCGACGAAGCGCGCGAACGGATCCGAGCGCCGTCGAATAGCGGCCGCGAAATTCCGGCATGGGATCGACGCCCGTCATCGCCTCGACGGCGCCGGACGCGAACGTGCAGCAGTCGTGCGAACCCCAGGCGAATGGGCGCAGGCGGAGGGGCTCGAGATACGCGGCGAGCCGCGTCTCCCAATCGGGTTGACGGTACATAGACGTGCTCCCGTCAGGATCTGCGGCTGGCGCCGTTGGCGATCGCGATCGCGAGCTCGGCCGAGCGATCGCCCGGGTCGTAGCTCTGCTGATCGAGGTAGGTGCGGTTCGACGCCTGGCCGAAGAAGGCGAGATACGATTCGACGTCGAGGTTGATCGTCTGGCTCGTCCGATCGCCGACGATCTTCGGCACCGACATATAACCGGTGTAGTAGGACCAGATCGCGCCGATGCGGGTCAGCTGCTGCGGATCCAGCATCGCCCGCCAGAGCCGGCAATCGCGGCCGACATAATTCGCGCGATCGCCGATCTGCGTCATCAGCTCGTCGTCGACGCCGGCGAGACCGGAAAGCTGCAGCGACAGCGTATCGGTGCCGCCCTCGCGCGCCTTGACCGGACCGACCGACACGACGCGCGGATCGACCGCGGTGAAGGTGAAGCCGTCGAGATCCTCGTCGCCGGTACCAGCGAAGGTGAAGCTGTACGGCGCATTGGTCACGCGGATTGGCTCGTCGGCAAGATCGAGGAGACAGAACGTCACCGGCTTGCGGACGTCGGCCGCCAGCGCTGCATTCGCCGAAGCATCGGGACGGCTGTTCATCAGAACGCCTCCTCGCAATCGAACGCGACGCCGTAATTCTGGCCGATGCCCACATCCCACCCATTCTTCGGGTCGGACATTGCCATCACCGCATACGGCCGCTTCACCTCGATCGTCGCGCCGTCCGCCGGCACCACACGGATATACGGCTTGATCGATAGGGTCGCCCGGCCGTTGGCATCAGCCACGACGGGCGCGTTCAGCATCAGCAGCTGATCGCCGAGCGTGATGAACTGCCCCCGCTTCAGCTTCGGCCCCGCTGCGCCCCAGCCCGACGTCGTGAGCGAATGCCCGCCCTGCCCCGCGCCAAGCACACGGACGTCGATCGGGCCTGCAATCTGCTCGCGCTCGCAGGCGATCACCCGGAAGCTGTTTGCGATGCCGTCGCAATCGACGACGAATGCTCGCCAGTCGAGCACCTGGGCTTCACCGATGATAGGCGGCAAGGTGACCTTGGCGAACCAGCGCGGCGCGGCCGACAGCAGCGTGACACGCCGCTTGCCGGTCCATTCGCCGCGGTTGGCCTGCCCGGGTTGATCGATTCTCCAATCGACTTTCGCGGCGATCGGCGCCGACGGCATGGCGATCAGCATCAGTCGAACCCCCCGGGCAGATCTCCGCGGCCGAGCTTGCGCATCGTCCGCGACGTGGCGCCTGCCATGATCGGCTCGGCGGTGGCGCTGACGGTCCGGAGCGAAACGTTTTCCATGCGCGCATCGAATTCCGGGCCGGCGTTGACCGTCACATTGGCATCGAGCTGCATGCGATCGGCGCGGCGCCCATAGACGTCGTTGGCAGCGGACTGGACGTTCGGCAGCCGCGGCATGGCACCGACCATCCCACCCGTGGCGAATGCCGGCAGGCGATTGTCGTTCATCGCCTTCAGCGTTGGCAGGTTGCGACGCGTCGCCTCGGCGGTCATCACGAATTCGCCGTTCGACAGCCAGGCGAGAATGTCGTCCGACGTGCCCGTGCCCGGCCCGACGATTTGACCACCGGTGGCATAACCCTTGACCTCGCCGCCCTTGGCGAAGCCGAGGAAGCTGCTGCCGATCGCGCTCACGATCGCCTTCTGGATCGCAATGCGCGCGAGATCCGCCACGATCGAGGATGCCATCCTCTTGAAGGCGGACTGCACGGACTCCGTCCCGTCGATGATCCCGAGCAGACCGCTTTCCAGCGTCTGCAGGCCGTTGACCGCCACGCCTTGCAGCGCGGTGTTCATGTCGTCGGTGTTGCTCTTGAGATCGGCACGATACCGATCGAGCGGCCCCGCGTTCGACCGTTCGGTCTGCTCGCGACGATCGGCGAACTCCGGCTCCACGCGCCCGAGCTCGCGCTCGAGCCCCTGTTTGCGAACCGGATCCTTTTCCTTGTCGATCGCCGCCTGCAGGGTGGCGCGTGCCTCGCGCTCCTGAAGCTCGAGGATCTGCAGGGCGATCGCGCGACGATCCTTGGCGGTGGTCGCGAGATCTCCCTGCAGCTCGAGCAAACCGATCTGCCCGGCAATGTCCTGGCGATCGATGTCGCGCTGACGATCCCCGGTCGCGACCCGCTCCCGAGCGCGAACACCGGCGACCTTCAGATCGGCGCTGGCCGCGTTCAGCGTCTTCAGCTCGTCGGCTTTCGCCTGCGACCAGCGCTTCTCGGCGACGCCGGCCTGCGCGGCACTGTTCAACCGCTCCTGCTCGAGGCGCAGCATCTGCACGTCGAGCTCGGCCGCGCCCTCGATCGTATCCGCCTGGGTGCGGGTCGCATCGAGCAAGTCCTGCTGCGCACGTGCTTTCAGCTGCGCATAGGCTTCCTCGTCACGGATCCGCTTCTGCTCGGCCGATTCCCGGGTGCGATCGGTTTGCTCCTGGGAGGGGCCTTTCTTGCCGAACGCGACGTGAAACACGCGCTGCGTCGGCTCGTCGAGGATCTGCTTGAGCGCCACGCCCTGCTTGGCAAAAGCCTCCCGGATCTTCGCGATCGTGATTCCGGGACCATAGGCGATGTCGACCGCCTGCCCTTTCTCGTGATCGCTGGTACCGGGCTTGGCAACGGGGCCGACATGGCGGCCGGCAAGCTTGTCGGCGTAGATCCGCTCTTGATCAGCGGTGCTGCGCAGACCGCTGGTCACCCGGCCGCCAATGCTCGCGACGATCGCGCGCGCGTCGTCGACGGTGATCGATCGGCCGAGCTGGTTATTGTTGCCCGTTCGCGACGAGTCCGACTTCTGCTTGTTGGCCTTTGCGATGTCCTCGGCCTGCTGGGCACGTAGCGTCTTCAGCTGCTTCGTCAGTACCGCATCGACAGTGCCCTCGGCGATCGCGCGCTTCTTCGCCTGTTCGATCAGGCCGTCCGGGCCTTCATAGGCGCGGTTGATCCCCGCGACCGGATCTGACGAGCGCTTTGCCGCCTCGTCCGCCAGGTCGGCCCTCGAGCGCAGCAATGCGGCATTGCCGTCGGCGATCGCCTTATCGATTCCCTTGAGCCGGGTCTCCAGCCGGGCGACCTGTTGCTGCGCGAAATTGGCCGTAGCCAAGCCCGAACCCGGGCCACCGCTTTGCGCCTGGCCTACGGTCTGACGGGCCGTTGCAAGCTTCTCGGCGACGTCCGTGCGTGCGTCGGTCAATGTCTCGAGACGGCTCTTGGCGCGGATGTTCATCCGCTCCGCGTTCGTCTTCAGCTCATTGTTCTGCTTCTTGAGCTCTTCGGTGAGCTGACGAACATCGTCGATCGCGCCCGCCTCGGTCTTGGCAAAAGCTTCCTTTGCCTTGTCGGCGATCACGGACTTTTCCGCGTTCTCCTTCAAGGCGTCGGTCTCTTTCTTGACCGCGTCGCCGCTCTCCAGGAGCTTGCCGACGAACGGCGTCAGCACGACGAGAGCGGAGCTGATCACGATGCCCCACGGGCCACCGAGGATGCCGAGCAGGCCCTTCGCCTCGCCGGAAATCAGGCTGATCGCCTGGATGACCTGGCCGGACTGCTGCGCGAAGATGATCGTCGCAGCCGTGCCCGATGCATACTGCGTGGCGACGTCGCCCAGCTGGTACGACAGCTGTTGATACCCGGCCTTGGCCTGGCCGGAGATCGCCACCGCTTTGGTCTGCGCGCCGCCAAGCGCGCCCAGCTCGTTACGAACGCCGGCGAT
>Ga0265797_10009023_pt1 | contig 13108 bp, 11 predicted proteins | sample P2T30metagenome_FD_192433 | JGI IMG/M metagenome (GOLD analysis project Ga0265797, IMG submission 192433) | Plant litter microbial communities from East Loma Ridge, Irvine, California - P2 T30 | ecosystem: Environmental > Terrestrial > Plant litter > Unclassified | place: USA: California... | reverse complement strand
GATCACGGGTGGGATGTGCGGGCAATGCAGGCAATGCAGTAAGGATCGAGGCACGCTTCCGGGGGGGCTTATTAACTTCCAGAAGGCCTCTAGAAACACGCTCAAGCTGTAGGCACCCACTGCAACTGCGACATGTAGCCAGCGGCTGGCCGCCGTCGTTCACGCAATTGGATGCCACCGCGTCACACGGCTGCATCGTCCTGCCGTGACTCAGATGGGCCATGTTGTCGCGACTGGGCGGACGGGTGCTTCTGGTAGCTGCAAGAGCTCTAGCACTGCGACAGTTTGATACGAGGCCAGACGTGTGCTCTAGCTCCCGCGTCACGGGCTGTCCAAGGGCACGTGACAGCACGCTAACGGGGAGAGAGGGGGGGGACACACACGATGGGCTGTAGAGTGGAGAACGGAGAATAGAGAATACTTGGAGAATGAAGAATGAAGAACACTGGACTGTCTGTCAGAAGCACATGTTGCAGTCATGATGGCATGTCCACCGTTGCAGCTCGCTGCAAAACACCCAAGCTCGCACCCCTCCCCCCCCTTCCCCCTGCGGGCCGGCCATCAAAGTAACGTCCGACCATACGACGACCGGCACGATCATCTCCGACATTCCCATAGTGAGAGATTGGCGGACAGACTTTCGCCCTTTGCCATCTCGCCGAGACATGTGCGTGGTGAAGATGTGAAGGATGGCGTACGCGCAACTGGCGGTGAGGCACAATCAACATGGCGCAGGCGATGCGGTGAATGTGTTGAGACGCGCGATGGTGCGGGAAAGAGAAAGGCAAGTTTCGGATGCGGATCGATGGGCAGCAAGGCGTCCAAGAGATTCTTCCTGGCCTCTTCCTGGCTTGCGCTGAGCAGGCCGCGCCTATGGATTGACGGCGATTGCGACAACCGCTGTTCGCTGCTCGCTGTTCACATGACACCTGCACAAAGAAACCGATGACGCACCCACACCACAGGCACGCGAGGCCGGCAGGGGAGCTGGAAGCACAGGGCCGGGAGCTGGAGGGGCCATGAGGTAGCTTTTTGCGGGAGACCAACACGAATTGTATGCACGGCATGTTTCCACAATCGACGTTAGCCTGCGCATTGTCAAGCTTTGCTGCAATTGAGCCGGTTGGAGGTAGGCTTTTTTGTCGCAATTTCGTCATTGCACATGCCGCCCACGGTTTGCAGGCCTCGCCATGAACCACATCCCGCCAAGCCATCGTGTCACCAACGGCGCCGTCTCAACTCGTGCAGACCAAGTGCACATCGTGAGCAGCCCTCCAGCCTCGCCAATTCTACATCTTCCCTCCCCCCTCAACCCCCGCCCATACCTGTCAGTGTCAGTTCCAGCTTGGGCGCATAAACCCGCACTGAACGTCTGTCTGTCTAGCCAGATAGCTGCAAGCTTGTCCCGTCCCACTTTGTCCGAGCGCGCACTGCGGCCTGCTTAGCTCCACCCGAACGCAGCTCCTGACTCTGCTCACCAACCACCTCGACAACCACTTCTCGTTGCGCCAAAGACACGTCTTACTTTTCCTCCGACACCTGAACCCTGAAACCCGTTTGCTGCTGCGCTGACATGGGCAAATATACTTTCACCTGGTATGTTTGCGCCTGCCGCGGCCGCTGCCACTTTCCGCGCATCGCACCTGCTTACTTGCGCATAGGGAACACTCGGCCAATGAGGTCTACGTGACTGGCACCTTTGACGACTGGAGGAAGACAGTCAAGCTCGAAAAGGACGAGGATGGTGTCTTCAAGAAGACGGTCGAGCTGCCCAAGGTGCACACCCAGTACAAGGTATGCAATTCCGTCGTCATGCTTGCATTCCATGTCGCCTGCTCGGTTTGCGCAGACTTTGCTAACACGCCCCAACAGTTCGTCGTGAACGGCAACTGGTGTACCAACGACAGCACGCGCAAAGAAGACGACGGCCACGGCATAATCAACAACGTCCTCCACCCCGAAGACATTGTCGACGAAGAGCCCGTCAGCACCTTGTCTTCTGCCGCGCCCGAGTCCACAACTGCTGCGCTTGCTGCCGAGGTTCCCAAGGAGAGCGAAAAGGACAACTCAAACTCTTCCCTGCCTGGCGCTTTCCCCGAGACACCATTCGCAGAGACTCCTGGCAGCGAGCCCCAGACCTTCAACGTCGCCCCCATCCCTGCTACCTCTGGCCTCGGTAACCCGATCAAGTTGGCGCCTGGCGAGCCTGTTCCTGAGCCGAGCACTCTCACAGAGAACACGGTCGACTCGACTGTCAAGCACGAGCCCGAGCCCGAGCAGGAAGCGTCAACGTTCGGTGTTGCGCCTATCCCAGCTACCGCTGGCGCTGGAAACCCAATCCATCTTGCGCCTGGCGAAGAGGTACCTGAACCAACTACCTTTACTTCAAACACTGTCGACAGCACTGTCAACACCGATGTCTCTTCCTACGAAAAGTCGGATGCTCTCCCCCCTCTCGCATTCACTCCCCAAGCCGAGCGCGATGCCAAGGGTGGTATGTTCGGCATCCCACCCGTCATGGGCACCATGATTCCCGAGTCTAGCCTGCCAATGGGCGTCGATGCAAAGGTCGAGCAAGATACCGGCGTCACCATTCAATCCTCTGCCCCTGAGAGCACAACCGCCCAGCTCGCCGCCCAGGTTCCCCTTGAGCCCCGTGCCGTCCCCGAAACAGTGACAGAGAGCCAAGAGGAAGCCCACGTTGACCCCGAGGCGTCCGCAAACGTAGACGCCATCCAGGACAAGAAGGAAGTCGAACAAGAGCTCAAGGAGACGGTTCCCGAGGCGCCTGCTACAAGCCAAGACGCTACCATCACTGACCACGCTGGTGCCGCTGCAGCCACCGCCGCTACTGCTACTACTGCTACTGCAGGTGCTTTCGCCGCAGCCATCTATGCTGCCAAGGACAAAGCTGCCGAGGCTACTGGTATGAACGGTGCCGCGAACGGCCCTAGCACATCTACTGCTGACGAGGTGCCTTCCGTAGTTGCTGAGAGCCAGAATGTCGGTCACGCTGAGCCAGAGGCGGCAGCTAGCCCAGAAGTCGTTGCGGAGAAGTCGGCCATGGAGCAGGAATTGCTCAGCGAGGTCCCCAAGACTAATGAGACCGGTTCGCCGGCTCCGGCCATTGCCGTTCCCGCTGTTGTCTCTGACAGCCAGAAGGAGGCGCATGTCAGCCCCGAGGCAGCCTCCAACCCAGAGGCCGTTGCCGAGAAGACGGCCATGGAGTCTGAGCTACTGAGTGAGATCCCCAAGACCAACGAGGCAGGCGAACCCGCACCGGTAGTCACAGCTGCGACCACAGAGACTGCTCCTGGCGCCGTCTCGGAGTCGGTTGCTCCCGAGGTTCCAGAGGTTGTTGCCGAAAGCCAGCATGAGGCACACGCTAGTCCCGAGGCGGCTGCCAACAGTGAAGCCGTTACCGAGAAGGCTGCGGTGGAGTCTGAGCTGCTCGAGAAGCTCCCCAAGTCCGAGGAAGCTGGTGAGCCGGCGCCTGTCATCACCGCTGCAACCACGGAAACTGCCCCTGGCACAACAACCACTGAGGCTGTTGCCACCGACGTCCCTGAAGTCGTAGCCGAGAGCCAGAAAGAGGCTCACGTCAGCCCGGAGGCTGCTGCTAATGCCGAAGCAGTTGAGGAGAAGAGGGCTATGGAGACTGAGCTTCTCAACGAGGTGAAGTCTGTCGAAGCTACCGGTGAGCCAGCTCCCAGTGCTGTCGTTGCGGGTAGTCAGGACGCTGCGGGTCTCTCTGATGAGGCACTCGTCGACTCCAAGCCCCTCAAGTCTTCCAGCGAGCCAGATGCTCTAAACGCTCCTGCATCAGAGCCTGCCCAGCCATCGACCTCCAAGCCCATTGACTCTAACACCAGTGTTGATTTCGGCAAGGGACAAGAGCCAACTACCACGGAGCAAACTCAGCCCACCGTCACTACTGGTGTAGAGACCACCACCACAGAGGCTACCACCTCGGCACCGTCTGCTCAGCTGTCACCAGAGGCACCCAAGCACGACCCAAGAAGGGATTCGAACGTCTCTCCCAAGGGCACTCCCGGCAGTCAGAGCATCGCCTCGGGTGCCGACGACAAGAAGAAGAAGCGTCGCTCATTCTTTGGCAAGCTCAAGGACAAGCTGTCCAGCAAGCACTAGATGGTTCTTCGTTCCATCTCCGCACGTCCAGGCCATCTCTCCCCTCGAGATGGTCGTTGGCTTGGTAATACCCGGGGTTCCATGCGCTGTGCTTTCCCTTGTTACATATTTCGTCACGGAGTTTGTGCCTTTTGGTTTATACCATTTTCCTTACTGTGTGTGACATGTTCCGTAGCAATCTGTTGCGTCATTTCTTGCTCATATACATCTCGCGGTGGTGGGGGTTTGGTTGGTTGGTCGATAAGGGGTAGACGGAGGGGTTAATGGGGTGGTAATAAACATGGGATTAGCTGGGCCCATGTTGAGAACCCGGGATACAAGGCACGCATGGAATGGTAGTGTGTATGTAATTTGCAAGATGGTTTGAGGCGTTTTGACTCGCCTTCTCAATGACATTTCTCTCTCAACTTTTGATAATTCTTGTATCTTTTTTAGAAGTTTTTTTTTTCTTAAAAGTTTTTGGTTTTTGGTTGACTGCATGACTGCCTGAGTGCCTGAGTGGTTAATCCACACCCCCTCACACATGACTTATCTTTTCCCCAATTACCTTCTTCCTATCCTCCCTCAGCCGCCCTAAAATCCCCATCCCCTCCAACTTATACAAGACCTTTTCCACAAACCTGCCCATACTACGCCGCGGCTTCTTCCTGCTCCCCACCTCATCATCACCCTCCTCCTCATCACCAGCCATCCGTACCTCCACACCCCGACCATACTTTTCCACATCCATGGAAAAATAGTCTGAATGTGCAGACAGGCGCGCACTGCTCTTGTCGTGCTGTGTCTGTTGCCCCTGCCCACGACGGTGCACGTGCACAACGCGGCCGTCATAGTCGTACGACAAGGACGCCGAGGCATCGTAGCCAGCTACATACGCAGCATGGTGAGTTTGCGTGGTGGGTGAGTAGTGGGGCGGGTGGTAGAAAGCGGTGAAAAGCGGGCGTGGTTGCTGCTGCTGCTGCTGTGGTGGTGGTGGGGGGATGAGGGGGGAACATGGCCGTTGCGGCTGGTAATAAGCTACTGGGTTCCGGGCTTGCGAGATGACTACGTCGTTGCAGTGTGATGGAGATGGAGACGGAGACGGAGCTGTTGGGGTGAATGAGGAAGAGGAGGTGGTGGAGGAGGAGGAGGAGGAGGAGAAGGCTACTTCGCGCTCCCGCCAACTCACTACCGGTGCCCCCGTTCCATCCCAGTCTACTATCATGGTACCCTGGCTCCCTCGTCGTGCACTTTGTGCCGTTTTCCCTTGCGTCCATGCAATATGCTCGTCAATCATGTTGCTCAGCTCCGCTTTTACGTCTTGCCCGGTTGGTACGGGAGGCGTTTGGGGCGGGTGTCGTCTACGACGCGTGCTGGCGGCGCTGGATCTGCTGGAGTGACGGGGCGTGGATGGCGATGGTGATGCGGGAAGAGGAGGGAGGGAGATATCCTGGGAGCAGCGGCGGCATGTAGGTGTTGGTGGTTGGGCGCTACTGAGAGGTGTAGGCTCGCGGGCCATGGCCTTGGTTGTCGCTTGGATCGTTTTGATGGGGTACATTGGAAAACTTACCTTGGAAGAATGGTTTGTTGTTGGGGTTTCTTTGTTGGAAATGTTTGGGATTCAGACAAGGAGGGTTATTGAGGAGATTGTATAGGCGAGTGACTGTGCTGTAGTGGGTTGACAGAGTGGCTGAGGAGAAGGCATTGTGTGGGGATGGTGTGGAAGGGACATTGTTGGTGAGATTTTATGGTATTTTATTTATACAACGTTTATGTATGTATGGAGGAAATGGTGAGACGGTGTTCGATGTAGGGTTGGCAGTGATTCTACTACAGGTGCTATCAGTTGCTAAAGATGATATTTGCATGTACCAAAATACCATCTTCCCCCATTCGGACCAAAGCCAGAAACAATTTCCTTCACCCAGCCTGATACACTGGATTTTCGGTTTTGTAATATATGCACTTGGTTGGTTGCCGTTCAGCTTTGTGTTGAATCCTTGCTCGAGCAGTCGTCTCCTGAGTCCTCATCCTTTGGTTTAGCGTGGCTAGGCTGCGGAGTTGAGAAAGGGGGAGATTGAGATTAACAAGCTCCCGATTGCATTTCAGAAGGTCGCGAGTGGAAGGGGAAATATTTGTTTGGTGTCGGGAGGCGTGGATAGTGGTATCGAGGGGCTCTGCTCTCCTGTCGTGCTTGTGTTGAGTGTGCTTGTTGTGAGAGGAAGTACGGTTTGGTTTTTGCGTCGGAGTGAGTCGTGTGAGTGCGGAGTCGGAGGTCAAAGGCCGTTGTGCTGAGGTCGGGTTGGTGGCAAAGTGGGACTTTGCGTCTTGAGGCTCGACTCGCTCCGTCGGACGCCCAGCATCTTCATCGTCATCTTGCCATACTTCTTCATCTCTTTCCTCACTAGCCTCCCAAAAATCACACAACTCGTCCACATCAATCTTACAATGCCCCTTATCCCGCATATGTGTCTGCACAGCCTGCACACTGTTCTTCCCAGCTCCACAATACACACACTCCATATACTCGTACACCAAAACACTCAGATACGCCAAAAAGCACTGCAGGTCGACAACACGATCGATGCTAGGAATGAAGAGGCCGTGTGTCGACGACATGTGGTGTAGATTCTCCGCAAGCGATGGCGAGGTGTTCTGGCAGAAGAGACATTGTGTAGCCGAATGCGAGCCCGAGATTGGGTCGTTGTGGCTTGTCGACTTGGCTGGGCCATCTTCTCCCTTGGTCAGGAGCTTAGGCGTGATTGTAGTATTACGCTTGGGTAGAATCCTAACTCCCCTTTCCTCCATCCGTTCTTCTGACTTCTGGACTTGCGCGCGATGTCGGCTCGTCGTTTGAGTTGCGGTATTTAATGCATCATATTCCTCTTCTGAGATGGCAGCGACACCAGCTACTTTCTGTCTGAGATTATATATACTACCATGATCTATTAGCCATGAGTCCATAAAAGCGACAATCTCACCGTCATGTTGTTTACTTACTGCCAGGCCTGTTGCATGTGCGACCGCTGAAGCGCACCGCATGTGAATGTAAGAGAACATGTGTTGCAGGGAAATACTTTTAGTGACTCTGAAGCCATGGTAAGGTTGCTTTCTTTGTTGTTTGCGCTGAGGTGGTGGAAGTGTGGTGGGTAGTTTAGTGTGGTAGAGGAAGTGACTGTGACTCTAGTAGGTTGCTGATATACGGAAATTTTGGTTTGATGAGTTGTCAAGAATGAGATACGAGGTCCTATATAAGTAGACAAAAGTGTTGCTAGAGACTTCGTGGTGATGCAGCACAAGGTCACGTGGTGTCTAGGATAAAGCACAGCCGCTGTAAAGCCACAAATGAGTCATTATTAGTCTTTGCCACTCACTTACCACCATAACCTCTCAACGCCAGATGACTATTAGCTACCTCTGCCTAGAATGTTACTGTATAATTTGAACAGCGAAGAAGGTGTTGTTCTTGTTTCGCGACAAAGTAATCAGCTGTTAGGCTTCTTCGACCTTTCTTGGCGCAGATTTGGAGGATGAATTCACCAATACTTGTAAGGTCTCACACCAGTGTCGTCCACCTCAATAGCCATGTGCACCAAAAATGTAAATAATTAAGTCGATATTAAAGCTGCTCAAAGCACGTAGCATACTGAAACAGAAAGGAATCGCAGTGCTAGGCTAATCATGCACCTAGTCTGTACAGCCACGTGAGGCCGTGAGGGGGTATACAGCTCATGAATCATCGATTTTTGTGCCATGGTGAACGCCAACAAGTGAGAAAATCAAAACAGGGGACCATATCCTACAATAATCAAACCGACGCAAGGCTATGCAACCAGTAAAAGCAATACAAAAAATGCAAGATAGCCCGAAGGCGGAGCTTCTAATCCGTTTAATAGTCCAATAATGACTGAAATAAGCAAACGCCGGAATGATGCAAAAGGTGCCCTTAGACAGAAGTGGGACTAAGCTCCTCTTCATCAGACTCGTAAGTAAGAGTCGCAGCTGGCCAGTCATTGTCAGCAAGCTGCTGCTTAAATGCCTCAGTATTGACGAGCGCATCGAAATCAGCCTGCTCATCGTCGTCAAGCTCAATGAGCTCCGCTCCTGGCATGTCGGTGAACATAGAGGCTACAGAATCAGCTATGTGAGCGGGAGTGACAGCAAGAAGCGACTCGTTGCCAGCATCTGAGAAAAGACTAGGTGAAGGATAGGTAGCTTCGCGAAGACGAGACGGCTTGGCAGGTGTATGCTTCATGAGCCTCTGGCGTTGCCGCTCAATCTCGGCTACAGGTTGCTGACCAGCAGGGGTGGAAGGTACATCAGCGACGGGGGCAGGTGGCGCCTCAGCTGAAGGTCCTCCTGGCAAGGGAGCATGTGCGGGGACAGGGGCAGGTGGGGGTGGTTGGGTCCAAATGGGAGCAGCTTCGGCTTCGGCAGTTTCACTCTCACCGTTGGAGTCGTCCTCGTCGTCGGAATACTCAAACGAAGCACTGAAGGAGCCAGCGACAGGGTTGTGTGGCGGTGTCTTCGCTTTGACGGGGCTCTTGGCAGTGTTTTTAAGGACTTCACGGTCATTCTCACGCATTTGTGTTGCGGAGTCGTGTCCTTGAAGCTCGCGGAAGAGGTTATTGCCTTCGTTGTGGGACACGGAATTGGAGAATAGCGGAGATGGGTCAATGGCACGGCGTGGGCGGAAGTCATAAAGAGAGGCGCTCTGGCCATGGCTGTTGTACAGCTTTGGAGACGATCGTGTGCTGTTGCTGGCGGCGTACTGCTCATCAATGGTGGGAATATCGTCGCTACCCGTACTGGCTCGGTGAGACTTCTTGGTTCTCTTAGGCTTGTGTTCATCCTCCTCGGCTTTCAGGTCCAGATAGATAGCCCAGGCTGGTACTTCATCGTCATCGTCCAGATCGCCAAGCGGATCACCGAAACCAGTTTCCCAAGGCTTGGAGGATGGAAAGTGTGTTAGATCCTTGAAAAGAACCATCGACTGCAGGCGCTTGCGCTTCTCGTTAAAGTTGGGGTCATTCCTAAGGTCGGGAATGACCTGTTTAGCCCATTCTTCAGCCTTGCGCTTGTCGTCAGGTTCAATGCCTCTCAGTAACACTTTGATCATACTGTTGTTAGGCGTACGCCTCTTGCCCGGCGTCTTGACACGCTCACCAACAGGTGTGGGTGGAATGGACAAGGCCTCTGTGAAAGTGTCTTGGGGTGGCAGTGGCTTTGCGCTCGGGGGTGAAGGGACCTTTGGGGTGGAAGGTGCTTTAGGAGTTGAAGAGAAGAGTCGGGATTTGATGGCAGAGAAGGATCTACTAAAAATGTTGGAGGGTGTCGCAACGGGTCGGTCGGGAGTGGCTGAAGCTTCGGTGAAGGACCGCTTGGCGGATTGTGGTACGGATTGTTGTGTAGACTGCCGCAGTGAAGACTCTACAGTGACCTTGTCTGAAATTGGTTCACTCTCTTTGTTGGATTGCTCCACGAGCACCGTCTCTTTCGCCGCATTCTCAATCTTGTGGAGAAGTGCGAGAGCCGACTCAGTGCTGTTCACGAAGACAGGCTGCGCTGGTGGCGACTCAGTCACACCTACAAGTTCATTGTCGAATTCTGAGGCAAGTTGTTAGCCGGTGTACCGTAGCTGGGGTTCTAGGGACTTCGCAGATGCGAGTTGTCTTGCAAACGCGCAATCTCTTCGTGCAAGCGCAGGACCTGGTTCTTAAGACAGAGATTCTCGTTTTCATACTCGAACATCTGTTTGTCCTTTACAATAAGCACCTCCATGAGGTTCCTATTGCGAGCTTCCAAGTCTGTCACACGCGTGCGAAGAAGATGAACCTCTCTACGGACTGCAGTACTCTCTCGCGTGTCCACCTCAACATTTTGGGAAAACTCTCCTCAGGGGTACTCTGTTCGGCGATGGGGCTGGAATAGGATTTGAACTTACTCTTTGTGAAAAACAGACCCTCATCCTCATCCTCGTCTTCATCTTCGTTCTCGTCATTCACAGATGCCGCCTTTGCGGACACTGACTTGCGTTTCTCAAAGGCAACTTTCTGTGAGTTCGCGCCGCGAACGCGCTTTGCAGGCCGGATCACATCTAAGCTACGTTGTGGTGAGGCTTCTCCTCCTGCTTCCACTACTGCCGCGCGACCAGCCCTGGTCCGCTTAGCGACAACAGGAGCCGGCGTGGTGGTGACAGTCGTTGATGTTCTTGTTGTTGTTGATGACGATGTCTTGGTTGCCGTGGTGGGTGTTGCGTTGGCGCGTGACGTGGCGCGGCCCTTTGTCACCGTCTGTTCTGTCACCGTCTGCGACTCGACCTTGGTCGATGCAGCCTTGGATTTGCGACTTCGCTTCTTGGACGGCTCAGGTGGAGGGGTTTCTTGCGATGCGCTTCGCTCCAGAGCAGGCGGCGCGGGCTCAACAGAGGCTGCAGCCGCCGCCGCGCGACGCGTTGAGCGCCGAGTAGCAGTGGACATGGTGCTGCGAACCAGGTCAGTACGAGGAATGCGCAGCAGTTGCAGGGACTTACAAGGCAGCTGCTATGCAATTGCCAGCGGTTTTGAGATGACTGGATGCGACACGCAACTGCTTGAAGCGTGTTGGGATGGTTGTTGGTGCCCTGTGTGCTGTTGAGGATGTGACGATGGAGTTAAGAAAGTTGTCACTGCCGCTCCGGGATTGACGCTAGGGCATAAACACCCCAGCTCGGAAAGCGCGACACGGGCCACGCCTTGGCATGACGACCAAGCTGGAGCTCTGTGCCTGCAACACCAGAACCGCAGACAATCTCAGCATCATGGAGGGCCTCTACTACAACGTCAAATACGGGTATGCATCTGGAGATCTGGTTTGGCCTTGGCGCACCTAACGTGTTTGTATAGCTACATCGAGGGCATCGTGCGCGGCTACCGCAACGCGCTGCTCACCAGCCAAAACTACAGCAACTTGACCCAGTGCGAGACCATCGACGGTACATCAGATGCAGTCGCAATGTATCTGGCCAGGAACTGACGGTCGCGTAGATGTCAAGCTGCAGCTCTCGCCCGCATACGGCGACTTTCTCAACTCCTTGCCCCCGAATCCATCGACGTCTGCCCTTGCCGCGAAGACGACCGACAAACTCGTAGCCGAGTTCCGCTACCTCCAGGCCAACGCTACTGGCTCGCTCTCCAAGTTTATGGAGTATCTCACATACGGATACATGATCGACAACGTCGCGCTACTGATTACCGGTACGCTGCATGAGAGAGATACGCGGGAACTGCTTGAGAGGTGTCATCCGCTTGGCTGGTTTGAGACTATGCCTGTACTGTGTGTGGCGACCAACATCGAGGAACTGTACAACTCCGTCCTGATCGAAACTCCACTTGCGCCCTACTTCAAGGGCTCCCTCAGCCACCAGGATCTCGACGAACTCAACATTGAGATTATCCGCAACACACTGTACAAGAATTACCTTGAGGACTTCCATGAGTTTGTCAACTCCGCATCCGACATTGCCGGAACACCGACCGCAGACGTCATGTCAGAGGTGCTCGAATTCGAGGCCGACCGCAGGAGCATCAACATCTCCCTGAACTCGTTCGGTACCGAACTCTCAAAGGCCGACAGGAAGAAGCTTTACCCCAACCTTGGCAAGTTGTACCCAGAGGGCACCCTGATGCTCTCAAGGGCCGACGATGTGGAAGGTGTGCGCATCGCTGTCGAGAGTGTCGCCGACTACAAGATGTTCTTTGACCAGACGGGTCTTAGTGGCGGTGGTGGTGGTGTAGGTAACATGTCAGGTGGCGTTGGTGGTGAATCGAGGAGCTTGGAAGACCTTTTCTACCAAAAGGAGATGGAGATCTCGAAGCTCGCATTCACCCATCAATTTACTCATGCCATTGTATACGCATGGGTTAAGTTGCGTGAACAAGTACGTTTCCAAAATTGTCATGGAATGAGTATGACTAACAGCATCCGTAGGAGATCCGAAACATTACCTGGATAGCTGAGTGCATTGCGCAGAACCAGAAGGAACGCATCGGCAACTACATCAGTGTGTTCTGAGCGAGTAGATTCTTGTAGTAACAGCATGTTCGGGTCCAAATATGGGTTGGCGTTAGGTTCGGTTCGTATATCCATTTTTGTTAGTTTGACCATCTTCGTACATGTGTCTTGTGTCCCCGTCTACTACTGCCATGCCTGTGCCTACTTAGTGCATCCTCTTTTTCAATTCGCGTATCGTCTTCAATGGTCCATGTGTTGCCTCATTTCACGCCTATCGCCTTTTTATCACTTTGCCTTCTCAACACATATTTTGGTAGAAGTGGTTCATAAATGTGATCTGATCTACCGACATTCAACTTTCCTACTGTACTATTGCTATTGGTCTACCCTTGAACGATGGTCGGGCCATTGCACATGTTGTAAGCCAAACAAGTAAGCTTGACTCAAATTCCAACCCTTTTACAAAGTTCTCGTGGGTTCATGTTCGTGGCATATTAAACAAGTTCCTCTCAAGTCCTGCATACCGGATACCAAGGACTTGAGACATGACGTTGTCCTCTTTGTTGGACCTATACATCTTCACCGCTTCATGTTATGTGCTGTCATTCTCGTGTAGCTGAAAGTTCTCTTCTGGGTGGAGTCGACGTACTTGGTGAACCTAACCCCACCCTCTGTAAGACAGTGTTAGCCCCTTCGGCTGTGATTGTCCCTTTCGGGATATCGACTCGAGCAAAAACATCAAGTCAACTGTTTCCGTCATGCTTATCAATGCGAATGCTGAACATGTTCGGCATAGGCTACTTCACTTGCTTGGGGCTGGTGTACACTCTTCCTTTCTATCCTCACTTTTCATGATGAAGTAGCCTTTTAGCAAGCGGATGAAAGCACTTGAAGAGGCACACCTGCACAATGCACCTTCCGTTTGACAGCTCGGTTTAAGAATCTTGGACCCTGATAGGCTGCCTGGTCGCGCGATAACATAAACTAA
>Ga0265797_10009022_pt1 | contig 13109 bp, 10 predicted proteins | sample P2T30metagenome_FD_192433 | JGI IMG/M metagenome (GOLD analysis project Ga0265797, IMG submission 192433) | Plant litter microbial communities from East Loma Ridge, Irvine, California - P2 T30 | ecosystem: Environmental > Terrestrial > Plant litter > Unclassified | place: USA: California... | reverse complement strand
GGCGACGGTAAACGGTGTATATTGTTGAGAGTTTCGAAATTTCCCTCACACTTCCTTCTCTGCGTATGCTTTGGATTCTTGTAGAAGAAAGCAAAAGTGAGCAAAAAAGCAGGCAGAAAAACAAGTCCAAGGGAAAAAGAAAGGAGCAAGGTTAGAAAAACACAGCACGGGCAAGAGGATGCCTTACTATTGACATGTGTTGTGCGAAATAGACAAACGTATTTGTTTTCTGTGTGAAAGATCATTCTAGCCACTCGAGAGAACTAGATGCGTTGATATTGGAGAAGACATGATGGATTGAATCCAGCATCTCACTCACATCAAACAACATTATCGAACTAGTTTGGTTTGCATGCTATGAGACCCACTAGCGCTCCTTTTTCCTAAACATCTAGCACTGACAACACACCCTTTACCCCTCTTCATCAGCACACCATCTTTTCCCCATGGCCACCTCTTGGTCTTATCTGACTGTGCTTGCTATATTCAGTGTATGACGGACAGAGATGTGGGAATCGCCGAACCTTCAGTTTTGCTGGGGCGTCGGGATACAGTCGCGGCCGATTGACGGAGCAGGTTACCGAACCAACGGGCACTCCCGCCCAAGCGCTCTCTGCTGCATGAGGTGTTCTGAAATGTACGCGTACGGTTAACAATGCTTCTGCGCAACACCGTAGATGGAACCCTAAATCAAAAACATTAAATTGTATGCTTATTGCAGGTAGAATAGTCCTTAGTAACGATAGATGGGAGCAGAGTTATGAGGAGATATTTTATTTATCTGCTAACTTCTAATGCTTTCACCCCCAATCCCGTGTGTAGAATTGTGCTAGCGCTTTAGTCCCAATCACCAGCGCCGAGGTCAATAGCCTTACCCGCCCTCATGTCCTCCATAACCTTCTCAATGCTCCAGGGCTCGTACTTGTATCCTGTAGGGTAGTTTGGCGCGAACTTGTCCTCATCCTTCATGTCGATACCCTCTTTGATGCTCTGTGCACTCTTTTCGTAGTTCTCGTACACATACGCTTCTGGGTCGTGAGACCACACCCACTTAGGTAGTTTGGGCGCGGCGCGGCGCGGGTCGATCTTGACCTTGTCCCAGTCGGTGTCTTGGAGGAGCTCGGCATTCGAGAAGCCGAGTTTCTGTGCGCAAGAATTGCGGATGAAACTATAGTATCCCTATTAGTGCGCTGTCCATGTGAAAGAAAAGCAAGGGCGCTTACCGGAATCGAATATGGACGCGGACGGACTGGGGAATGTTCTCCTTGCCACCAACCTGCAGACAGGAAGCTATTGAGATGGCATCCTCAATCGCCTGTGTTGCGCCGTTGCCGGATGCGGGGAGATAGGAGTGTGCAGCGTCGCCGATCTGGATGACACGGGCACCGGGAGACGTCCAGCTGGGCTGGGGATTGCGCCAGAGAAGTTCAAAGTTGACAATGGTGTTTGGTGGTGTGGTCTCTACGAGCTTCTTGAAGATGGGAGCCCACTTGACCTTCTCCATACCGGGCATTGTGTCCATACCATCGAGCACTTCCTGCTTATCGATCGTGTTGTTCCAGCTCTCCTTTTCTGTGCCTGTCACATCGTGGTTCATAATCCATACCATGACATCCTCGCGGGACAAGGTAAGCGCATATGTAGACGGACTGTGCAAGGTCAGTATACTACGCGCATCACAGAGTGCAAGTTTCGTACCCTAGCCATGTCCTCACAATAGGCTCGTTGCCTGGCATCATCTTGAAGAATTCCTTGACCTCAGGATCCTTTTCCATTGCCTCCCTTGGGAATGCAGCACGCCACATGGCCCTACCAGAAGGTCGTGCGCGCACCTGTCCACCAACGAGCTTCTGGCTCTTTGAACCGACACCATCGGCGGCAATCACAACATCGGCCTCGTATCTCTTGCCATCATCGGTAGTGCAGCCACCCTTGCCCGTCTGCTCGTCCTCGAAGTAATCGACGACCCTGCGATTGAATTCCACAGAAACGCCAAGGCTCTCAACAGCATTGACTAACATCTTGTAGACGAGTGGTCGCATCTGGAACTCACCAGGAGGGGTGTCGGGATCTAGCCCTTGAGCTCGCAGGCGGTCTGCGACTTTCTTTGGTCCGATGACCACCTCTCCCGAGTGCTTGAAAGTCTCGATCCAGGCATTGTGGAGGGAAATCTTCTTGTATTCCTTCAGCAGCTCAGGCCAGTGCTTCAGGAAGCGGGTAGCACTAAGGCCCATGAAGTACATGTCACCTAAATCACATGGTGAGCTACACGCACACATGTAAGCATTGGACCTGCTGCTCACCAGCCGTGTTGATGTCGGCATTTCTCTCCAAGACGCGGACATTGTGGCCTTTGCGCGTGCATTCGAGCGCGGCAACAAGCCCAGCCAAGCCAGTACCAACGATAAGGACATCGATGCCGGTGTTGGGATAAGACCCTACCGGCTTCGACTCCATGGTGGAGTCGCGAGAGGTAAGTGCGTGAGGCATGGTTGGGACTTAGTTCGTATAGTGTGATCGATAGATGTGTATTGTTGAAACTAAGATTAACGCAAGGCTCGTATGCTCTTCATACATCTTAAAGGTCGCCATGCTTGCATTCTCCGTTGGGGGACCAGTGAGGGTTGCCGAAGGCACTCGGACATCCGACGAGCCGGTCTGTCTCAAAGTTGTACTTGTGCGCTCGCACACTTTCATGCAAGCTGCAATGATCCGTACACTTGGCGGTGGATTGTCAGGAACATGACTTCTTCGGGCGCTGGGGTGATGTCGATGACGACTGAAGGTTGAGTGCGCTAGCCATTCCTCCCTATCTTGCGCGTCCGTGCGTCACGCTATGGTTCCCCACAAACTCCGGAAGGCCAAGGCTTGCTCACTGCAGGCTAAGCAAGGCTCCAGCGGGATAGAAGACAAGGGCTGCCATGTACGACTACAGGTAGTGCTCGCATCTTCGCAACTATAGTCTAGATCGTATCTTGCCCCACGTGGACAATTCAATCAGCACCGTGCGTTACCGTGTCACGTCGCTAATTCAACTTCATATTCCTTATGACACCTAGACTCAGTCATATGGAGTCTCTGGACAAGTCATGGCGATCAGAGTGGGCATGCTGGACTGCCTGGCTTGAGATCCGTAAGCCAAGAGAAGGAATACACATCGGTTTCAGGAGTGTGGTGCCGTGCTCCTTCGTCTCACCAAGGTGCATGATCGGAAGTATTGATGACGATTAGGAGATTCAGTGACACTTGTGCCGAGAACTATGAAGCCTAGCCATACCGGTAGAGAACGTCAACGGCGCATTGATCTTCCCGGCTGCCGACTAGGAGCTTTTCTTGCTATCATCGATACCTCCCGGCTTGGATAAACTGTAGCTTACTGAACAGTGGCGGAGGCGTGGACCACAACAGGAACACGTCCGTCGTGAGCATAGGGGCCCCTGCAGTCAGGGAGTGTCAATCTGCTACGCACATCCTCGTGCGTCAAGGAGCTAGTCGATGACGATCTCTTTGCTGTTTTGGTCCACCATCTCATTTTAGTCCAACTCGAACCCCCCAACAGGCCCTCATGTCGGCGGCCGCGAGCACCGACTCCTCCTATCTTCCACCGAGATGGGTATCAGATTTTTAGATCGACAAGGGTGTTGATTGAGATGGCGTATTGTGACAATATGGTTTTGACAGGTTTCCAATTGCGGTCATTGGGCGAACATGCTATCTGTCACACCAGATGAACCTTGGACACGTCGACCCCGGGCGTAGGAGGAATCAGCCGCTTACCGCATCTCCCTGCTAACCTGGAAATGGTTCATTCTCTGTTTACCCGTGCGTCGGCGATGCTCACTTAGCTGCCGATGCGTGTAGTATGTTGTCGATGGTGCGATGGGGCCAACAGTGGGTGTTTGGACGCACATAAAACGACCACTGGGGAGCCGGGCTAGATGTAGTGTTCCTGAAAGCTGTGGTGTGATATCTAGCTGCCTTCCCACGCCTGTTCTGTGATCATTACAGCGTGTACCACAGAATCCTCACTCGGGACACTTGGCAGCAATCTTTCCACACTGATCCTCTCTGGACTGGATCTTGCGACAACCTCGACGGTTTTCCGTATTGCAAATATGCATCCATTCACCGCCTATGCGCTCGGGGCAGCATTTCTCAGCCTTGTCGTATACGCAGCAATCGAGGCTTTCACCAAGTACGACAAGCGATACAATGTTCAAAATATGCCTGGGCCATGGCTGGTGCCATGGGTTGGACGCATCCACGACCTCCCGATCGAGTTCATGTGGTTGAAGTTTCAGGAATGGGCCGACACGTATGGATCCATCTATCGAACGAAGATGCTAGGCGCCAACTTTGTCATCATCACTGATGAGAAGATTGCTGAGGATATGCTCGTCAAGAAGGCCAAGCTGTATTCTGACCGTCCAGAGATCAAGTCATTGTTCGACGCGAAGAGCACATATGGATCCATGGAGTACCTGCCTCTTATGGGAAAGAACCGTAAGTTGAACGTCCACGGTGCATTGGAACATTGCTGACCACCGTGCAGAATACTGGGCTCGTCAGCGCAAGTTCACACATTCTTATCTTACTGGCGCCACCAATGCGCGCTACAACGGCATTATGGAGTTCGAGGCCAAGAGATGGATGGCCAGGTTGCTCGAAAACCCCGATGATTTTGTCTTCTCACTTGAGGACATGTGCTCTAAGGTCATGTGTCAACTGACATGGGCCGACCACTCGCTCAGCATTCCTCTCACCCCCAGCGCATGGGGTCTCCTTACTCAAATGTCCCCCGCTGGCCCAATCACCAACGTACTGACGCCACTCTGGGATTGGGTGCCAGAACCCATCAACCCATGGAAAATCAGGGAGCGCAAGCGCCACGATGAACAACAGGCGTTTTTCATGAACTGCCTCCAGAATACCAAGAAGAACATGGCCGACGGCAAGCAACAACCCTGTTTCACCAAGAACTATCTCGAGACTGCGGAAAAGACAAGCATCTCGGGTGACTATGAGGCATCCTGTGTCATTGGCATGATGGCGCTTGTCGGTATTTTTACCGTCACTGGTCCTATCTACTACTTCTTGATCAGCATGGTCCATCACCCTGAATGGCAGGTCAAGTGCCAAGAAGAAATTGATCGTGTGTGTGGAGACAAGCCTCCTGCCGTCGCTGACCTACCCAACCTTCCGATTCTGCGCGCTTGCATCAAGGAGACGATGCGGTGGAAGCCTACTGTCCCAACTGGTAAGTCCATGTATAGAGACTGGGAGCCACTTTTGCTAATGGTGACGCAGGTGTTGCACATGAGGCTGAAGCCGATGACTGGTTTCAGGGTTTCTTCATCCCCAAGGGCACTCGTATCCTTCCCCTCGACTGGGCCTTCCTCCGTAATCCCGTCAAGTACCCCCAGCCCGAGGAGTTTCACCCCGAGCGCTGGTTGGAAGCTGGATGGCCAACATTCCAGGAGCCATTGACCAAGTACCCGGATATCGTCGGCATGACATCCTTCGGTTGGGGCCAGCGCCAATGCCTGGGCATGTCCATCACTCGCGACGAGACCGTGACAGGCTGCGGTGCCTTGATGTGGCTTTTCAATCTGAGGCGAAAGATCGACCCAGTGTCAGGCAAGGAGATTGAGGTACCACTTAACAAGTCCAACTCGCTGCTCATTATCAAGCCGGATCCGTGGGAGATGGCTTTCCACCCGCGCAGCGAGAGTCGCAAGCAGCAAGCCCTCGCGCTCTGGAAGGAGGCCGAGGACAAGGAGAAGGACGAGCGTTCCGAGTTTCTAAGAGACTCTGCGATGAAGAAGGGGCTTGTACAGCCATAGAGCGGGAGGCACATATATACGTATATGTTTGTGTGTGTGCATGTTTGTGCGTGTGTGTGGGTTTGGGATATCCTATAGCATGGCCGTCAGGGCTGGCGTTTTGAGCGTGTATTTTCCCAGTTTCTCTTCGTGTATCTGTTTCGCCGTCGGGCCGTTTGTTAGCGGTAATAATATGGATCAGTTGTTGGACCGAGTGTATTTGCTGCGTAGTGTGACATGTGGCGGCTAGTGCGCTTCCCTCAGGCTCTCCGGGGACGGCTCGAATGCGAGTGAAGCGAGTGGTTCTTATGGCTGTGAATCGGACGTGACACAGATGAGGTTGTTCGTATTCGCACTGAGGAGCCGACGAGGCGGCGCTGTCCTAGACTGTTCGCGGTCTAGCCACAGCCCTCTTCTCAGCCATCATGGCCACGACTGGTGAGTGCTCGACGCGACGTGTGTCCTGCTGCTGGCATTGGAGCCTCACCGCTCGATCAGCAGACGGTGTTTGCGGCGACGATCCCTTACATCTGCCCTGGCATGCGGGTGCGTAATGGCGCAATTTCCCCTCCATGCCCCTCCAAAAGTGGCCCGGGCGCGAGCCTTTGCAGCTTTGCACATTCACTCCGGCCAAGGATCTGGACAGTCGGAAGCAGGAAGAACGAGACGCCCAATGACAGGCCGGGCCCCACACCTGTGCTGGAACCTGTCATTGCTCGCGACTGGATGCTGGAAGAACTGTGGTGGCTATAAAAGGTGGCTAAGCAAATGCCCCTCTATTGCTCTCCGTCTTTTAAACCTGCCCCTCATCCCTCTCTCTCAACACAACACTCCACCACCACCACAAACCTGTACAAAACCCCCAACCCCATACCCATCAAAATGTCCAACCCCAACGTCTTCTTCGACGTCACCATTGGCGGCGCCCCCGCTGGCCGCATCGTCATGGAGCTCTTTGCCGACGTGGTTCCCAAGGTGAGTACCCCGCCATCAGAGTCTGCATTATCCATCTTCCCGTGCTTTTCCTTCTCCCGATACGTATTCAAATAGCCGATTGCTGACAACCATCAACAGACCGCCGAGAACTTCCGCGCTCTCTGCACCGGCGAGAAGGGCGTCGGCTCCTCAGGCAAGCCCCTCCACTACAAGGGCTCTTCCTTCCACCGCGTTATCCCCCAGTTCATGCTCCAGGGTGGCGACTTTACCCGCGGCAACGTACGTTGATACCATATCTCCTGCAAACAAGGCAACAACAATTGGCTGATAGGCGACAGGGCACTGGTGGTGAGAGCATCTACGGCGAGAAGTTCAAGGATGAGAACTTCAACCTGAAGCACACTGGACCTGGTATCCTCTCCATGGCTAACGCCGGAGCTAGTAAGTTCAGACCGTCCCACCGACATCATTGGCGTTCGCAAGCTAACCCGTTCGCATAGACACAAACGGCTCCCAGTTCTTCATCTGCACCGTCAAGACCAGCTGGTTGGACGGCAAGCACGTCGTCTTCGGCCAGGTCAAGGAGGGTCTCGATGTTGTCCAGGCCATCGAGAAGGTCGGATCCGGAAACGGTGCCACCAGCAAGACTGTTACCATTGCCGACTGCGGTCAGTTGTAAACGCTTATCGTGGCCAAGAGTATCGACTCCGAGCAGCATGGACGGGTCAATGAAGAAGACAATGATTCATGACATGGAAAAAAAACCAGCTTGGAAAGCCGAGGGAAACACGGCTGATGATTCCGTAGTGTTATGACTGGGAAATGAGAAGCAGTGGGCACCCAATATGAACTTTGAGTCAATTGCTCTGCAACTGTGATGTTGAAGATTTCAAGCCCTGGGCACTGTATTGACTTTGCTCAGGTAGCATAGATAGACCCATGGCTCTGACGTCACCCGATGCCTGTCGATTTGATCTAGATGTGTAATTTCGAGTAGAGTCTGGTGTAGGTCTGTACGAGGCACGTGTGCGTACCAACTGACAAATGCACAAAACTCTGCAGAAGACTGCAATGGGTATTCTCTATAGATGTGCACTCAAAACACAGGGGTTATGCAAAGGTCATATACAACGATCGAGTACCGGTGTAGAAACAGATGGGACCTATCAACGGTAGAATGGGCACAATAACTATCATGTTGCCAATGAGAACTTGGCCCTATTCAATCATGTGAGTACGCGTATGAACCGTGTACATGCAAACAGCGCTATCAAGTTTTGCTTTTTTCTATATCTACTCACAGCAGCCGAGGTCCTTGCTCTTCCAGGAAAAGAAAACTGGTTAGCCAAGATCTTCGTCTGTGCTTCTGCCTCTTCAGTACCAACGGAGGGATACGCACTAGCAAAGCTATTTTGTAGAAGAAAGAAAGAAAATACTCTATTGTTAAGCATCCATTATCACTCTATGTGTTTCAATGGACAAGAGACTTTCCGATGAGCCAGCTATTGGTCGAGACAGTCTGCCCGCGCCAGGCCCCTCTAGGCCATGCCTATATGGTATGCGGCCATGGGCATCGTGTCTTAGCTCCACCCCCACTCGGGGATTATCGGTTGTTGCTGACGTCCACAATTAGGCAAGGTCTACACCTGAAGTCGAATCGAAAAGGAAAGCAGGGAACAGTTTTCCTAGACTTGGATCATCACGCGATGGAAGGAGTACCGATCTCGATGAGATGGGTTTCCATAAAGGCAGACGAACGATGGTCTGGTGCCGCCACATACGTGCAGACTGTGACTGGGGTATCTTCAGCCGTGGTAAGCCTAGAATATGCGGTATTCTCTAATAGGCACTGAGGGGCGTGGGGTTTGGTATTGTAGACGGCCTGGCTCAGGTATTAGAATGATCGTAGCATCAAAGTTGAACCCGTGGAACTATCCCCGGCCCTGACCACCGATGGCGTCGATGGATTCAACCTTTGCCCTTGTATGCAGATATTCTGGGAGCAATGCCCTGTTGTGCGGGACCTTTTAGGCTACAGTGCTAGATCCAGAGTCCCTCGGAGGCGAAGTTGAACAGCCAGTTCGCAGCTTCCCCAAAAGGAGTCCTCCGGGATTCTCGCGTGCAATTCATGGTTGCCTGGTTCGCTTGGAGGCGAAGTGTGGGGAGGACTTGTGTGTGTGTGTGAGTCCATGGAATTGAGTAACAGGGGCTGTCTCTCAGTGGCTGGGTTGAGCACGGTGCGCAGGCTAATCATCGTCAACTGTCTGGTCAATATGCAACAATCAGTGCCTTGCCAGAGACATAGCACTGGGTGGAATCATCAAGTGTGGGGAGTGGACGCCGGGAACCGTTGACGTGAAATGAAGGATTGAATGATCGGGCTCAGGCTCGCGATGCGCAACTGTTTGCAACCACACAGTCACACCGATTAAGGGCTGATATGACTCTGCCGGGTCTGACGGCTGAAAAAAGGATGTGCTGTTGTCGTGGCTAACATGCGCAGCTTCCACGTACCTCACTCTGATTGGCTCGACAATTCCTTGATGAAGCAATGTCCTCTTTCGGGATACAGATGCAGACTCGAGCAAAAGTGACGCACCAGAGTAACCAACACATGGATGATGTTGCAAGCAGGAATGCCAGAGCGGTGGTATGGCCGTCACGTGTGGTTGCATCTCCATCATGCAATATTTGAAGCGTTCCGTTTGACGCGCATGACAAATGCATGGGTCGAGCAGTGTCTTCGTAATCGCTCGTGCCTGCGACGATCAGTGCCTGGCAAACAAACGGCTTGAGGGGCTAGCAGGCGGACTGCCCAGAGGCTGGTCCTTGACGGCGCACCTGTGCAGCCTTGCCGCAAGCTCCCGAGCGCGAGGGCTTCAAACATCGATTTAGCATACAGGCCGACGATGATGGTATTGGAGACGTGCAGGTCCTATAGTTGCAGCACGTACTACTCGGCGTGACATATGACGTGGGCAGCGACGGAGCATGGCACAAAAGCAAAGTCTTTCCCAAAGTCTTCCCACTGTCTGCTGACAACCGGGATAGGCCGTATGGCAACGGAGTTGATATCGAGGTCCGGCCCATGCACGTGGGACGATCACTCACCACCAAGGAGCGTCCCGTTGGCGTCCGGGTCCGAGTTTGCACGAAGCCATGGGATGCTGGGCAGAGTCTGCGGCCCTCTTCTGGGCCCGCCGGGCTGAGTGAGGTGCTCGGCGCTTCGTCGCGGGGCAGCGGTTTGTGGCCTCAGTCTTTGCAGCGTCGCGAGACGAAGGCAGCTGCCGGACGGCGCTGTGAGGGTGGGCGTGTGCTGCTCATCTGGGGCGGGCAGGCGATTGGCAGTGAAGCGCCAGCCGGTCTGTACAGGCCCTGCTGGAGAGAAATCATGTGGCCCCGGGGGGGTTGGAGTGGAGGTGCAAGCCATGGCATGTCATTTGCTGGATGAGGTCAGGGCTATTCGTGTGCAGGCATGTTTGGTGAGCGGCGATCGCGCTTGCGAGGCATCATCGGCGTCGAGACTGTCACAGCCCCGCGAGACAACACTTCGTTCTTTGCACCCTCCAGGCAGCCTATTCCCAATATCCCACACGCTATATGCGCTTGCACAGCTGCACTTTGTATTAATCCCCATCCGTCCTTGCGTCCGCCCTGTGCCTCGTCACCCTTCCGCAACTTGTCTCAGACTGCTGCTGCGCCGCCCACACTCCACCCGGGCCTCTTCTTCTGCCTGTACGCTTGCTTTTGCGTTGCATGGCATTGTGCAAGCTATAAGCGTCCATCTATCGCCTTCTGTACTTTCAGCACATACTCTTTTTAATACCCATTGCTATCCTCTCCACCCATCATGGCCCCATCTGCAAACTGGCGCCAGTACCAATCCAGCAATAGCACCACTTCTGGTCGCAGCGACCGCTCGTGCGACACGGCGCCAACAGAGTATAGCGACCGCAGACCGTCGCTGGCCCAGAGCGAGACATGCCATGGCCGCATGCAAGCGCGGCATCGAGAGCGGGATTACTTTGCACCCCACGACGAGCCCGACCGCTATCAACAGCTGCCGCCCCGCTCATCCGTCGACACGTATGCCTCGACATCGGACGAGGATCTGGCTGACGATGTCGATGATGTCCCCGACTACCACGTCCCCATCTACCATCACGAGCCGCTGCCGTGCGATGCCATCCCGACCACGCCCCGCGACTTTGCCGAACTCTTCCCCACGTCCAAGCGCATATCAATACGACATGACGACTCGACCATTGATGGCAACATGAATCTGCGAGTAGACACGCAGGTGGAAGAGCGAGGACACCGAAAACAGAGCTACACGCTGTTCCATCTCCGCATGCAGGATCTCCGCACTCGCCAGTTCTCTCTGCGTCGGTACTGCAGAGAGTCTGGGCGCGAGGTTTGCCACTCGACGCGCAAGTACCAGAAGCCGGCCACGGAGATGCGGCCAGTCCTGCAGCGCGCAAGCACAGCCCTCGCTAGTCTGGTCAAGCCCGACTCCCGCCCTTCTACATCGGCGGGTCTAAAGCGGGCGGACTCGGGCTACGACTCCTTTCATGGCAGTGCAATCGATAATAGCGAAGAGCCGTTAGAGGCACGCCCCAAGGCCGTGGGCTACGCAAAGGGCCGTGCGCTGATACCAACTAATACTATCAAGCTCGAGTTCTCAAACTACGCACATGTCGATGTAAAGCGCCGTGGCGCCAAGTCATACAAGAAGTATGCTTTCGAGTATTGGGGCAACGACTATTCCTGGAAGCGCATCATCAAGAAGGAAGGCCGCGATCAACAAGAAACTGTATCTTACTACCTTGTCCGCGACGACGATGACAAGGAGCCTCTAGCCCACATCTGCCCCGTCAAACTGACGCAGAACGAGGCGCACGAGGAGGCGGCACGGGGTGGCTGGGTGCCACCGTGCTACATGCGCATCACTGACGAGACCATCTTGAATTCCGACTCCGACATCTCCGAGTAAGTGGTTGACGCCAACGCAGAAGCGCCTGCATCATTTAGCTGATCGTGTGAATAGTGTTGTTGTGGCGACAGGCCTGATAGCCCTTGCTGACGATTGCATCAAGCGACACTTCCACTCCAAGCAGAGTACGCAGATGCATATCCCCCTTTTGCGGGGCTCGTCCTTCAAGATGGCCAATTTGGAGTACATTGGCCCAAGACGGCTTATCGATGAAATGTTCAATCGAAAACAGCAAGATGGCACTGTGTCGAAGAAACAGGCGTTCCCAGGTGTGCAACGTGTCTCGACATCAGTGTAGTTTCTTCCTTGTTTAGATCTTGTTCGAATATTGGGGACGCTGCTTCGGCACTTGCTCCGTTCACAGTTACAGCACGCTCGCGTACAACTGTACGACCGAGCTGTCAAAACTGTTTGTTGGGACGCGGGTCCATAGGCACCCGCAACCCCTCGTACTGTTGGTGGTCATCTTCCTTTTTGTTCTTTGACATTCGACATGAGCGTGGCCTTATGAACCGCAACGTGCATGGCGTTGCTTGGTTGCTGCATTTGTTGAGCTCTTACTACACAACCTCTCGGAGCTGGGCATCCCAGCAGGACTTCTCTTCGAAATTTGGCTTTACTACGACCAGCTGTTCGTGATTGGGTTCCAGTACACGCTACGATACCACTATTTTTGGAACGAATAATGACCGGAGCTTCGCATGCTCTTCTAGAATTTGGTCCCAACCTCCCATACGTGAGATGATTGTGCTGTTAACATTGACGCGTGGAATTGCTACACGGAATGTCTTGGTGTCAAAGCTGTACGAGCCACTCGACCTCCGATCATTCGACCACACATCCGTCGGCTCGGTGTTTGCTTACGCGGCCGGGCCTGGGATACAACTGATTTTTGCGTTCTCGTGCCCGCCATACTATACAAATGGATCTGACATGTGTGTCACGACCGACCCATCGTAAGGCTGCTAGTGCAAACCAAAAAAAAAATGCAGACATCACGTACGCAGCAACGTGTAATTGACATATGACAACAGCTGCAAGAGGTGAATTTGCCACGGTACATGCCCCAACCCTTGACAAGATACGTTGAGCGCTTGACGGGTGCCAGCATGTCGCCGTTCAAGAGTTTTCTGATGCGTTGTACCACGCCGGCAAAGAAACTTCGCTCTGTTGGCCACCACAAAGTCCTCCGTGAGCTTCAAGGCTGCGCTAAGATGGATGCCAGAAATTTCCAGGCGGTCTGTTGCCTAACAAAAGAAAAAAAAGAGCACAACCTGGTGTAGGCAGGTACCCGCGCCTTTGGTCACTGCCATGTGACTTGCTGTTGCCAAGAAATCAGGTGTAATCCACCCCAACTT
>Ga0265797_10009021_pt1 | contig 13109 bp, 16 predicted proteins | sample P2T30metagenome_FD_192433 | JGI IMG/M metagenome (GOLD analysis project Ga0265797, IMG submission 192433) | Plant litter microbial communities from East Loma Ridge, Irvine, California - P2 T30 | ecosystem: Environmental > Terrestrial > Plant litter > Unclassified | place: USA: California... | reverse complement strand
TCATACAAATCCAGTTCAGTTACCAAACCCAAATCCTCGTGTCTAGCCCTACGCCTTGCATACGCAGTGTACCGATCAAGCACAAAACGCTCAAAGCCACTACGCCATTCTCTTATATTCCTTCCTCAACCTTATACCCTGAGGAGCTTAGCAGCGTAGTCTACGATCAAGCTCTCGGTAGGGAAGCTCATCTCCTCCAACTTCTGGGCATATGGTGTGGGGACCTCAGCACCAGTGACACGGGCGGGGGGTGCCTCCAAGTAGTCGAAAGCGTACTCGCAAGTAAGTGCCATGATCTCAGATGCGACACCGAACGAGGGGAAACCGGACTCTACGCAGAGCATGTGGCCGGTCTTCTTGACGGACTTGACGATAGCCTCGACGTCGAGGGGCTTGATGGAGCGGAGGTTGATGACCTCAGCCTCAACGCCGTACTTGGACTTGAGTTGTTCGGCGGCGACAAGGGATTGGCCGACGCAGCGGGAGAGGGTGACGATGGTGAGGTCCTTGCCGGGGCGCTCGATCTTGGCCTTTCCGAACTGAGGGGTTTGTCAGTGTCTGTACGTGGTGGGGAGGGTGGCGGGGTAGCTTACAGGAATGACGAAGTCGTCCTTCTGGGCCTCCTCGCTCATGGGGAAGGAAAGACCGTACAGAAGTCTGCCATTGTCAGTAACAGAGCTTTCCATCTCATGTCCATTGTAACCTACTCGTTCTCGAGAACAACGACCGGGTTGGGGTCACGGATGGCTGCCTTCAACAGACCCTTGGCATCCTCGGCGCTGTATGGGGAGACGACCTTCAGTCCAGGAATGCTTCCGTACCACGCAGTGTAATCCTGGGAGTGTTGAGCACCAACACCAGAGGCGAAACCGTTGGGACCGCGGAAGGTGATGTTGCAGGGCTGGATACCACCGGACATGTAGTGTGTCTTTGCGGCAGAGTTGATGATCTGGTCAATGGCCTGCATGGCGAAGTTGAAGGTCATGAACTCGCACTGTTGTCGCCGTCAGATTTGCTTTTTCAGGGAATGGAGGCGGCTCAGAAACTCACAATGGGGTGGAGACCAGCGAGCGCAGCACCGACGGTCAGACCGGCGAAACCAGACTCTGTGATGGGAGAGTCGATAACCCTCTTCTCGCCGAAGCGGTCGAGCAGGCCCTTTGTGACCTTGTAACTGTTGTGGCTCAGTCAGCACCGCCCTTGATTCGATATTTATTGTGCATGCCCTGCGATATGCTCCTTCCCCAATTGTATCCTCCTCTTTCTTATCGCAGACATGTCACATCCGTCTTGTTTGTAGTGGTGGTGGTGGGCACGTACGCTCCGTTGTATTGCGCGACTTCCTCTCCGAGAACGAAGACCTTCTCGTTTCGCTCCATCTCCTCGGCCATAGCCTCGTTGAGCGCCTCTCGCACAGTCATCTCCTTCTGGCCCGACGCATATCCTCTCCTTGCAATTGACGGTGTGATGGCTGCGGCGCGGAAAGCTGGTCGGAAGGCGGGCGCTGGCCGCGAAGCCGAGACGAGGCGGGAGGCCGGTCGGAGGAGCCTTGAAGCAGCCATTGTGGGTGATGTGTGAGGGTGGAGGTGTGGTGAGGTTTTGCCGTGGGCGAGTGATGGCCGCTGAGCTCTGCTGTACAATTTCTTCGGACTTCGGGGATGCGAAGTTAGTCGTTGGGGCCCTGAACGCGCTAACAATCCAGCTCTGGTGCACGGCCCCCACTATAGCGAGAACACCCGACCTGCATCTTGGATTCCGTCTCAACACTTGGGACGCTTGTAGATTACTCTCCTTCTTCACTATCATCTTGCTTTGGTTGCGAGACTCTTTTTGATCAGAGTACGGATAGAGTCAATCACTTGGACCATGATTCAATCATGTTGCTTAGATGAGCAGATTACTTCTTCTATTCTCTATGATCACCACGTTTCGCGTTACCATGACCGTCCCTAGACCGTGCCCTACTTCCAATTATTATAGTGTATATGCGCGTCTCCCAAGCGCGTCGTGCAAATGCTAGGAGAAGATGCTCCTATATCGAAGGAAAAGCCTGCAGACCAACAGGGTCCTAGATGCGAAGAGAAGTCTAATGCAAAGGGAAGCAAGAATCGAAGGCTTATGCGTCGGCGGGTTTCCTTCCAACCATGAGGTACATGGGTGTGAAAAGCTTCTCCCGGCCACCAGCGACGAGGCAGTCAGCTGCAAGAGCAAGACTGTCGGCAGTCTTTTGGGTGCCCCTGGGAGCGAGTCCGATCATCTCCAGACCACCAACGAACTTGTGAATGATTCCACGTCCGACCTTGGTCATACGGAGAATGGTGGGAATGTCGCCAAGGGTGCTGATGTACTTCAGCTGGCCAGAAAGAGGCCAGTACCAGGGGTAGGGGTCGTCCCTGTCCGCCAAATCCTCGTTGTGCTCCATTACGAAGCCGGCAGCCTTCATGGCATCAAGCGCAACCTCGATCTTCTCCATGTTTGAGATACCGTCACCAATCTCGATACCAAGACGGATCTCGCGGTGGTGGGGGTTGTCGTTGTCGTACTTGTCAGTCATGAGCCACTCGTAGACACCAAAGACACCGCCAGGCTTGAGAACGCGGAAGATCTCGCTGTAGATGCCCTCGAGCGATGGCGCGTGGACAGTCGCCTCGATGGCGTAGACGGCATCGAAAGAGTTGTCAGGGAAAGACATTTGCTACACAAGTCAGTGAGGGGCACAGAGGGGGTCGGGTTGGGTCAATCTTACCATGAAGTCACCCTTGGTGAACTTGAGCTTGTCTGAAAGACCCTCCTTCTCGGCGTAGGCAGTGGCACGCTCGATCTGGTAGTCGTTGTTGTTCAATCCGACGACGTTGACACCGGCGAACTTGACAATCTCACGGGCAGGGCCACCAACACCGCAGCCAACATCCAATACGCGCATGTTGTCCTGGAGGTTCATCTTGTGGGCAAGGTAGTGCTCGTGGCGAGCAATGGCCTTGTAGAAAGACTCGCCATAGGCGTAGCGGGCGAAGTGGAAAGACTGTCCCCAGCCGTACTCGTACAGGTCGGTTGCGAGGTTGTAGTAGTGCCTTGTGAGGGTGGCGTATTCGTCTCGTCGTTCCTGAGTTTGTTAGTATCTATGGTGTACGCTGTTGAAATGCCACATATACACACCTTACGTGTCTCCTCGGTCTCGTCGCCAGCGGCTTTGTTGTCCCAATGCTTGAAGTACTCGTCTACAGCGGCTTGTTGGGCAGCCTTATCCTTTTGCAACATGGCAGTCATACCGCCGCGAGCCTTTGCAGACTTGCCGTGCATGGCCTTGTTGAACTCGGCATCGCGAGTATGGTCTTCCTTTTCGAGCGCAATGGGAGACATGGTTGGTATTAAGAGTGATAAAAGGTTATGCGGGGGAGAAGTGAATGAAACGGATATCAGAATAAACAATTGGAGCGAGAGGACCCTTAAATGTTTATAAAGACAACCCTGGAGAGGAAAGAGCGGTATGGGTAGGAGATTGGGACTTGAATTTCTTAGGGGGTAACTGGCCTCGTCCAATCACGACTAACTCTGTACGCGGCCCTGGTCAACGGAGCTAGCGGTCGGTGGTTGCCACCCGAGCGCGTGAAAGCCAAGACCGTAAGTGCCGTATACTGCAGTGCCTAGATTTCTACTGTCACTCACCTTGAAGCCACTACTTGCCGTCGCAACAACCACTGCGCCCCACTATCACGTACTCCACGACCCAGGATACGTCCGCCGTTGTCGCGAAATTACGTTGCGCCTTCCTTTCACGACTTTACAGCCTACGCATTACACTCACCATGCCACCGCAAATCAAAACCGACCTGAACCGTACGTCATACTCTTCTTTCTAACCGCAAGTAATTCTGTACTGACTTATGTAGGATCCGGTTGGGAGACGACCGACTTCCCGTCCGTTTGCGAGAAATGCCTGCCGGATAGTCAATACGTGCAGATGCTGAAGGAGGACTATGGCGCAGAATGCAAGATCTGCACGCGACCCTTCACCATCTTCCGCTGGAAAGCCGACCGCACCGCGCGACAAAAGCGAACCAACATTTGCCTCACATGCGCCCGTTTGAAGAACTGCTGTCAACACTGCATGCTCGATCTGTCGTTCGGTCTGCCCATCGTAGTCCGCGATGCTGCGCTGAAGATGGTAGCGCCCGGCCCACAGAGCGACATCAACCGCCAGTACTATGCGCAGGAGCACGAGAGAGAGATAGAGGAGGGACGGGGAGCGATGGAGGCGTATGAGAAGACAGACGAGAAGGCGCGCGACTTGCTCAAGCGTCTGGCGCAGAGTGAACCCTACTACAAGAAGCAGCGACGGATAGAGGCTGAAGAGGGCGAGAGCAGCCAGAAGGCGTTACCAGCGCCGGGCGGTGGCGGCGCAGGAGGCGAGAGCAGTCACGTTCCTGGTCCGATCAGAACACGAGATTCGCGAGGTACACCTGCACGAGGAGGCATGAGGCCTGGAAGAGGAGGTCGCATGGGCGGTGCATCCGCTGAGCCAAACCCACAAGACTGGCTGCCACCTTCGGACCCCAACGTCGCATCGCTTTTCGTCACGGGTGTGGAAGACGATCTTCCTGAACACGAGCTCCGCAAGCACTTTTCACAGTACGGTCAACTTCGGTCGCTAGTATGCTCGCACCGAGCGCATTGCGCATACGTCAACTACGTAAAACGAGAGGACGCCGAGACAGCAGCAGGGACACTAAAGGGCAAGGTGGTCATCAAGGGTTGCCCTATGCGCGTAACCTGGGGCAAGCCCAAGCAGTTGGACAGCTTGGATCAAAATGTCAGAATGCAATACGCAAAGGAAGGACGACAGGCGGCAGGCTCATCGCGACAGGCAGCTGCTTCCCAAGCTGCTGTCGAGGCGGCACCACAAAACAGTCTGGATAGCATGGTTGTGGCACCTCCGCCAGGAGCGGACGACGATGTGCAATACGCCAGTTTGGCCGGCAATTAGGCTTGTATCCCCTGCATTGGGTCGGCGTTTTGGAATGTACGGGTATCATGATTTATTTTTTGTGGATAAAAGCCTAGGAGGAACAGCATTTGGTTCCTCCCAATGTAGTCTTTCCCTTTCCCTTCTTGATATCCTCGTTGTCGCCTCTTTCGGTGTGCTCGTGTATCCGTAGCTCTGGCAACTTTCAGCATTCGATTCAAATACCATAATTGAGCGAACGTACTGTAACTGTCCTGTTCGGCCGCTGCTTGTCCTTGAACAACGTTCTCTCGTAGGAACTTGGCTACTTCTTCGGCATGTACCAATGACGCTTGCAATTCCTCGCTTCCAACTCGCAGGTCGCGGTTCGACTCGAACTTCTTGCGGGCTTCGGCGCGGGCGGCGAAGAGGGTGTTCATGTCGCCTGTGCTGTGTGAGCTGCGGAAGTATTTCGAATAGTGCAGTGCATACCCTCGAAGGCGATGCGCGCAGATCGCAGCAGGTTCCGGTAAGCTACTAGCGCCATTTTGTGTAAGTCGGGGGTGTGCGTAGGAAACCAAAAGCGTATTGAAAGATGCAGTTCCGTTCGGAAGTTCCGCGAGGAAAGTTGCTTGCACGTGACATCGTTCGTGCTAGGAAGATCCCTGGCGACGATCCGACACCCGCTGACGTCGCGAAGGCTGAAAGTGGTCCACACACGAGCACGCTTCGCTGGCCTCAACGGTAGAATTCTAGCTCCCACACCGGGCTGCGATCTACCAGAGCCAACATGGTGTCCTTCTGGCCTTGGAAGGTAAGACGGTTCCAACTATGCGCTAGTTCAATTGCTGACTGTGACAGGGTAGCGAAGACGCCGCCTCTTTCGAGAGGACGCTCAACACTCTCACCGGCAAGATCAACAGAGCCGCCGCGCGCAATGACAAACAGAAACAGCTCGCGCGACGCGCACGCGTCATGTGGACGCTGTATGCCGGTTTCGCCTACATTCTGGCTGCGATGATTCTCACCTTCGTGACGGGATGGCAGAACTGGGGCCCTATCGAGGGCAGTGTTGTCGCAGGAGGGCCAGTACTGTATGTCTACACTTTGCTTTTTTTGGGTCACAAATCTGACTGTCCAGACTCTACGGCATCCGTTACGCGCTCATGAGCTACTTCGACTACCGCATTCGCAACACCGAGATCTACCTCAAGAAGCTGAACAAGGAACGCGACGCTACCATCGAGCGCCTGAAGGAAGCAACCAAGTACAACTCTACCCAACAATTGCTCGAGAAGTATGGAGCATCGCCCAAGAAACCTGAGCAGCCCCAGCAGGGCAACTCTCCCGGTCGCAAGAAGCCTCAAGGCCCTCAAATGTCAGTGCCGCCTCCAGGACCCCGCACTGGCATGGCACCTCCCCCAACGGCCAACATCCAGCGACCTCAGTCCCAGCACCGCCCGATTACCCCACAAGAGATTCCATCGAACGTCTCGTCACCCCAGGGCCCGCCTCCGACGCAGCATCTACCCCCACCAGAGGCTCCCGGAGCTGAATTCGCGCCCAATGCTTTCAGTGCTGGTCCCGACCTGACCAAGCAGTACACACAAGACTCGCCCGCCGCCTTCACACAAACCCACTGGTACGACCGCATCCTCGACGCTCTCCTCGGCGAAGACGAAACACAGGCTAAGAACCGCTTCGTCTTGATCTGCTCAGAGTGCCGACTTGTTAACGGACAAGCACCGCCCGGCGCCCGCACCCTCGAAGACGTCGGCCGATGGCGATGCGGTGGATGTAGTGCGTGGAACGGAAAGGAGAAGCCCCGCGAAGACGACGTTACGCGTCTTGTGCAAGGCTGGGAGGCTGAGCGCAAGGCTAAAGATGCGCATCGCAGGCGGAGTGTAGACAGGGGAATTGATTCCGATAACAGGGAGACTGAAGAGGACGATGGTGGCATGATTGGCGGTAAGGATGTGAGTTCAGGGGTGGATGTTGCTGCTGATAGTGGTGAGGATACGCCGCCGCCGAGTCGGAACACGAGAAGCAAATCAAGAGGGAAGGCGAAGAAGTAGATGCTGATATGGCTGGGATGCTTCGATTCGTGCTTGGATGACATGACTATGGGCGGGATGAAGGCGGTCATGCGTACCAAAATATTGTTATGGCTTACAGTATGATAGGCTGAATATCATCCGCTGTTTCCTATCCTCATTGTTGCACATTCGACTTGTTATTCTCTCTTTCAAAAGGGTATCACAGCGGTACATGCTGGCCTTCTCTCGCTGTCTCAAATCACACCACCGGTACCGCATGGCTCAATCTGCAGGAACCCCACAGTATGACATCTTAGCAGTGCTTTTGTTGAACGTAGAGAATTTTCAAAAGCAGCAAATTAAGGTTAATGTCTCTTTTGAGGCAGGAATTCGTACCAGACATCAGACTGCTGTCTCTATTCATGGCTTTATCCAGCATTGCCTTTCAAAACCAGACGTTCCTGAGTTATGGGAATTGTTGGCAGAAGAAGCGGATATAAAGCTCACATTTTCGCTGTACGGTTATCCTTTCTTCATTACACTTCATTCAATCTTTACTACAAAACCTATGGAAAACGTAGGCATGTGTGCCTCCTTTGTCTCCGCACTAAAAATTGTTTTACCAGATGACATGACTGAGCTCCTCTGCTTCTAAAAGCTTATGGCCGCAGCATACGGATTCGGTGTCCTGCCAACACCCCAAAGTGAATGCCTGTCGCTAATTAGCCATGTGCGAGTCGCTGGGTACCAAAAACCATGAGCGACGTCAGTTTGAGCCTTGGAATCTTTCTTTTCGTCCCTTCAACTTGATAGGCTGGTGCGGCGAGAGATCTTGGTTCTTCCAGCCAGAAAATGTGTATATAAACCTTTCCCGGGTCACCTATTCTTACCTGATATCTTCAATCATGACTAATTTCTTCACACATTGGGTATTTTCTGCGTTAGTTGCTGATAGACGAGATGGTAGCGAGGAAACCTTGGAATGCACCATGGTACGATAAGTGGATCGCGGTTTCTTGCTCACATTGCACATGTAAAAGTACGGGGCTCTTTCGAGATATTCACTGTGATTCCAAGGTTCAGACCCAAAAGTTCCTTGGGAAAGTTCATGTCCTACTCGTGCATCTGGTACCGAACAGCTCTCTACCTAGATATCAAGCATGGTAATTTTGTTCAGATATTTTGGACTTTGCGAGCCGACTCCAACTATAAAACAAGTTCTTTTGCACGGATTCTCTCTTTCTCCTAATTGTCTCAGAGTCACAAATCTCCAAAACTCCAACCAAGCGAGTTCATGTGATTCAACTTTTACAGTCATACACACTCAACCTCTACCACACTCAACCTCTACCACACTCAACCTCGACTACACTCGTCTCTACTACACTCAACCTCTACTACCAGTTCCGCATCCCCTCCAACAATGGAGTCCTCACCTAAAGGAAAAGGGAAGATGAGAGCTAATGTCACAGAGTTCTTCATTGTCTGTGGTGGCAGCGACCCCAAAGAGGATGTATGGCAGTTCGCCGACTTCTTTGCTATCCAACGTGAGTTCACGAACAACTTCGGCTCCAAAGGCACAGCATGGAACATGTTTCCGTACGAGGAATATTTTGCGAAATACAGCACAGGAAAGCACAAAGACGAAGTTTGGTTTGGCCACGGGTCAACCGGTTTCAGAGTCGATCCCACATTCCGATTCAGTAAAGGTGACAAGACTTCGTGGGAAGACTTTTCCAAGGACAAGGTTACCAACATGGACAAGAAGATACTGCAACACATCAATCAGCAAAAGCTCAAACCAGGCGATCGGTTCAACTTCATCTTCATTGGACACGGTTGCCCCAATGGCGATTTCGAGGTTGGAAACCAGAGACTGTCCCGTAAGGATCTGGAGGAATCCTTCGCGCGATTCACTCTCGATGTTCAGGTCAACATCATCGTCGCGTCCTGCTGGTCCGGTCAGCTTGTGGACCAGATGAGGAAGCTCGGAAGGAGACACCAGTACGTTCAGAGCTCGACGACAGCCGATAGGTTGAGCTGGTCCTATGGACGAAGAGTTCCTAGTGATCCCTTACGAGGCTCACCCTTCATTGCTTCAATCGTCAAGTCCATGGGAGATCGGGAAGGAGCCAACGGAAAGGCTCCGAGAACCCTGGGTGAACACATCGAGCACGTCCGTAAGCACGGCATCTGGATCCGGGAACCAGACTCTATTCCACAGGCATACACCAACGTTGACCTGCATGTGGCTGTGATAACAACACTGTACTCTTCCTACGTTCGCCTGGAACCCGGCCTAGCCGGACCTAGCAAGCGCACTTTGGTTGTCAATCCTGGATATCCAGCCCCTAGCTCAACCTTCGGACCACACTTCCAACATGATGCAGTACCAGCGGCTGCGAAAAAGGCTTACGAGATCATAAAGAGAGAGATGGCCTTGGTGAAATACAACTCAAACCCTGGACACCCCCGAGACAACGGGTTTGGGACTTTGATGCAAGTTGCTATTTCAAATTCAAAGTCTATGGGGGAACGGGTGCTCAACATACGCATCATGATGGATGCACTGAAGTGGCGTTTCCAGATGCAAGAGCGAATAATCTATGTCTGGCAGGAGCTCGAGAACTACGACATCCTTTCTCCAGAGTGCATCATGAGGCGAATGGAGCTAGAGAGGACCATGTCATTTCAGCCCGTCCGTGTCCTCTCCACTGCTCTTGAGTTCTTTGAATACGCACAAGATTTCGGCAGTGCAGGTCGTCGCAACACTAATGAGACCGAGTCGATGAGAGGACATTTCGAAGAGCCTCTGTATTGGCTCGCAATCTTGCTCATGCGTGGCCGGACAGACAACATACCGGGAGTCTTTGGCTGGTTGAAGTCGACTGGACTACTTGGTGGTATAGCGGAAGACGCTCAGGTTCCCGTCAGCGACCTCGAGGGGATTGGGAATCAAGACCAGAGCCCATACTTGTTGTGCCCAGAGAAATCCGCGAATGCCGACATGAGCAACTGTCGCATAGGCTTCATCCTCCCACACGGCGAAGAGATCATGACCTGGGCAAGAAAGACATCTTTGCGGTACGCAGCCCTCAGGAATGCTTATCTTGAGCTGAATGGCCCAGGTACTTGGGACTTGGACATGGATTTCATTGAAGAACTGAAAGAACTGACTCAGTTCGTTCCTTCCGAGTATGAGACTGTGCTGAAGAGTCAGGCAGAGGAGATGCAGGACATGAGTCTCAGATAGAAGTTAGCCTACACTGGCGGATAGGTCGGGTTTGAACTACACTCTTGCTCTTTTCTTGTATATTAGCTGCCAACAGAGGCACCACTCCACTCTTAGTCAATTGAATACAACTGTACAACACCTGTACTACCACGTTCGCCCGGCTACGCAGGAAAAGATGTTTCCTCATCAAGTGACTAGCGTCTTCTATCACTCCAATACCCGTACACTAGGATCAGATGGGTTTATAAGACCCTGATCCAACTACAACTACTAACCCACACTATGCTCTTATACTTCTGCCTCATATCGATCTGTCGTGATGTATTACCTAGGTAATGTGCGTGACTGCATACCGCACCTCCCTCAAACTGAGCGGATGCACTCACGCCACAGACCAAAGAGAAGCTCTATTTCTCCCGCCAGTCGGCGACAGCGATAAGCAGGTATAGAAAACCGAGTTCTTGTGCTCTTCCTCACTCGTATCTACAGTTCAATTTCTTATTCTTAAAACTACTGTCAGCCGTATGATGCCTGTCTTTACCGAGAAAGAACATTAAAAATAGTTTGTCTTGACGAATGTCTGTTTCTTCAGCTCTTCTTCCGCCGCCGACTACAAAGGAACCTTTACATCCTTCACGCTTCCTAGATTCATGGAAGGCGGCTGCATAGAATCCTGCGCTCATCTCTAACGTTCGACACCACGGAAAGCATTCTCAACGTACTTTTGTTCTTTGGAGTATGCGTATGAGAACAAAATCGCAGTGGTATACAAGGAATGTTCTCTCTGCTCGGTTCGCGGCCTTTTCCCCCAAATCGAATATTGACAGACCACTCTGCACGACTTTGAAATATGAGCCGTCGCGTACGATGGGCTTTTTTGTCGAAGGCTCAGGACATATCGCTATACCATTCAAAATGGATTCGGCTTTGGTAATGAGCGTGTTCCTCCCCCGTATCCCTCAAAAGAGAATGAAAGATCATGATGAAAGGACGCAGGGGTTGTGTTGATGATAGCAATCGAGATGTCACGATATTTTGTCCTTACCAGAGTCACTAGAGACCTGATTCCAAACCTCCAAGTATCATGCTTTTCTCCAAGAGATGTCCTCCTGGGCGACGATGGAACAGTCAAGTACTAGTAGAAGCCATGAGAGCGCTGCAGTGAAGACATAGAGTACGATGGAGGTAAAGGAGCTTTTTTCTTACCCGAAGCCTATCGTCGCCCAGTCCGCAAGTGAAAAGACATAGCTTCACCTTTTCTCCTCAATGGACTCAAAACAAAACATCCAATAACAGGGTGTCCTCCGAAAATATGCAGGCTTAGATGTTTATGTCTGTCCCCCACTATCTTGTTCTCTTCCTCACCGAAAAAAGCTCTTTTCATCAAAAAGACGATCATGCTCTGACTATGGCTGTTCTGAGGAAATGGTATATACCCATCCGAGGAACCATAGAATAGTCTAGCAACACCTCAAAAACAGATTGGCATGATGTGATGAACGGAACAGAACGGATGTGATGATTACAGAAGAATAGATCTCGTGCAAGCATGCAGTAACTAAATGCGTCAAATTACGACTAGGTCCGCCGCAGGAAAGGGCGGTGCTTACGCCGTGTGGTACTGCTTGCGTGTTGTACTTGTTCTCTGCGGACGAGCGGGTGTGTATAGACACCACATTCTATCGTGTTCTTCCCTTCTCTACGACACCTCCAGTTCTGGAGTCCAAAATGAGGCGTGGCTAAGACACATGGCTTCGGCTGTGCTCTTTCTTCCTGAGCTATCTTTCAAAAATTCACCAAAAGGATGCATGGAGTGTGTTGCTCGAGTGGAAACTACTCATCGTGACAAGCAACAACGATGAACGCGCTTCGAACTCCGTGCCCCAAGATCCCATGACCTCGATACTACTCCGATATTGTACACTCAAAATAAAACACTCTGATGTCACTACTTCTGCTTGTCAAAACTGCGCTTGTAGCAGACATGTCGTCGTCCAGCCCGGAAGTAAAAAGACACAGCTCCAAATCTTCTCCGCGCTTGACTCAAAAAATACTCAAAAGATGCCCTTAGCGAGATGTAACTCAAACCCTGGACACCTCCGAGATCACGTATTTGGAACTCTGATGCAGATTGCTGCTTCAAATACAGAGCCTATGGATATAATGGTGCTCAGCATATTAATATTCTCTTATATCATTTGCTATCATCTTCCTCAACCTCCCACCAACTATCCCACCTACGACCCCTTCGGCTTGACCGTAAAAAAACTACTCATTTTCTTCATCCCACTCGTATCCACCTTTTTCAACTGCTTGACCCCTCTCCCCTCATTCTTCTTCTTTATGGCCTCCTCTTCCTTCTTCCTCTTCTTCTCTTCCCGCTCCGCGATCTTCTCTTCGTCTAGCTCAACGGCACGTTTCCGGCTTATGTTGTCTGACAGAGAGCGGAGTGAGAGGGCTTCGGATTTGAGGGCTGCAATGGAGGATAGGTGGGCTTCGAGAGGGGCGAAGCGCGCACTTAGAAGGGCGAGGAGAGGCGTGCGTAGGGATGGCGACATGTAGGCGCTGAAGAGGTAGGTGAGGGATGTGCGGAGGCGGAGGAGGTGTGGAATTCCGTCAGGGGTTGTGAGGGTGGGTTTTGAGGAGGCGTCGTCGTCGGGTGTTGTTATGCTAGTTTCGACACTTGTTTGGGATTCCGCTATTGTCGGCTTGTTCTCCTTCTCTTCTTCTGTGCCTGCTGTTGTCGAGACAGCGCTTAGTGTGCTTTCCTCCCTCTTTATGCTCATGATGGGAATTTCCAGGGCGGTCTTGATGTACTTTTCTTCCAGCGATGGTGGAAGTCCATTCTTAACCATGCGCTCGGCTTTTGCAAGCAGAACTTCGAGGAGTTTGGGAT
>Ga0265797_10009020_pt1 | contig 13110 bp, 12 predicted proteins | sample P2T30metagenome_FD_192433 | JGI IMG/M metagenome (GOLD analysis project Ga0265797, IMG submission 192433) | Plant litter microbial communities from East Loma Ridge, Irvine, California - P2 T30 | ecosystem: Environmental > Terrestrial > Plant litter > Unclassified | place: USA: California... | reverse complement strand
GATTTCCATCCAGGCTTTGCACGGAGACCGTATTAGCCGTCCCTGATCGCTGCCTAACAATACAATTAACATTGCCTTGCACTCATGACCCGGAGATTCTCCAACACCTTAACCTACCATCATGTCCGAAGAACGAGACAGTCTGCCAGTCTGGTCAAGAAAACGGGTGGAAGCTTTGACGACCTTCAGATCCGGCTTCCAACTTTCGCGTGGGCCGTCTACGAACTTGCCGGTCCTTGCATGATTACACCCACTCCATCCTCCTAGAAATAGGAAGCGTCTCCCCACCTGTCGCCTGCTGCTTCCCGCAATGCTTTACGGGCTTCAGCGTACTTGTCGCAGCGCAGCAGCATGTGTAGCCCTGTCTCGTCGCCACGTCCGCACTCGCACGCCGGACTGTCTGTGAGCGTCTTCCTGAACAGACAGGCGTTCAAGCCGCACTGCTATGTCCGAGCCTGCACCAAGATGAAGACCTCGTCAGAAGACAGCGCTCCATAAAGAGGAAGCGTGTGCTTTCCCGACCAGGCCTTGTCCATCTTCCAAGTGTGGTACTTCACGCAGACATCATCCTCGTTCACATGCAGGCCCTTAGCCCGCTCTGCCTTGACCAAGCGCAGCACTCCCGACAGCTCGCGCACCCTCTCGGCCGGAGCGGCTGTGAGTTTGCTGCCGTTGTCGATGACTGCTCTTGCGGCCTGTTTCGCTTCAGCAACACCTCGGATACCTCTGTCACAGGGGACAAGAAAGACTGTCACTCGATGGCCGACGCTCTCACTTTCGAGGAGGGCATCTGCAAGTTTGCGCACTACTCCTCTCCCATACCCCACCATGTGCCCCTTCTCAATCGCCGACAGTGCCTCTCTACTTGTTGTTGCCACATAGACGTGCACTGTCTCGCGTAGCGTGTTCTTTGAATGTTCAATAGCGTATAGTATGGCGTTTAGCTCCGCGCTGACAAGTGAGCACCTCGAAGTCTCCGGAATCGCTTGTCGCTTGACCGTATCAGTCGTCATCCGGTACTTGATAATGTCTGCTGCCGCAACCTGTTCATCCCGCGTTTCTGCGGCCGCATAGTACAGGTATGCACCGCGGAATCGCAGCGACTGGCATCGCTGCACTGCGTCTTTAGGCTCCAAGTATAGCACCAATTCCTTCAGAGTCTGCCATGGCGGCATCACCCAAGAAGGCCGATTGCTGACGCCCAAGCCCTTCTCCGGCTCCAACTGTGTCTCATACGTCTCGTAGACCACTCTCAATGGAACCGGGAACGCCGAGCCTTGCAGTGAGAACCATTGTGCATCGCTGCAGTGGGTGGTCCAGCGCAAGGCTGCACAGGTTGGTTACATGGTTCGACACACGCTCGTGTAGCCTTTCGCTCACCGACTGCAGCCTTGCTTCACTCTGTAAGACAAGCATTGCGACAGACTTGTACGACCGTAAGATCAGTCTTGAGGCAAGGCGTTGCACTCGCTCGAGAACGACCACGCGCCTTTTGACTCCGATGCGCGAGGGCGCATACCACGTCGACACGGCGTAGCCCGTCGCGGGCGCTATTGCTGCTATGTAGATCTGGCGCATCTGCGCTGGTGGGACACCGCGGATTTTTCTCAGAGCCATACACTTGCCGATTGCCTTTGCCACAGCCTTCGATACATGCTCGTTCATGGACAGTCCCGAGTCGAGCGTGACACCCAAAATCTTCACAGCGCGTTTTGGAGCGATCATCTTATTGCCAAACACCAAGTGGTTCAATGGCCCTCTATCTGTTTGCAGCGGCTGAACGAAGTGGACGAAGGCGGTCTTCTCGGCCTCGAACACCGCGCCACTTTCTCGAGCCCACTTCTCTGTCGAGGCAGAAGCTCCGTTTGCAGCTTCCGCGTGTTCTCTGCCGCGGTCAGTCCTATTACCCACGTGTTGTAATCGTCGATGAAGCCGATGGAGCCTTCACTCTTGCTGGTACGACTCTGCAGGGGGTCTGCACTGTAGGAGACGTACAGTATTGGAGACAGCGGCAACCCTTGAGGGATGCTCGCGTGGTCGATCTCCGAGGTTGGCGATTCGTATTCGCCTACCACTACTGAAGCTTTCCGTCCATTGCAGAAGCTTTCGATCCAGGCCACCAGGTCGCCCGGTACCCTCCGCTCTCCAACCGATCCGCTAGCACCGAGGGGTGCACGCCGTTGAACGCGCCTTGCACGTCGAACGATACCAGGGACAGGACAGTAGGCCCACCACGCTTCTTATCCACTGGCAGATTAAGGGCTTGGTCTGCCGATCTGTCTGGCTGCCCACCGAAGTGGTTCTCCGGCAGCAGCCTGTGGGTCTCGGCCAGGTAGGACAGCCTCCTCGCAACCATTGCCTCGAGTCCTTTGCTGATCGTCTCCAAAAACGATGTGGGTTGGTACGCTTTGGGGTTAGAGTAGTCTGACTTGTTTGGTTTACGCAGGACAACGATCTTGGCTGTGCGCCACCGCCGTGGTACGTGTCTCAGGTCAAGTGAAGCCTGGTATGACTTCAGAACCACACTGCCGAGCACCGGCCAAAGTTCCTTCCAGGCACGGAATGTGGTCTCATCGAGACCGGGTGGCTTATCGGGCTTGGACTGCATGATCGCAGCTTCGACTTCTGTAAGTGTCAACTTCGGAAGTTCAATCCTCAGAGGCACCTTTTTGCCAGCATACTCGCGCGGTCTGCTGCCACTCCTTGTGACCAGCTTTGGCTTCGTCGAGCTACCGTCTCGATCCACTGGTTTTGGAGGCACAGGGAAGAAAGAGCTGAGGAGAAGGTCGGCCTTCTCTCGCTCTTCTGTCACCTCCGCGACCTCAAAATTCAATACAGGTATGCCGTAGCCTGCACGGCTGGCCTTCGTGTATGCGTAGGCCTTCCATATGTTGTCGCGGTTGTCGGAAAACTTGACCCGGTGCTCCCTTTCGCATTGCTCAACCCTGCTCATGTAGAGACGCCGGACCAGCTCGACGCTCTCGGCTGCCTCCGCGACATCTTCACCCCTGCGTCTAAACGCGGTTAGATGATTCCGCGCTGCGCTCAATGAATGCCGTAGCGTCGTCAGCTTGTCGGTCCACCATCGCTTGGCGTACGGCGGCGGTCGCGCCCTCGCTACGTGCTCTTCCAAGACCCCGTTGACAGCCGCTTCCGACCTGTCCACGGCCACCTCCGGCTCGGGCTTAGTGGCTAATGCGTGTAGACTGGAGCCGTCCGCAATTCTTGTCGAAACCTCCTCGCGTGTTCCCCTTCAGTCCGCTTTGTCGTAAATTTGCTTTGAACGCTTCTCCTCATACTCTGTCGTGTCCAGCACAAAGTGAGCTCGATTGGCTATGTGGTCCGATCCGTGATCAATCGAATGGACACCACAGTGCTCACACACCTCGCTCAAACCACTGTTTGCTAATAAGAGGTCTATCGTAGAACAAGTAGATCCGTTGTAGTGCTTCCAGGTCACGGTCCCCGACGGAAGCATTGAGCTCAATGGGTTCTCCTGCATGAAGCCGATGACAGGCTCAGCCTCGTCAGTCCGACCGGCCTCTCCAACAGCCTGAGCCCTACCCCACAGTACGTGCTGGCGGTTGAAATCAGCACGCAGCAGCAAGTCGACTTGAGTTGCCCTTCCACTGCTTAGGGTTAGGACTTTTACCCCTTCGTATGCATCCTTGATGGTCTGCAGCTTGGATCGGAGCTGCCCTTCGCTTGCCGCTTGCCCGTCAGTAGACTTCACATCGCAAGCAGAGACAATTAGCGCGGAACCGTGCTTGGTCGGAATCGTCACCACCACTACGTCGCTGGGAGGTACAGCGAGCTGTTGTGCGGTGTGCCTTTTGTTCACCCACAGGGCTGCCCGGTAAGCATACCGCGCCTCTCTTTCCTGTTTTGTACTGGGCTTAAATAACTGCCAGTTCCGTTCGACCGGGAAGGCCGGCTTGGCCGTATCCAGATCTTCGTAGATGTACGGTTCAACCACTGAGAGAGCGTCAAGATCTGCCAAGCTCTCGTCACAGAACAAACTCCAGTGTGCCGTCTTTCGCTTGCTGATGTTCACGTGTAGCACATTGAACTGCCCTAGCATGAGGAATTGCTGGGTGTGTTCGACGTGCTCGCCCTGCTCGCGACCTATGCCCTGTCGCTAGCACTCGATGTGACGGTAGGGCTTGTCTGCGTGCTACCGTCCACATCAATGCCCATGGCGGCACTGCGCTGGTCCTGTCTCGTCTTAGCCTTCTGTTGTCCAACATGACGGTAATGCTGTGGGTGCAGCTTGCAGGCCCAGTCGAACACTGTGTGTGCGTCGCCGCATACCGGACACTTCGGGTTGTCCTTGTTCGTGCATTCGTCCCGGCGGTGGCCCTTCGAGCAGATCGCACACCTGATATAGCTGGTGCACGACGCCTGCTTGTGCCCGTACCTGTTGCAGTGATAGCAAGGACCGCTGTTGTCCCTGACGATGAAAGGTGAGCAGAATGCGCCAGTCGCGCCGAACTTAGCTGTGCCTGTGCGCAATAGATGGTCTACATCGACCTTGCTCTTCAGCCAGACCACCATCGATTCTACCTTTTTCTTGGCGTCGGCCTTACTGAGCCAAGTGGCTTTCATTACGTTGCACTCTGCTGTCTCGCAGCCGTTTTCCGCCTTGAAGTCCTTCGCGGTGTCCTTATTGAGCGTCTTACCGTCGTTCACCTCCTGGTCCAGTACACACTGCTTCACGACACTGTCATACTTCACCGGGTGCCACTGTTCACCTTTAATCGCGCGCGCCAGCCAGGCTCGATGTCAGCCAGTGAGTGTGCTGCTTCGCCTTGTTTGCTTCTTCCTTGTCGAGATCACTACGTCGATTCTGTCGCCTGGGTCAGGCCGCAGAGACCTGATTATCAGCTTTTCTGTAACTTTGTTAACCTCAAGTCCAGCGCGGAGGCCGTCCCTGATGACATTGTAGTTGCTCTTTGATGCCTTGAACCTGCCCATATCGATAGATACTGCTCTGTCGTCCTGCATCTGTGGCTTTTGCTTGCGGACTTGTGGGCTGTTTGCCGATGCAGACCTGGTCTGAGAGCTCTGCAAACCAATGGACGTACCATTGGTCGCCGTGATCTCGTTGTAGCTACTGGGCCTTGGACTTTGTTGCAATAGTGCCTTCAGTGCTTTGATTTTTTCGCCTTGTGCTTTGATGGTCTCCATCTTGGCCTGGTCGCTCTCCAGCAGTGCCTTATTGGGGTCCAATATGACCTTGTTGCTCTCCAGGAACCCTTTTTGGCTCTCTGTCGTCTGCTTTTGGGCCGTCACCAGCTGCGAGATGGTCTCCGCCATCGCCGCAAGCTTGTCGTTGACGCTGTCCTTGGCCTCTCTCTTGCGCGCCGCAGTCAAGGCGGCCTCGAAGCCAGGCGCAGCCTGTTACAATCCCTCACCTCCTTCCACCACACTCGGTCTGACCCTCATTGTCGTTCTCTTCGCCACTCCCGCCCTCGCTTCCCCTCTCGTCACCATTTGCCATTCTGCACCCCCTCCGCCCTCCGACCCCGCATCAGCGGCAAAGCCTACGGCGGCAGCGGGCGTCGAGCTTCGGGCTCCACCACCTTTCCCAGATCCACCACCACCTCCCCCAACATCGATAAAATAGATCTGGATGATTTCAATCATATCATACGCCCCGAAACCATGGCGCGGAAGTGTCCGAGTTTCCCTACTGTCCGACTTTCCCCTACAATGACGTTATCTGCAATCCTGGCCTAGCATAAGGAAATCGCGAGAGTGTCTTGCTGCTCTTCTATACGCTACTCGGGAAGTACGAGCGGGACGAGCAAGTGGTACTGGGTGACTTCAATCTCCACCATCGCTCGTGGGGCGGTGATCGAGTGGTTCAGGAAGATCAAGAGGCCGAAGAGCTCATTGTCATCATAGAGCGCTTTGGCATGACCAAAACATTCCAACAGGGGGGAGTGACGTGCGCGGGACGTGATGCCAAATCGTCTATTTATTTTTGCTGGATCACGCTTGGTCTTGTCAACAGGCTTATCACGAGTGAGGTGGACAAAGAGCTTGACCACGACTCAAACCACTTTCCAAGTACTACCATGCTACATCTCAGTGCTGAGAAGCAGGACAAAGATTCGATGAGAAATTGCAAGGGGCTGGAATGCAAGATGCTATGTGGAGCGCTTCGACAGACTCTGTTGCAACGACAAAGGAGAAGAACCAAATCTGCGCTTGACCAATACACAACAGTGATGGTAAAGGCAATCGACGAGGCGATCAAGAAGGTGTTGTCAAGAACACGACACTCACCGAAAGCAAGAGAAGGCTGGAATGACGAGTGCACTCGGGTACTGGCCGATTTGGAGCCACTACGCCGAGCACACTGTAGAGATCATACAGAAGATAGCTGGGAAGCTGATCGTGCTGCGAGGAACAGAAAGACAGGGACCGTCAGAAAAGTTTTGTAGAAGGCACACAGGAAGAAGGTCTTAGAGGCTTCAGACTCCCAGAAAGCTCTCTGGAAGTTGGCTAAGTGGGTTAGAGGAAGAGAGACACTACTATCAAGCGTGACACTATCGCTCCGGTTTCCACAGACTATGAATGAGGTCATTGAAGCAAGTGAAAAGGCAGAAGTATTCAGACGAACCTTTTCATCTAGACTACCAGCGGCCGATCTACAAGACACGCAAGACGCATAGTACGCTGGACAGATCAGCTTACAGCCGATAAGCGAGAAGGAGGTCCTAGAAGCTATCAGATCCACGTCGCCTCTACAAGCACCCGTTCAGGTGGTTTGCCAAACCGTATTTAACAAGCGACAGTAAACATCATAGTGGTCCATCTGACAAGCGTCTTCATTAAGAGCTCACACATTGGCTACTGTCCAGCCCCTTTCCGCTCTTCGACTACCGTGGTAATGAAAAAACCAGGAAAAGACGACTACACAGTGCCGAAGACATATCGTCCAATAGCTTTGTCGAACACGATTGGTAAGATCATGGATGCCGTTTTGGCTCGCAGATTAGGCTACCTTGTGGAAACGCACCATATCCTCCCGAACACTCACACCGATGGGCAGAAACTGAGTTCGACCGAGCGTGCGCTACATCCACTTATCGACAACCCCTGCAAGGCCTGGAACACTGGTCGTGGCAAGGTGGCTAGTCTGCTGCTTCTAGATGTCTCTGGCGCATTCGATAACGTGTCCGCACGCGCAGAGTAGACGAGAAGATGGTACTCTGGATCGCGAGCTTTCTGAGTGAAAGGCAGACAAGGATCACAATGGACGATATCACATCAGAAGAATACGTTATCAGTACTGGGATCCTTCAAGGATCTCCGCTATCTCCTACGCTCTATATCTTCTATAATGCCGGTCTTCTCGAGACCTGCTGACTGGATCAAGACATCGCAGCGGCAGGATACATCGATGATGCAGCAATCCTGTCGTAAGGCAACACTACCTTAGAGGCCTGTGAGAACCTTAAGCTAAAACTGGAGAAGGCGCAACATTGGGCGTCTACACACGCATTCAAGCTCACCCCTGACAAGTTCTAGTTGACCCATTCGGCCAAATCACGAACACGCTTGACACTGAAGAGGAAATTGAGGCAGAGTGGGAAAACATCGTGTCAAACACAACATTCAAATACCTAGGGATGGTGGTTGATCAAAAGCTGAATTGGAAGTTACACATCGAAGACATCAAACGAAAGGTGTCGAATTCGTTTAATGCCCTTGCTTCTCTAGGTAGCTCCACTTGGGGCATTCGTATTTCTGACATGCGGAAGATCTACCGTGGCGTCGCGGTACCGCAGATGATGTATGCATGCTCAATCTGGTCTAATTCAAGACGAAATGGTGCCCCTGACACGGCAAAGACACTTCAAACCCTGCGAAGCGCGCAAGAACGAGGAGCTACAACGATCTGTGGAGCATTCAGAGCGACGTCGAGTACTGCTTCGGATGTTGAAGCCCATCCGCTCCCTGTGGTGCAGAAAATAGAGAAGCCAAACACACACACCCTGAGTCGCAATACGTCCTGTCAGGAAGTGCCGGAACTAGGAAACATCTCGAGGGTTGGACATAGCGGCAACTCACGCATGCCCGCCTACAATAGCCCAATGCGCAACATTCATTGACGATATATAAAGACAAGAGCCCTACAAATGTCCACCCCACGGAGACGATACCACCTTTCGTTGCACCGCCGTGGTGGCGAGGACCTGCCATACATATAGAACAAGAAACAGATGCACGCTCCGCAAACGACCGCGAGAGCAGAGAGGGAGGCATTTGCATCTACATAGAGGGCAATTGCATAAGCGGCCATGGCGGTGCAGCGGCGGTGTACCTCGAGAATGGACATGGGAACGGACGCGGATTCGACTCTCTACGCAGCAGAACTGCAGGGCATTAACCTCGCTTTGACAATGGCAGTAGTAGAAGTCGACGCAAGCGCGTTTAAGAAACAAATGAATATCTTCGATGACAACCAGGCGGCCATCCATTCCCTGGCTAGTTCAGAGGGCAAGTCGGGAGCGTATTTTTCCAAGCAAATTGCCGCCAGTGTTGAGTCGCTCTGAGAGAAAGGACACATAATGGTAGTACGATGAATGCCGTCGCACGAGGTTTTCAAAGTAGATGAAGCGCAGACATCGCCTTAAAAGAGGGACAGGATGGAGAGAGGGCTCAGCATCAGAACCAAAAGCAGACCCACCGCCAGAGCTATGTGCACTTCAAGCCACGCTCAAGATGCACAGCAGTAAACAGGTAGACAAGAGCTGGCAAACTAGCTGGTAGCACGAAACTACAGGCAGAACCACGTTACGGCATACACCAGCACACTCGGAGAAGGTGTTGTAACTATACGAAGGCCTGATTTAGAGGCAAAGTACCATTCTGGTGCAGCCGAAGACCTGAAAGAAAGGACTCAGGGATTTCCTCTTTCGCCGAAAGGTGCCTGACATTCTGGATCCAATGTGCAACTGTCAAGAAGGCCCCCAGATAGTGCGACACGTCCTCTTGACGTGTCGGAAGCTCAAGACATCTGGGAATAGGAACTCCGCGATCTCCCGGAAAAAGATTGCCGGAAGGAAACGAACTTCGAGCAATCCTCAGCAAGCGCAAAGTACCCATCAAAGCCATCAAAGTTTATAGCACGCGCGCAGATCCTAGGGCAGAGCAGGATCGTGGAGGAGTAGACGAAGCCGATCACCAGGAGGAGACTGTAGGTATGCCGGATCATGAAACTCGAGGAATGACTGTCTAGGTAGCCAACATGAACCTGAGCCACCGTCTGCGAGGGCGGCAGGCAATTGTAGACGGCGGCTGCAGAGGGGAAGGGAGAGTGCAGCAAGGCAGCTGGTCCGGTCTGCACTTAGGTGTCAGGCTGGGCGAAGTGGAACGGCCCGTACGGGGTGTGTCGGCTCTCTGTCGCGTTCTACTCCACCGGGCATAGCTGCTGGTAAAGGCGGCTGAAACCGAGTTGGATATAATCAAATCGAATCAATCAACTCATATTGAGCACAATGATCACTGTGCCTGTAGTACAGATCTCTTTGGTGTGCATGAGTCCCGAAGATGTTTCCCGATATCTTGTGCTCAACTCATTGCTCACACTGACTGCTTGGTTGTCGATACCCTATTGTTGCTTCATCACTTCATATACTTCTTCCATCCTCTGCCCGAGAGCCAAGCCGACTTCTTAGTCACCTGACTTTATACTCACGCGAGGCTGTCCCATTGGGCCAGATTTTGAGTGTACGTGGCCTTGCTCTAGGAACAGGGCGCCCTGGGAACAGGATCGACGAGGTTTTTGTCGACAAAATCGAGGCCAACAAGGCGAAGCAGCACACTCGCTGGCTGAAGTCGGAGCTTGACCGACACGCGTTTTAGTTGAGCAGTGGTACCCAGTGCAGTCTCACAGTGTCGTGAAACGGTGGGTACTGAATCAGGGCTCAAATACAGGGGACACTGGAGAAGGGCTTTCAGGCAGACGACAATTGCGGACCGGCAGATTGTGATGTGATCAAAGCCGCCTGGCTCAGTAAGGTTGATGCGAAGAAGAAGGTAGGGTCGGTTGTAATCTCGCTGAAGAGCAAGGTCGATGCAGACCGTCTGCTACAGACAGGTACGGCTATGCTCGGTGTGACAGGAGCATTCTGCCCAGCCTTCTTTTTCTGAGACAACAGCGGTCGTGATACCGCTATTACAGATACTCACACAAGCAGGCTTCGTGCACAAGTCGTATCAATTATGCTCTCCGCTCGAAGTCTTACCACCGAGAGCAGTGTACAGACAAAGACAGCCTAAGATGCCCAGCGTGTGACGATGCACAAAGCTTCCATTATGCCTTGACATTCCGTAAGTGACATGATCGAACTCACGGACTTACCCCACGAGTTGGATCTAGATTGAGAAGCCTAAGCAGAAGTGCTTCGGCAAATCCATGTTGATATACCCCATCTTGCAGGTACTTCTAGAGACTGTATCACCCTATCTCTGGCCTGTGTTCCGTAATACAGATGAAGCCTCAATATCCCATCCAAACTAAGATCATCACATTGCGAAAAGCAAAATGCCACCTGAATGGCTCTCTAGAACCATCACTTTCCTGCCAACATACAGCAGCCGAGGCAGTGCACAATTATCACCAAGAAGATCACCTAGGCGCCGTGCAAGGGACGCATGGTACTATTAATGTATTGCAGAGAATGATGAGTACTACAAGGCTAAGCATGTCCACTGCTACTGGCACTGCAAGATGTCAGGCTGCGCATATGATAGCACTACCGCGCTCCAAAAAGCACCCGAGAATCTCGAGTGCTCAAACATATAATTGCCGCTGACAATACCTCGGATCGTGACAGCCTCGGAAAGATAAAAGTCGAAGTTTTGGCCGCGCCGCAAAAGAGCCGGCAAATTAGGGAGCAGTGAGTCAAGCATTTCCATCTATTCAAGAGCACCTCCAAACATAAGGCCATCTGACAAGCTCTTATAACTCTGGTCGTACGTCACGATCTTGCCCGAACGACAACAAAGAAATTCATTGCCTTCTGTATCGCCCTCGATCCGGTTACTGGAGTGACCACTTGTCACTCTCATATGCGTTGCTACGCCGCCGCATTGCCGAATTCTGCGCTTGTCACCAAAATTACTAACGTCGATACCTCAAGTCTGCTCGCTCAAGACCACTTCTGCGCAGATACCTGGACGTCACTGCAGGGCCATCACAAGGTATCCCGAGCTATAGATGTCCACTTCATTGACGCTAGCGGCGAGTAGCGCAAACCCTTGTTGGCCCTCCCAGAGCTTCCTGGGGGTACGATGGGGCAGAGTGCGCTCAGCAAATACATGATAGCCTGTATTTCTAATAAAGTCGCGCTTGGGCTTGGCGCAGTGACGAGCGAAAACGTATTGATGGTGAATACAATGGCTGAGGACCTGAGCGAGAGACTACAAGTTATCGGCATCATTGATTTGCAAGGGTCATTTGGCTACGCTAATTTGGCCGAATCCTCACACTCACTACGCAGGCATTCTTGTCCTCGAGGGACCAATAGGCCTACAACTCTGCTAACTTTTTGTCTTAATTGCTTCGCTTTATATCTAAATCCACGAACTATTATGGGCTCGGTGGAGTTCTTGCATACACTGGGGTCGAGTGATCGCCACATGACCACCAAATCCTACGTCTCGAGATTGAGGACACTAAGGCGTTTTCTTTCGAACATTGGAAGAAAACAGATGTCGTGCAGGCTACAAACAGCGACGAGAAACCATCACGTGTTCTGTCCATCGAGAATAATGGCCAAAAAACAGTAGCAGCAAAAGCGCCAACCTGATATATAAGGAATTGTGTGAACATGAGAAGCTACCGGTACTTATGACTCGTACAAACGCACTTGGGAGAGAATCCGTCGTCGAATGGCCTGTGTCGTACGCGGTCTACTGTACTGGAGCATGAAGCGCAATTAAAGAGTAGCATTCAATGACAGTGGAAGGATAAAAAGGAACTTGTATCGATCACAGCTTTCATCTATCAGTTTTCTGATGCTGTCTCCAGTCTCAAGAGAATAATCGTCAGACCTGCTTGGGAGCACTTTTAGACTCTTGGTCGCTATGGGATCACCTGTGTAGTAATCAGATCTATACGCATATGTAAGTGACAACAACTGAGTCTCTCGAAGTCAGTCGACGCGTCACTGTGATGGCGTGCCTCAAGCAGCCGGTTGAGCGTCGCAGACGAGCAGTGGAAATGGTAGATGCTCTGTGGCATCCTGCCGCAGAATGACAGAACAAGTCACGTGTTGTCGGAAAAGTCCCTCCGTTGCTCTGCCGCATAAATTGAGCTCAAAGGAGCCTCGTACCCGATCTAATATCGAAGCTAGTGATTTCAAATCATTCCCTCAAAGCCAAGCAAGCTCGTGTATACCTCGTTCATACATGAGGAGCCTTGTTTTTTGGTCAACTTTCTACCTCAAGCTAACACACCCAATACATCCACCATGTTCTACCGAAAGTGGTCCGAAGTCACTAAGTTTCTTGGATAACATGTCAATACGTCAGGCGTCACTCCGAAAAATTGGAGTTTTGTCTTTAAATTGAGATGCCGGAGGTCAATCCCGTTTTCAGAAGATATTACGCAAAGGTCTGATCTTCGAAAAGCGTCTTCAGAGATCTACCTACTACCATGTGGACTCTCCTAGCCACACATTCGTATACAGACTATGTATGCTGGTTGAATGCGTTTATCTGAGTCTTTATATTTCGTGAGTGCGTGCAAAGCATCCGTTCGTCGAGACCAATGGCAGACCAATATTGCACGTGATTTGATTATTCATATCCTTTGTGTGGGTAAGCAGAGACTCGTAAGTCAAGGCTTTTCCTCTAACGGATTATCCGAGAATTACCATCTTTGACTGGCAGCATCTGCATAAAAGAGATGAACAAGAAATGTATCCAAGTGATACGGACGCTCCTCCCAAGGTATCTTTGCACGACTTCCAGACGTATCCCGCAAGATAGAGGATGCTAGGGGTCTGTCGGTGTATTCAGACTTGTGTATGTGAATGAAATCACATCATTTTTCTGAAAGGTGACTTGCTTTGGCATGCAGTAGAGGAA
>Ga0265797_10009019_pt1 | contig 13110 bp, 7 predicted proteins | sample P2T30metagenome_FD_192433 | JGI IMG/M metagenome (GOLD analysis project Ga0265797, IMG submission 192433) | Plant litter microbial communities from East Loma Ridge, Irvine, California - P2 T30 | ecosystem: Environmental > Terrestrial > Plant litter > Unclassified | place: USA: California... | reverse complement strand
AGCACCAGCTCCTGCTTCGGATACACACCGGCCGCGCCCAGGCTGCGGCCTTTCCAGCCGCACTGGTCGATCAGCCAGCCGGCCGCCAGCTTTTCAGTCCCGTCCGGCTGCGCGTGATGCACCAGGTCGGGGAAATGTTCCAGCAGGCGCGCGCACGCGGCGCCGCTCACCACCGGGTTCTTGAAGAAGCTGCCGGCATTGCCGATCTGCTTCGGGTCGGGCAATTTGCGGCGCCGGATCGACTCGACCAGTTGGCCGATCTGTTGCGGCGTTGGATGGTCGAGCCCCGCCTCGCGCGCCGCATTGGCCAGCTCGGCATAACGCAGGTTCGGCTGCCACGCCACCGGCAGCGCAAAGGTGACGTCGAGCACGATCAGGTCGCGGCCCGCGGGATGCTTGAAGATACTGTCGCGGTAACCGAAGCGGCAGGCGCCGGCGTCGAGCGTGCGCAGTTCGCCGCTGGCCATGTCGAATGCGCGCAGGCTGTGAAACACATCCTTGGTTTCCACGCCATACGCCCCCACATTCTGGATAGGCGCAGCGCCCACGGTGCCGGGGATCAGCGACAGGTTTTCCAGCCCGCCCAATCCCTGCTCGAGCGTGTACTGGACGAACCCGTGCCAGTTTTCGCCGGCCTGCGCCCGCACCAGGATCCTGCCCTGCTCTTCGCCCAGCACGGCGCGCCCCTGGCCAACCATGTGCAGCACCAGGCCATCGACGTCGCGCGTGAGCACCATATTGCTGCCGCCACCGAGCACCAGGCGCGGCAAGCTGGACAAATCCGGGTCAACCCGTAGCGCCGCCAACTGGCTGACATCGGTCACGCGCAGGTAGTGCCGGGCGCGCGCCGCAAGGCCGAAGGTGTTGAAGGAATCGAGCGGCTGGTCGTGGGCGATGGACAGGTCTGGATGCATGGCGAAAATGGTCGAAAAGTTCGCTTTATTATAGTGGCAAGCGATTCCCGACCTTTCCACTCAGGCAAAACGGTCGCGGCGGGGGCGGTTGTTCGTTAAAATAGAGGCATCTAACTAAATGCAATATCGAAAAGGGAAATACCATGCCATCGTTTGATGTCGTCTGCGAAGCAGACATGGTCGAAGTCAAGAACGCGGTCGAGCAATCCAACAAGGAAATCACCACCCGTTTCGACTTCAAGGGCAGCTCGGCCAATGTGGAGCAGAAAGAAAAAGAACTGACGCTGTACGGTGACTCCGATTTCCAACTCAGCCAGGTACGCGATGTGCTGATCAACAAAATGTCGAAGCGCAAGGTCGATGTACGTTTCCTCGACGAAGGCAAGGTCGAAAAGATTGGCGGCGACAAGGTCAAGCAGGTGATCAAGGTGCGCAACGGTATCGAAACCGAAGACGCAAAGAAGATCACCAAGCTGATCAAGGAAAGCAAGATGAAGGTGCAGGCCAGCATCCAGGGCGAATCGGTGCGCGTCACCGGCGCCAAGCGCGACGATCTGCAAACCGCGATGGCGGCGCTGCGCAAGGACGTGCCGGATCTGCCGCTGACGTTCAACAATTTCCGCGATTAAACCGCGGCACAAGCTTGAACAGCGCCAGAGCGTATCGGCCTGGCAACACCCCTGGTTCCGGTACGCAATCGTCCGGATTCAGGATGAACCGCTTGGAGTAGAATGCGCAGCGTGCGCCAGTCGCAACCCCGAGCAGCTTTGGTAGTCTAAGGAGTGCAATGAAACGTGTTGATGATTTCCGCCTACGTATGGGCAACAAGGAATATGTGCCCATCATGATTGGCGGAATGGGTGTGGACATTTCGACCTCGGAACTGGCGCTGGAAGCAGCCCGGCTGGGCGGGATCGGCCATATCTCCGATGCGATGTCGCAAGACGTGTCCGACCGCAAGTTCGACACCACCTTCGTCAAAGACAAGACGAAGATGTACAAGTTCAACATCAACAACATGAACAAGGCCGTGGTCCAGTTCGATCTGGACCAGCTGGCCGACGCCACGCGGCGCCATGTCGGCTCCACCATGGAGGCCAAGAAGGGCGACGGTCTGGTGTACGTCAACTGCATGGAAAAGCTGACCATGAACGCGCCGCGCGAAACGCTGCGCACGCGCCTGTCGGCCGCGTTAGATGCCGGCATCGACGGCATCACGCTGTCGGCCGGCCTGCACCTGGGTTCGTTCGAGCTGATCAAGGACCACCCGCGCTTCCGCGATGCGCACCTGGGCATCATCGTGTCGTCGGTGCGCGCGTTGCAATTGTTCCTGAAAAAGGTTTCGCGCCTGGACCGCCTGCCCGACTACATCATCGTCGAAGGCCCATTGGCCGGCGGCCACCTGGGCTTCGGCATCGATGACTGGCAGAAGTACGACCTGAACACCATCATGGGCGAGATCCACGCTTACATGCAGGCCGAGCAGCTGGGGATTCCCGTGATCGCGGCCGGTGGCGTGTTCACCGGCTCCGATGCGGCCGGCCTGATGGAACGCGGCGCCGCCGGCGTGCAGGTGGCGACCCGCTTCACCGTGACCCACGAATGCGGCCTGCCGGACGACGTCAAGCAGGAATATTTTCGCGCCAGCGAAGAAGACATCGAGGTCAACGGCATCTCGCCGACCGGCTATCCGATGCGCATGCTCAAGGGCACGCCAGCGATCGGCTCGGGCATTCGCCCGGGCTGCGAATCGTACGGCTACCTGCTCGACGCCACCGGCAACTGCGCCTACATCAACTCGTACAACCGCGAGGTGCAGGCCAATCCCGACGTCAAGAAGGTCACCGTGATGGACAAGACCTGCCTGTGCACGCACATGCGTAATTTCAATTGCTGGACCTGCGGGCATTACACCTATCGCCTGAAGGACACCACGCACCGCCTGGCCGATGGCAATTACCAGGTCCTGAGCGCCGAGCACGTGTTCAAGGATTACCAGTTCAGCGAGAATAACGAGATCGCGCTGCCGCCGAAGCAGGATGTGGTGGCGGCGTAACAGCGAAGTTCGTTTAGCAGGAAGTGCATCATCAGCGCGTTCTTCCGCTACCCCAAAAAACCGTCATTGCTGCCACTGGCAGCAATGACGGTTTTTGCGTTAATGGGATAACCCAGTTATTCCTGCAGCGCCGCAGCCAGCTTCGCGATACGCGCCGCATCACCGCCCACCGCCGCCACCAGGCGCTTGCCATAGTCGGCATCGGCCTTCCAGAAGTGCGACAGCATGGTTTCGCGCGTTTCCACGTTCTGCACACGCTTCAGGTCACCCGCCAGGTTGACGATCAGGTCGTCACGATCCTGGGTGCTCAGCGTGCGGTAGAACTCGCCCGCCTGGCGGAAGTTCACGGTCCTGGCGATACGCTGCTGCTGGGTTGCGCCGCTCAAGGGCAGCTCGCTGGAACGGGCATTCGGGTCTTCCACCAGCGGCGCCAGACGGCTCGGCTGATAGTTCACGCTGCCCTTGCGGCCATCGATATTGCCCTGGCCGTCCTGCTGGTGGTTCTGCACCGGCACCAGTGGGCGGTTGATCGGTAGCGACTGGAAGTTCGCGCCCAGGCGGTGGTGCTGGGTGTCGATGTACGAGAACAGGCGGCCCTGCAGCATGCGGTCTTCGGATGCTTCGATGCCTGGGATCAGGTTACCCGGCGCCATGGCGACCTGCTCGGTCGATTCGAAGAAATTGTCTGGTACGCGGTTCAGGGTCATGGTGCCGACCTTGCGCTCCGGGATGCCGGTCCAGATCTTGGTCGCATCGAGCGGGTCGTAGTCGAACTTGCCCAAATCCTGCGCACGCATCACCTGCACGGTCAGATCCCACATCGGGAACTTGCCGGCCTTGATCGCGCCGTACAGGTCAACCGTGGCGTGGGCCGTGCTCTTGCCCTGCACCAGCGGGATCTGTTGCGGACGCAGGTTGCGCTCGCCCTGCTTCGACTTCCAGGCGAACTTGACATAGGTGACATCGCCCTTGGCGTTGACCAGCTTGAGCGCGTGCACGCTGCTGCCGTTCATTTCGCGGTAGCTGGCCGGGGTGCCGTAGTTGGAATACACGCGCGTCAGCATCGCGGTCGACTCGGGCAGGTGCGAAAAGAAGTCGAACACGCGTTCCGGCTCTTGCACATTGGTCACCGGGTCCGGTTTGAGCGCGTGAATCATGTCCGGGAACTTGATCGCGTCGCGGATGAAGAAAATCGGCAGGTTGTTGCCGACCAGATCCCAGTTGCCTTCCTGGGTATAGAACTTGGTGGCAAAACCGCGCGGGTCGCGCGTGGTCTCGGCGCCCGAACGGCTCGGGATCACGGTCGAGAAGCGCACGAACACCGGCGTCACGGTATCGCGCCTGAACAGCTTGGCCTTGCTCAGGTCGGACAAGTCGTCGGTGGTCACGAAGCTGCCATGGGCGCCGGTGCCGGTGGCATGCACCACACGCTCGGGGATGCGCTCGCGGTCGAAACGCTGCAGCTTCTGGATCAGGTGCACGTCCTGCAGCAGCGTCGGGCCGCCCGGACCGGCAGTCTGGCTGTTCTGGTTATCGCCGACCGGGGCGCCATTGTCCTTGGTCAGGGTTTGCGCATACGCGCCTTGGGCCAGGGCCATGACGCCAGCGGACAGCGTCAGCGCGCACAGGGCGATGCGCCCGGCGCCAGGAAAAACAGAGTTCATTTATAAAACCTATCGTATTTCAAGAAGAGATAGCGATGATACGGATGAGCATGCTATTTATGAAATAAATTGTAACTATAAGATTGATAGCTTTTATTTAAAAGTTAGGGTTAACCAATCTCCTGCAAGCACCTCTGTGAGCGCGAATGAACCGCCATCCACATCGGATTGCCGCTCTATGTGCGCGGACGCACCGAGGTCACGGCGACGCCGGCGCTACGGTAGACATTCCATCAGCAGGGAGTGTCAAATGAGCGAAGAAACCAAAGCCCACGTCGAACCCGCCACCATGCCTGCCGGCGGCTGGGGTTCCGTCGGCGACGTTACCAATGCCGTTCTGCAGCAGGGCGTGGCCTTGAAAGACACGCGCCTGCTGCTCAAGCAAAACAAACCGGATGGCTATGCCTGCGTCAGTTGCGCCTGGGCCAAGCCAGCCGATCCGCACCCGTTCGAATTCTGTTCCAGCGGCGCCAAGGCCACCGCCTGGGAAACCACCAGCAAGACCATCGGCGCCGACTTCTTCGAGCGTCACACGCTGACCGAGCTCGAAGCCTGGGGCGACCATGAACTCGAAGACCAGGGTCGCCTGACGCTGCCGCTGCGCTACGACGCCGCCAGCGACAAATACCGCCCTGTGGAATGGGACACCGCCTTCGCCGAGATCGGCGCCCACCTGCGCGCTTTCCAGCGCGACAAGGTGGTGTTCTATGCGTCCGGACGCGCTTCGCTGGAAACCTCCTACATGTACCAGCTGCTGGCGCGCATGTACGGCAACAACAACCTGCCGGACAGCTCGAACATGTGCCACGAAAGCACCTCGGTCGGCCTGAAGAAAACCCTCGGCGTGGGTGTCGGCACCGTGCACCTGAACGACTTCAAGCACACCGACTGCATCCTGTTCTTCGGCCAGAACGTGGGCGTGAACAGCCCGCGCATGCTGCACCAGTTGCAGGAAGCGCGCGCGCGCGGCGTGCCGATCATCACCTTCAACCCCTTGCGCGAACGCGGCCTGGTCAGCTTCACCAATCCGCAGTCGCCGCTCGAGATGCTGACCGGCAAAGAGACCGCGATCAGCACCCAGTACCATCAAGTGAAACCGGGTGGCGACACGGCCGCCATGATGGGCATGTGCAAGACCATCTTCGCGCTCGACGATGCCGCCATCGCCGCCGGCGAACAGCGCGTCATCGACACCGCATTCATCATGGAACACACCCACGGCTTCGACGGGTTCGAAGCCGCGGTGCGCGCCGCCAGCTGGGACCAGATCGAACAGCTGGCGGGTTTGCGCCGCGCCGACATCGAAGCCGCGGCAGAGGTCTACTGCAAGGCCGGCGCCGTGCTGGGCGTGTACGGCATGGGCCTGACCCAGCACAGCAACGGCGTGCAGAACGTGACGATGCTGGTCAACCTGCTGCTCTTGCGCGGCAATATCGGCAAGCCCGGGGCCGGCATCTGCCCGGTACGCGGACACTCGAATGTGCAGGGCCAGCGCACCGTCGGCATCACCGAGAAGCCTGAACTGGCGCCGCTCGACAAGCTCAAGGAGCAGTACGGGTTCGAGCCGCCGCGCGAAGAAGGCCTGACCACGGTCGATGCCTGCGAAGCGATCATCAAGCGCGAGTTGCAAGCCTTCATCGGCCTGGGCGGCAATTTCTTGCGCGCCGTGCCCGAGACGCGCCTGATGGAAGCGGCCTGGCGCGAACTGCCGCTGTCGGTCCAGGTGGCTACCAAGCTCAACCGCAATCACGTGATCCACGGCAAAGCCGCCTACCTGCTGCCCTGCCTGGGCCGCATCGAGGTCGACCGCCAGGCCAGCGGCGAGCAGGCCGTCACGGTCGAGGACAGCACCTCGTGCATGCACGGCTCGCGCGGCATGTCGGCCCCGGCCGCGCCGGAGCTGCTGTCGGAGCCGGCGATCGTGGCCGGCATCGCCAAGGCCGTGCTGGACCCGAATCCACGCGTCGACTGGGATGGCTGGGTGGCCGACTACGCCACCATCCGCGATTCGATCGAAGAAACCTATCCGTCGATCTTCAAGGATTTCAATGCCCGCATGTGGACTCCGGGCGGCTTTCGCAAGCCGCTTGGCGCGGCCGAACGGGTGTGGGACACCGAGAGCGGCAAGGCCGAATTCACCACGCCGCAAGAGCTGGCCGGTACGCCGGGCGCGAACGGCGCCCGGATGACGGGCGGCGCCGATGTGCTGCGCTTGTTCACGATCCGCAGCGACGGCCAGTTCAACACCACGATCTACAGCTACGACGACCGCTTCCGCGGCGTGCAAGGCAGCCGCATGGTGCTGTTCATGTCCCCCGCCGACATCGAGGCGCGCGGCCTGGCGCAGGGCGATGTTGTCACGCTCCATACCGCCACCGACGACGGCGTCGAGCGCCGCGTCGACGGCCTGGCGATCGTGCCCTACGACGTGCCGGCTGGCTCCATCGCTGGCTACTACCCCGAGTGCAATCCGCTGATTCCGCTGTGGCACCACGCCAAGGAAAGCAAGGTGCCGGCGGCCAAATCGATCGATGTGCGCCTGGTGCCGAGCGGCGCCAGCGCCAGCGTCAGCGGCAGCACCACGGCCAGCGGGCAGCAGCCGGCATGAACGCGCCCCTGCCCTTCGCAGCGTCGAGCGGCGCGCTCGATCCGCCGGCCGCCTCGAGCGTGCCGGCCGCGTCCTGGCGCGACGGCCTGCTCGAGACCGGCAGCGAGCTGCTGGCCGAGGAAGTACCGGTGGCAATGGTCTACAACGGCATCAGCCACGCCGTGATGCTGGCCTCGCCGCAAGACCTGGAAGACTTCGCAGTCGGCTTTTCGCTGGCCGAACGCATCGTACGGAACGAGCGCGATATCCGCGACATCGACATCGAGACAAGCGCGCATGGCATCACCCTGTCGATGGCGATCGCGCCCGGGGCCATGGCGCGCTTCAAGCAAACCCGGCGTGCGCGCACCGGCCAGACCGGGTGCGGGCTGTGCGGCATCGACAGCCTGGCCTGGTTCGAGCGCGAAGCCAGCCTGCTCGATCCGCGCGACGGCGGCGCCCACGCCGTCGACGGCCGCCTGGCCCCGGCCGCGCTGCACCGCGCCATGACGGCGCTGTCGGCGCATCAGCAACTGCACCATGCAACCGGCGCCGCCCACGCGGCCGGCTGGGCCGGCTGGGACGGTGCGATTGGCCTGGTACGCGAAGACGTCGGCCGTCACAATGCGCTCGACAAATTGATCGGCGCACTGGCGCGTGCTGGAACATCCGGCGCCAGCGGTTTTGTCGTCGTTACCAGCCGCGCCAGCTTCGAGATGGTGCAGAAGGCGGCGCGCGCCGGCATCGCCATCCTGGCCGCAGTATCGGCGCCGACTGCAATGGCGGTGCGCACTGCCGAGCGCGCCGGCGTGACGCTGGCCGGCTTCGTGCGCGGCGCGCGGCACGTGGTCTACAGTCATCCACAACGGCTGGCGCCGCCAGGCTGAGGCATTTTTCTCTGCGCACACAGCGGATTATGCTTGACGCATTGATCCGGAACGGGTGTAAGCTGGCCGCACGCGACCCAACTGCGTGAAAGGATGCCAGCCATGCCGTCGTCCGAGCATTCCGAACAAGTCACTTTCCTGGTCGACGATGCGGGTCTGGTCGTGACCTGGAACCCGGCGTGCAGCGCGCTGTTCGGCTGCGCGGCCGCGGCCGCAGTCGGGCAGCCCTTCGACCGCTTGCTCGCCAACGCCAGCTGGCAGCAGCTCGTGGCCAGCGGCGGCGGCTACGTTAAGCTGGCCGCGCACGCCGGTGCGCGGCCGGCCCAGGTCGTGATCACGCCCCAGAACGATGCCGGCGGCGCGGCGCGCGGCTACGTGCTGGGCGTGGCGCCGGTGGCGCCCGGCCAGGCCACCGAGGCCGACCGCATTGGACACACCGCCCTGGCCGACGTGATCGACCTGCTCCCCGGCACCTTCTATACGCTCAACCGCAATGGCCGCATCCTGCTCTGGAACCATAACCTCGAGCGCGTCTGCGAAATGATGCCGGATGAGGTGGCCGCAAGCAATGCGCTCGACATGTTCGAGCTCAACGACCGGCCGCTTGCTTCAGAGAACATCCGGCGCGTGTTTGACGACAACACCGAAGTGCAGATGGAAGTCAATTACGTCTCGCGCAGCGGCCGCGAAACGCCGATGCTGCTGTGCGGCGCGCGCATTGCATGCAATGGCGATCACTACCTGTTCGGCCTGGGGATCGATATTTCCAAGCGGCGCGCGCGCGAGCGCGAACTGAACCTGTACCAGCGCGCGCTGCACGCGGCCAGCAATGGCGTGATCATCTGCAGCGACGGCGGTCCCGACCATGCCATCGAATACGTCAACCCTGCCTTTGAACGCATCACCGGCTATTCTTTCGACGAAGTCATCGGGCGCGACCCGCGCTTCATGGCCGCGCCCGATCTGGACGGCGACGAGCGGCGCCGGGTCGGCCAGGCACTGAGAGAACAGCGCTCGGTGCATGCCGTCATGCGCAACCTGCGCAAGAATGGCGACCTGTTCTGGAACGACCTGCACATCACGCCGGTACACGACGACAACGGCAAGGTCACCCACTTCATCGGCATCCTGGTCGACGTCACCGCGTCCAAGCAGCGCACCGACCACCTCGAACACGAAATCAACCACGACAGCCTCACCGGCCTGGCCAACCGCAACCTGCTGTGGGACCGGCTCGACCATGCGGTGCACCTGGCGCAGCGCCACCAGACCATGGTGGCCACGGTGCTGATCGACCTGGATAACTTCAAGGCCATCAACGACACCTTCGGCCACGACGCCGGCGACGCGGTGCTGAAGGTGGTCGGGCGGCGCCTGCAGGCCGCCGTGCGCGACAGCGACACCGTGGCGCGCCTGTCGGGCGACGAGTTCGTGCTGGTGCTGGTCGACCAGCCGTCGCTGCGCTTCACGCTGCGCATGGTCGACCGCATGTTGCGCGCGCTGGTGATGCCGGTCGCCTTCGGCGGCAACAACATCCCGCTCGGCGCCAGCCTGGGGGTCTCGGCCTACCCCCACGACGGCCGCCTGTCTACCGAACTGATGCGCGCCGCCGACATGGCGATGTACCGCGCCAAGAGCAATGGCGGCGGCATCCACTTCTTCTCCAACGCGATGCGTTCGGCCAGCAATGCGCGCGCCGCACTGGCCGGCAGCATGCGCAGCGCGCTCGAGGACGACGAATTGTTTCTGCTGTTCCAGCCGCGCATCGATGCGCGCAGCGGCAAGGTGCGCGGTTTCGAGGCACTGCTGCGCTGGCGCCATCCCGAGCACGGCGTGATGCTGCCAGGCGCCTTTCTTTCCGAAGCCGAAGAAAGCGGCATGATCGTCGAGATCGGCAACTGGGTGCTGGACCAGGCCTGCGACTTCGTGCGCCAGCTGCGCCAGGCCGGCCACAACGGCCTGCCGGTGGCCGTTAACGTCTCGCACCGCGAATACAGCCGCCCCGGCTTCATCGCCGGCATCGCGCGGCGCATGGCCGATTACGGCTTGCTGTCGGGCAGCCTCGAAATCGAAATCCCAGAAGCCGACCTGATCCGCAACCCGGCGCTCGGGCGCGACCTGTCGGCGCAACTGCGCGATGTCGGCGCCATGCTGTCGGTGGACGAATTCGGACGCGGCATTTCAGACCTGTCGTTCTTGCAGCAGCTGTCGGTGCGCCAGATCAAGCTGGCCAAGTCGGCCGTGCACGGCATCCACGAAAACGGGCGCGGCAATTGCCTGGCCAAGACCCTGATCGACATCGGGCACAATCTCGACATCGCGGTGATCGGCGAAGCGGTCGAGACCGAGGAACAGGTCGAATTCTTGCGCGCGCATGGCTGCGATCAATTGCAGGGGCAGTGGTTCAGCGAGCCGCTCTCGCCCGATGCGGCGCGCCATATGCTGGCGCAGCGCCAGCACATGCTGTAGCGGCGCGCGGCGCGCGGCGCATCGGTTTTCGCCCGTCAGCCTTCGCTGGTAATGCGCTGCACCAGCGCGCCCAGTACGTCCTCGGCCATGTCGTTCGACACCTGGCAGGTGCCCGCGTTCTCGTGTCCGCCGCCGCTGTACTCCAGCATCAGGGCGCCGATATTCGTCTTCGAGGTCCGGTTCAGGATCGACTTGCCGGTGGCGAACACGGTGTTCTGCTGCTTGACGCCCCACAGCACGTGGATCGAGATATTGGTCTCGGGGAACAGCGCATAGATGATGAAGCGGTTGCCGGCGAAAATCACGTCTTCGCCGCGCAGATCGAGTACCACCAGGTTGCGCTCGATGCGCGCGCAGCGCCGGATCTGATCCTTGCACAGTGCCGCGTGCTGCAGGTACAGCGTGGTGCGTTCCTGGACGTCGGGCAGCGCCATGATCTGGTCGATGCGATGGCTGGCGCAATAGCCGATCAGCGCCATCATGAGCTGGTAGTTCGAGATGCGGAACTCGTGGAACCGCCCCAGGCCGGTACGCGCATCCATCAAGAAATTGAGCAGGTTCCAGCCACCCGGCGCCAGCACCTCGTCGCGCGTGAAGCGCGCCGCGTCGGCCTTGTCGACCGCCGCCATCATGTCGTCCCAATCGGCCGGGAAGGTCTGCGCGCCGCCATAATGGTCGTACACCACGCGCGCCGCCGACGGCGCCTGCGGATGGATCACGTGGTTGCGGGCACGCTCCAGATTGCGCAGCGTTTCCGACAAATGGTGGTCGAACACCATGTGGGCGCCGGCGACATACGGCAAGTTGGTGGTGATGTCGCGGCTGGTGATTGCGATTTTCCCATCCTGCATGTCTTTCGGGTGGACAAACAGGATGTCGTCGATCAGGTCCAGGTGGCGCAGCAGCACGGCGCAGACCAGGCCGTCGAAATCGCTGCGGGTAACGAGGCGGAATTTCTGATGCAGCCCATTCGGAGTCTCGGACATCGGCATACCTCTTTATCGTCGGTTGGGGACGCGGCCGGCATGATCCGACCAGGCAAGAGCTTCATCATACATTGCAATATTTCCAATTAACAGCTTTTGTGTTTAAACGTTCTTGGCTCGCAACGCCTGGCAATGCCGTCCATTCCCGCAATCGTGCAGGCTGTCGCACGGGGGCTGGCCCAGATGCCCCGGGCGCGTTACAGTGATGCTCAGAGTTGCAACAACCCAACACTCAATCACGAACATACGCTATGCCACCAAGCAGCACGATCCAGCAGCACTTTGCCGGCACCCTGTCCCGGCTGTATCGCGCCTTCGACGCGGTCGCCACCTGGGTGACGCAGCTTTCGTGGTGGAAGTTCTTGCTGTTCGCCTGCCTGACCCTGGCCGCGGCCGGCATCTTGCAGCAAGAATTGTTCAACCGCCCGGTCGAAGAAGAAATCGCGCGCGCCGAGCGCGAGGCCGGCCGCCGCAGCGACGCCAGCATTTTGATCGACGAAAGCGGGATCCATTTCAATCCGCGCAACCGGGCCCGCGCCGCGCTAGCGACCGAGCCCGATGCGCCCGATCCGTCCGAGGTGCCGGACGCGCCGCAGGCGCCGGCCGAAGCGGGCGTGCCGGTGCCGCCCGCGCCGCCAACGGCGCCCGCCGCGCCCAGCCGTGGCGGTGGCGGCAGCGCCGTCAACGTCAACCCGAACGGCAACTCGGTGCATATCGAACTGCCGCCGCAAATCGGCGAAGAACTGTCCGACGCGATCGAAGCGGCGGTCGAGGACGCCGCCGAGCAGAAGGTGTCGCGCTACCACAAGCAGGCCTCGACCTGGTTCATGAACTTCGTGCTGCTGCTGCTGCTCGCCCTGTTCGGCACCAAGGCCCTGGTCGGCGGCAAGAAACGCGCCGACGCCGAGGCCAGGATCGCCAACGACGCCGCCGAGCGCGAGGCCATGCAGCGCCAACTGTCCGAGACAAAGATGCAGATGATGCAGGCCCAGGTCGAGCCGCACTTCCTGTTCAACACCCTGGCCTCGGTCGAGCACCTGATCCGGGTCGATCCGCCGCGCGCCTCGGCCATGCAGCGCAGCCTGATCCAGTACCTGCGCGCCGTGCTGCCGCAGATGCGCGACAACGCCGTGGTCACCGGCCTGGGGCGCGAAGTGGACATGGTGCGCGCCTACCTTGACCTGCTCAAGATGCGCATGGAAGAGCGCTTGATTGTCGATCTGCAGATTCCCGAGGGACTGCGCAGTGCGGCGTTCCCGCCAATGATGCTGCAGTCGATGGTCGAGAACGCCATCAAGCACGGCCTCGAATGCAAACCCGAGGGCGGCACCCTGCGCATCGTGGCCGAGGTCGTCGACAGCCGCTTGCGCGTGACCGTCACCGACGATGGCGTGGGGTTCGGCGTGATGCCGAGCGATGGCACCGGCCTCGGGCTGCAGACCATCCGCGACCGGCTGCGCATGCTGCACGGCGACGCCGGCCGCTTGAGCATCGGCGCCAACAGCCCGAGTGGCGTGATCGCGACGATCGAGGTGCCTTACCAGCTG
>Ga0265797_10009018_pt1 | contig 13113 bp, 10 predicted proteins | sample P2T30metagenome_FD_192433 | JGI IMG/M metagenome (GOLD analysis project Ga0265797, IMG submission 192433) | Plant litter microbial communities from East Loma Ridge, Irvine, California - P2 T30 | ecosystem: Environmental > Terrestrial > Plant litter > Unclassified | place: USA: California... | reverse complement strand
ATGGATTGAAACCACCAACGCTATTGGTATCATTTCCAAATCCGGCAGATACGGTGGAACATTTGCTCACAAAGACATTGCCTTTGAATTTGCGTCCTGGATTTCAATAGAATTCAAACTCTACATCATCAAGGAATTTCAACGCCTGAAAGAGAGTGAAAGCGACCGTATGAAACTGGAATGGGACTTTCAACGCGCTCTCGTCAAAGTCAATTACCAGATTCACACCGATGCGATTAAGGAAAACCTGGTCCCGGCTGAAATCAGCACAAAGCAAGCTTCTTTTATTTATGCAAATGAGGCAGATGTATTGAACATGGCACTTTTTGGGAAAACTGCCAGACAATGGCGTGATGAATATCCCAGCCAAAACGGAAACATCCGCGATTATGCCACCATTGAGCAATTGGTGGTCTTGTCCAATATGGAAAGTACCAACGCGCTATTGATACATCAAGGGTTCACACAAAGCGAAAGAATAGTCCAGCTCAACCAAATGGCCATAACGCAAATGAAATCGCTTTTGAGGCACAAAATTACCGTTAAGGAATTGAAATAGAATGAGTTGTTAGCGATTGAATGAACCAGAAATAAATTTCTCTGTTTCGTTTAATGAGTATAGTCCGGGAATGTTATCTTTATGGGGTAACGTTTCTGGATTTTTCTGGTTGGATCTAAATTTAAAATGTAATCCTTTAAAACGATATGAATATTACGAATCCAACTACATGTCACGGAACGGCGAACGATATGGAAAATTTAATATGACGTGAATATTAGCAAAGAAATTTGGAGCGAAAAAGACTTTGTAGATCAAACCGTGGTCTACGTATTCACAATCTTTTTCAGGAATAACAGCAAATACATTCTAAAAGTGCCTCAATATTTCTTATTAAATATTTAAGATAACAATCAACCGAAAATAGACATTTGGACTCAATACAATTTATAGGACTTTTGATTTTAGTGTTCATAGGAATACTAATTACACTTGGACTTCTATTCTATTTTATACCTAAAAATCTTGGTTTTCCAAAGACTGCTAACTATCTGACGATTTCATATGGCCTCCTTGTATTGACAACTGGGCTTTATTGTGTATTTGAAGATCAATTTTTTACAAAAAACAATGCAAGAAAATTAATTGAAGATCAAGACATTAAACTTACAGACGAGTTTGAAGTATTAAAAAACGAATCAATGTCTGCCGTTGGTGACTACTACCATACTTTTACGTTAAAAATCTCAGAGCGTGACAAACAAAAGGCAATATTAAAAATAAAGAGTTCGGATAATTTTAATACAGACAAAGCTTCCATAGATGCATTCCTGTATCAATCAGCCCCTGACAGATATTTTGGAAAAAAGGTTAAACAAAATTACGAGACCGAAATATCTTTTGTCCGTGAATATTTTGAGCCTAGTGGTCTTGAAGGATATGCACCCACATTTAGGCGAATATCAATAGATAAAAATAAAAACGAATTGAAATTTGAAGACATTGACGAATAACAACAAGCCATAAAAACACTTTTACAACAACCCCACTACTCACCCCCAATGACCTGCAAGAACTGCTCCTACGAGGTAACCCAAAACTATTGCCCGAACTGTGGGCAGCCTGCTAAACTGAAACGAATTGATGCACATTACATCCAGCATGAAATTGAACATCTACTGCATTTTGAAAAAGGGATTTTTTATACGGTAAAAGAACTGCTGATCAGGCCGGGAGAGAATGTCAGGGAGTTTTTGTCGGATAACCGGAGCAGGCTGGTGAAGCCGATTATTTTTATCATTATTTCTTCCCTGATTTATTCGGTGATCAATCATTTTTTCCATCTGGAAGATGGTTATGTAAATTATCAGGAAGAGAACAAGTCGACAACCGGGGCCATTTTTGCCTGGATACAAAACCATTATGGCTACGCCAACATCATTATGGGCGTTTTCATAGCGCTGTGGTTAAAGTTATTTTTCAATAAAAGCAATTACAACTTCTTCGAAATCCTGATCCTGCTGTGTTTCATCATGGGTGTAGCGATGTTGATGTATTCTATTTTTGCCATTTTCCAGGGCCTGACCAAAGTAGATCTGATGCAGTATGGAGGAATTTTAAGTTTTATTTATTGTTCCTGGGCAATCGCGCAGTTTTTTGACAACGGAAAAATCGCCAGCATTTTGAAAGCCTGTATTGCCTACATGTTTGGCGTAATTACGTTTACCTGTTTAGCCATGCTACTTGGTTTCCTGGTGGATCAGGCTGCAAAACATTAACAGAAATTTATTACAATTAATCATGCTTATTCAAACTTTACAAGCCTTATTTGACAGAGATCTGAAACGGATAAAGGCTGAGATTGAACAGTATAAGAACGAAGATAAAATCTGGTACGTCGAAAAGCAGATTTCCAATTCGGCAGGAAACCTCTGTTTACACCTGATCGGAAACTTAAATACCTACATCGGTGCACAGCTCGGACAAACCGGCTATATCCGGGACAGAGATCTTGAATTTTCGGCAAAGAACATTCCCAGAACTGAATTACTTAACAAAATAGATGAAACGATACGTGTTGTAAGTGAAGCTTTGGAAAAACTGAATGAAGATGAACTGAAAAAAGAATTTCCGGTTGTAGTTTTTGACAAAAAGACCTCTACCGGGTATTTGCTGGTTCATTTAACCACACATCTATCTTATCATCTTGGACAAATAAATTATCACCGGCGGCTTTTGGATAGTTAGTAAATCAGGATGAAGACATCAATAGCAATTTAAATCAAAACGTATTTTGAATTATGAGTATGATAGGTAATTTACTTCGGGTAACTTCCAGTGAGCTTGAAGACTATTTAAAAGACAGTTCATTATTAGAAAGCAGCATTTATGATGATGAATCCGAGGATGCAAATCCTAATTTACTGGATCTTGACAAAGCATGGGAAGGTATAATCTTTCTGCTGACAGGGCAAGGACTGGCAGATGCTGACCACCCGCTTTTACATGTTTTGTTTAGTGGGCAAATCATTGATGAAGATCAGGATTTAGGCTATGGTCCAGCCAATTATTTAACAGCTGAACAAGTTGCTGATTTGAATAATCAAATTGCAGGTATTACAGTTTCTGATTTGAAACAACAGTATGATCCAAAAAGAATGACTGAACTGGATATATACCCATCAATTTGGGAGGAAAATGAGGATGAAGCATTTGATTATTTGAGTGAATATTTTGTCTATGTCCAACAGGCTTATTCAGATGCAGCGAGAAACGGACAAGCAATAATCACGTTCCTAAACTAGCACAAGGGAAGGGTTGACGCACATTACCTTCCTTTTCTCACAAACATTTGTAAATTTACCTGGTCAGGATTTTGGTTCCGGTCTGACAATTATCCAACACGCCTAAAAAAAAGAGCATTGACAAACAATCTAGACAAACTCCAGAGTTATCTTCCATTGGGTTACCTGTACCTAATCATTCTCGGAATCGTAAAAGAAAGCCTTTACTACTATCAGCTGGACATCAATATTCTGAAATATTCGTCGATTATGGATGTTCTGATCAGCCCTATCGCTGACCTGACCTCAGAACCTGTCATTCTCGTTGCCGTTATTTTTATGGTCGCGCTTTCCATATTGCTCCAATTCTTATTTAGCAGGAACAGCCACAAAAAATGGGTTCAAAAATTTCTTAGTCAAAACGAAGCTGAAAAAGCACTTTCAAAAGAGGAAATCAAAGCGACCATTTCCCGTGTATTTGTCGTTTTCTGTATAACCGCACTCTCCACATTTTTCTTCGGCCTGGGAATAGGTAACGGTATGAAAGTCGTTAATAAAATCAAAACGAATAAGTTAACTTATAGTCACAAAATTAGTTTCGATTCGGATAAAACCGAAGAAGTGTACCTGTTTGATAACAACAGCTCTTATTATTTTTATTTAACCAAAGGGAACAAAAACATAAAGATAACACCCGTAGGAAGCATCAAAAGTATCGAGCTGATCAACAACAAAAAGCTGAAATAGAAATTTCGGTAAAACCAGGTATTCGTTTCGAAATTTATCTGATATTTACCTGCTTTATTATCTCATCCATACCAAATCTGACCCCTGATTAAAATGATTAAACCCATAGCTGCTTTATTGCTATTTACGGGATTAAATGCCTTTGCACAACAACCCCCAAAACCATACGGCGCAGTACCTGCTCCAAGACAGATTGCCTGGCACGAAACGGAGGTTTACGGACTGATCCATTTCACGCCTACTACTTTCGAAAACAAGGAATGGGGATTTGGGGATGCGGATCCCAAGCTTTTTAATCCAACCGATTTTAATGCGGAACAGATCATCCTGGCCGCAAAAGCAGGCGGACTGAGAGGAATTATCTTTGTAGCCAAGCATCATGACGGATTTGCACTCTGGCCTACCAAAACTACGGAATACAATATTTCCAAAAGTCCTTTCCGTGATGGAAAGGGAGACATGGTAAAAGAAGTAGCAGATGCTGCCAAAAAGCACGGACTAAAATTTGGTGTTTACTGCTCTCCCTGGGACCGAAATAATGCGAAATATGGCACCCCCGAATATCTCCAGATTTACCGCGATCAGCTGAAAGAGCTCTATACAAACTACGGCCCGCTTTTTATGTCCTGGCACGATGGCGCCAATGGCGGTGACGGATATTACGGCGGTGCAAAAGAGAAACGTTCTATTGACAACACGACTTATTACCAGTGGGATTCTACCTGGACCAACCTGACACGCAAATTACAGCCAACCGCAAATATTTTCAGTGACATTGGCTGGGATGTGCGCTGGGCAGGAAATGAAGACGGATCGGTGGACGAAACCTCCTGGGCAACGCTTACACCGGTTCCGTCAAAAGGACAAAATGTAGCCGTACCGGGGCAAGCCAATGCAGAGGAAAACCCTGGCGGAACACGTAACGGAAAATACTGGATTCCTGCCGAATGTGATGTACCGCTTCGCAAAGGCTGGTTCTATCATGCCGATCAAAAACCAAAAACGCCGGAAAAACTGTTTGACCTGTATTTCAAAAGTGTGGGCCGTGGAGCAGCCCTGGATCTGGGACTTGCTCCCGATACACGCGGACAATTGCATGCTGACGACGTGGCTGCACTAAAAGCTTTTGGCGACCATGTCAGTAAAACTTTTGCCACCAATCTGATTGCCAAGGCTGGTTCCAAGGCGGTGAACGTGAGAGGATACAACAGTATTTACAGTGCCAAAAATATACTGGACGGCAAGCCTGAAACCTACTGGGCTACCGACGAAGATTTCAAGACACCGGAAGTAGTCATTGACCTTTCCCAGCCTATCACTTTTGACATTATCAGTTTGCAGGAATATATCAAATTGGGCCAGCGCATTGAAGGTTTTGCTGTGGATGTGTGGGAAGGGAATGACTGGAAAGAGATTCACAAAGGTACCAGCGTAGGAGCCAAAAGGCTGGTTAAACTTCCTGTTCCGGTAACAGGACAGAAGTTCCGGCTGCGTATCACCAAGTCACCTGTCAGCATTGCAATAAGCGAATTCGGTTTCTATAAAGATTCGGAATAACTTAATGAATCTTAACTTCTTAATGTTGAATTTAAACCATTAAGGAGTTAAGGTTCATTAAGATTATTTTAGCCTTTCCAGACGTACATACATTTCCATCATTGCCGCCTGATCAATCAGGCCTTTTTTATCTTTTCTACCCAGTAAGCCAGCCTGATCTCTTTCTTCTTTCCAAATGCGTTCTGCGTCATCCACAAAAAACCGGAACCTGTCTTTGTTTTTATCCACTTTGTACAGCTCTTCATAGCCTCTGAGCAGAACTACATTAAACCAGTAATTGCCGGGCAGCTTTCCGTTTTTGTAAAAGAATTTTTCTGCTGCATCAGCGATAAAATAAGCTTCGTCCAGGTATTTCTTTTCTTTGGTGATCTGGTAAAACAGAACATTGGATTGCAGCATGGTGCCGGTGTTGTAGGTGTACTTCGCAGAATCAATTTTCATAGATGGAATTTTGATCGCATCCCAATAAATGCCATCCGGAGCACGCAGATGTTTGTTTGTCCAGTCGTATAGCTGTGTTGCTACGGTCAGGTATTCTTTCTTTTTTGTGATTTTGTATAACTGCAAAGCAACCAGAATTCCCGGGCCGTTAGAACAGGTGTTTTTTGTGTTTCTCTCATCCTCTTTCCAGTATAATCCGCCTCCGCTTTTTTCATCAAAGCCCGTCATCATAAAGCGGTAAATTTCTTCGGCAAGTATTAAATAGCTTTTCTTTCCGGTCCTGTTGTAAGCATCCAGCGCGGCAATGGCAATCCACTGATTGTCATCATAAAAGCGTGAGTCTTTGCTTTCTTTGGAAACATAGGCCTGGTATCCCGGAGCAGGCGGTTCCGTACTGTAATATTGCTGAATGGCAGCGAGGACAGGTTTTATATATTCCTTTTTCGGCTCCATTTGTTCCGTTTCATTGGCAGCCTGCATGAGTGCGCACAGTGGCCACAAATAGGAATGCGGCTTGTCGTCCCTGCCATTTGTTTCCTTATAGAGACCTGTTGCCGGTTCGTAAAAAATCCTGTTAATGTTTTGGTTAATTGCGTTGATTCGGCTTTTATAATCCGTAGACTGGGCGATCAGTCCGGAATTCATTAACAGAATTATCGCAAATAACAATCCAGTTCTTTTCATCATGATTGATTTACTATTTCTTTAAAAGCTAAAGGAACGGAAATATATTTTTTAACCATTAAGGAGTTAAGAAACATTAAGTGAATTTTTAATTGCACCTTCATGAACCTTAACTTCTTAATGGTAAAATCTTGCCGTACTTGCCATTGAACTCTGTTTTATAATTCGAACACTGTCGACCAGCAATGAATTGGTTAACAGAATCATAGAAATATATTTTTTAACCATTAAGGAGTTAAGAAACATTAAGTGAATTTTTAATTGCACCTTCATGAACCTTAACTTCTTAATGGTAAATTAATCCAAACCAGATCATGTGGTTTAATCCACAAACCTTATTCGTCCGCTTCCTGCGAGATATACCAAATCGTTGAAATCATAGTATTTCAACACACCATAAAGCACATTGGAATACACATCCCGCTGCATCGGATTTTTGACGATTTCTTCAAAAGATTTATAAGAACGGGAAATTTCTGTTTGCGAAATACGCTTGTCCAGGTAAGCAGCATGTACAGCAGCCGGACCATAAGCACCGTTGGCAACCATGTTAATTTTATGATCTTTTAACTTACCGTCGGAAGTTATAAAATCGATCACAGACAAAATATCCGTTACCCGCTGACCCATAATCGGCCGGCCTATGTGCATACTGATCATGGCATTACGATATTCTTTATTCCAGTATTTAGTGTCGTTGTATTCCAAAGGATCAGCAGTTTCACCAAAACCGCGAAGATCGGCGAGGACCAGAATATCACCACGGTTGATAAAAGGTTCCAGATTCCGGTCGCTCGCCAGTATTTCTGATTTTCCGTTCTCGTTCAGATAAAGTTTAACCCTGCCATCCGCAACAACTTTTTCAGGGTAAACCACAATTACCGGAACGGGCATTTCTCCTTTTTTTGAAATCTGATATTTGTAAATACTATGACTTCTTTGTTTGGATGTTCCGGTTGACTCTACGGTAATCTTATCATCAGAAAGTTTTATGCCTAAAAGATCAAGCACTTTTGCTCTCATAGCATCACTTTTATTTTTTACAAAAGCAGCTCTGCTCACTGCCAGCTGTTCTGTTAAAAGTTTGTTTTCCGAAGAAGTTGAAATTCCATCCTGAAAGTCAGTCAGCACCTGACTGCTTTTTGTAACCAACAGATCTTTCTCCGGAATGGGCACTATCTCCTTTTCCTGAATCGGATTGTTATCCTGATAAAGCCATTTCCTAAACCAGCTTGCGGCAGCTTCACGTTTTGGCTTCGGCATACCGTGTCCGCTTTCAGCAGTGAACATGCTGACTTTGTCTTCTTCACCCAAAACTTTATATGCCTGTTTGAGTTCACCAAAAGTTTGCTGCGCTCCAACGTAATCAACAAAATCGTAAAGACCGGACATGATCAGCAACGGCTTCGGAGAAAACATCAAAAGGAAATCACCTATTTCAAGACCTTCTCTTCCTTCGTAGGGAATATGCTGGCAGCCGTCCGACGGCCCGTTCAATTCAAGTACCCTTTCCCGTTTTGAAACGTAACTGCACACCACGGCGACTTTAATCCTTTCGTCCAGACCCAGCATGTAGGTTGTCTGCGTGCCGCCGCCTGAACTTCCGATACATCCCAGTTTATTTTTGTCAACCTCCGGCCTGGTTTCCAGATAATCAAGCGCGCGGTGGTTGTCCCAATATTCAATCATGGCTACGCTTGTGCCTCCAAGATTTGCACCTGCATTCAGCAACGTATGTTCTGTCGTTGAGCCTCTTGTCGCTGCTTTTCCTTCTGTGTCCAGCAGCTGCACCCTTTCCCCCTGCCCCACCGGATCAACGGCCATCACCACAAATCCGTTTTGAACCAATATCAAAGCTTCTTTTTGTGTTGATCCTTTTCCGGACATGCCATGCCCCGCCAGCACCAGGATTCCCGGTGATGGTATTTTCTTATCAGGCAGATACAGATTAGCGGTAACATAACGCCCGGGCGTACTTTGAAATAAAATATTTTCAACGCTAAATCCCTGATAACTTTTCTTTCCCGTAACTTTTACTTTCAGATCCGTTTTATCAGGAAAAGTACCGGCAATCGTGCGGTAGCGTTCAATGGATTTGCTACGATATTCTTCCATTGCTTTTTTGGAAGAAAGCGCCTTTGTAAAAGCTTTTTCTCTGTCATCAAACTGCTGATGAACTTCGCGCATCAGGTAAGAATTGTAGGCAATGTTGTTACGCCACGACAATGCGTTTGTACTTTCCTGAGCAAATATAGCCTGCACGGCAAAAAGAAATACCGGTATGCTTAGCGCAAACCGGTATTTCAGATTAGACTTCCCAAGTTTTGGAAACTTGGAAAGTCTTTGGAGTCTGTTTCCTGTCATATTAATTATAACCAGGATTTTGTTTGAATTCTTCCTTATTTGTAATAGCATCCAGCTCAACTTGTGGAATAGGACGTACCATGTGTATTTCCTTAATATTTGCTTTTGCGTCCGCATTGTATTTCTGAACATTTGTGATCAGTTTTCCGGTACGTTTCAAATCAAACCAGCGTAACATTTCGCCAGCCAGCTCACGTGCGCGTTCGTCCAGGATAAAATCGATATTCAAATCCTTGGCCGCTACCTCCATGTCCGCTTCTTTTCCCGGAATCGCACGTTTTTTGCGCAGGTCATTTATGTATTTCAATGCTTCAGTTGGCGCAGTACTCATTAATCCTTCTGCGGCGATGAGGTACATTTCTGCGATACGGATCACAAAACCATCACGCGAGCTCCATTCCTGGTTGGCTGTCAAACGCGTTGGATCCATATGCTTGCTCATTTGAATAAACTGTGATCTTGTCTGTAAAACACCGTCTGCATTATACATCGTATTCCGGTCGTATAACTTATACCTGGTGGCCGCATTAGCAATCTGTGCCGGGGTCGCTGCCGATTTCAGGAATACCATGGAAGTATCTCCGAACGCCATTTTTGCGTATCCGTTAACCGTGCCGGCTTTCAGATTGGGTATATTCGCTTTCCACACAGTCTGGAATGTACCATCGTAGCGCTGATCCACCTTTTCATTGAACAGATCCAGCAACCGCAAAGTAGGTACATACCGTTGGTAAGGACGGCCATAAAGAACCGAACGTTCCATACCTGGCTGTTTGTCATAAACCATTATAAAATGTAAATGACTGTTATTTCCTTTCAGAGGAACCGCTTCAAAATCACCATTCATTGTATCATCGTTGGTGTAATTCACATAGTAAACTACCTCTGAATTTGCTCCGCCTTCCGAATTTTTCATATCCCAAAGCAATTTAAAATCGCTGAACAATGAATAACGGCCGGATGCAATTACTTCCTTGGCCAAAGTTGCGGCTTCTGCATACAAAGCAGCATTGTTGGTAGCACTCGCACGGGTCAGACACATTCTTGCCTTAAATGCCTTTGCTACATCCTGCGTGATTCGGCCAGTCGAAGACTTTTGTGCAGCAAGGTTTGCAATCGCAACGTTCAGGTCATCGAATATCACTTTATAAAAATCTTCAACACTTGATCTTTTTGCAGTGGTCACTTCTCCGACAGTCGGTTCTGTCAAAAGCACCACATTACCCCAGGTTTCAGTGATCAGCCACAGATAATGTGCGCGTAAAAACCTTACCTCTCCTGCATATTGTTTATTCAGGGCTTCGCTCAAAACAGGAGAAGGAAGCAATTTAAGCGCCGTATTACAGGTATTTAATGCTTTATACAGATGTCCCCAGGAATCTTTGAGATTTACCTGAGCACCGTTGAGGTCGGCTGTATAATCAGATATCTGATTGGCTTTGTTGTCGCCGCCACGAAGAAAAAGATCGGTTCCCGTTTCCGTAAATGCCATCGGAAATTCTTTGCCATACCACAATCTGGTCCCGGAGTAACTTGCATTAACTGCCGCTGTAACGCCCAGTTCAGTTGAAAAAAAAGGATCTGCTGTAAGGCTGCTTTTATTGGATTCGGTCAGATAATCTTCACAGGACGTTAACCCAACCAGGGAAAATGCCATGCATAAAGCTATAATTTTGATTTTCATTGGAATGTCGTTTTAAATATTTTAATTTCTTTCAGGATGTTATTTGTTGATTAAAAATCAATGTTAACACCAAAGATCATCTGTTTCACCAGCGGGAAACTCAAATCGCCTCCGCGTTCCGGATCGTAATCTTTGATCTTGCTGAAAGTGAAATAGTTTTGAAGTGTTCCATATACACGTACCCGCCCCACGCCGATTCTTTTTACAACGGCCGAAGGAATGTTATAACCCAACGACACATCACGTATTTTCAGGAAAGAACCATCTACATAACCCAAAGTAGTCTGGTATAGATAGTTGGTTGTTGAATAGGAACTATTCGGTCTTGGGAAAGCATTGGTTGGATTTTCCGGCGTCCAGTAGTCTACATTTGAAGAATTTTCCAACGCACTTGGTTTGTATGCCGAACTGTTGTATTCGTAGTTGATAAACTGACCAACACGTGCAAAGACAAATACGCTCATGTCAAAGTTCTTGTATTCAAAGTGGTTGTTCACACCAATAGAGAATTTCGGTACCTGAGAGAACGTTGTTCTGTCACCTGTATCGACAACACCATTTCCATTCAAATCCGCCACCTTTACGTCACCAGGTACATTGTTTCCAAATGTTTTGGCTGCGCCTTCTTCGCCCAGCTGCCAGATTCCAATTTTTTTGTAGTTAAAGAATACTTTGGTCGGCTCGCCTACAAACCAGCTGTTGGCCTCATTGCTGGTTCGACCGCCGCTCAGCGCAACAATTTTTTCACGGTTCAGCGTAAATGTATAATCCGTTGACCAGTTGAATGATTTTCCATTCAGGTTTTGTGAAGTAATCGAAAGCTCAATTCCTTTATTTTGTACCTGTCCAACATTTTTCAGAATTTCAACATATCCGGAGTGTGGTGCAACCTGACTTGGCAGAAGTAAATCCTTAGTCAAAGATTTATAGACATCTATATTACCCGAAATTCTGTTTTGGAAGAATCCAAAATCAAGACCCGCGTTCCATGTGCCTGTTATTTCCCAGGTAAGAAGTTTATTCTCAGCAACATTAGGCGCATATCCAAATGCGGCACTTGTTCCAAACGAATAAGCTGACATTCCCAGACTTCCTAAGGTAGCATAAGGATCTATGGCTGCATTACCTGATTTACCCCAGCTCAAACGAACTTTCAGGTCATTAACCACTTTACTGTTTTGTAGGAATGGTTCTTCGATGATCCGCCAGGCAGCAGATGCAGACGGGAAGTATCCCCATTGGTTGCCTGTTGCCAGTACAGAAGATCCGTCTGTACGAAGAGAAGCCTGGAAGATGTACTTGTTGTTAAGTTTATAATTTACACGCCCAAAGAAAGATGCAATTCTCGTTTCTCTTAATTTACTTCCAATCACTTTTGAAATCGTGTTGGAGTTAAGGTCATGATAGGACGTAAGCGGAGACGCCTGATTATTACCTGAAGAAGTATACTCTTCAAATCTGGTTCCCAAAGAACTTGTTCCCAATAACCCCTGTATCTGATGAATACCGACAGTCTTAGTATAATTCAGCGTATTTTCCCAGGTATAGTTAAAGCCATTATTGATTTCAACGCCTGAAACAGAGTTACGTCCAGAGTTGGCAATGGAGTTGTAACCTTTGAAATAACCCCTGCGGTAATCAAGATTATCCAGACCGATCATCGATTTAAGGAAAAGGTCATTAGTCACTTTTACATCAATGTATGCGGTAGCAAATAATCTTTTGTCCCTGATATTGTTTACAAAAACGCCCGGCTGCTCATCGGCCAGCGGCGTGAACTGCGCACTGTAACCCGGAGCCGGATTCAGAATCAGTGATCCGTCGTCATTAAAAGCCTTTGCAATCGGAAGGATTTTGTTAGCCATGTTCAGCGGGTTATCTCTTTTATCCTGGTTTTTGTAAGAATAAATGGCACTCATTCCCACACGAATCCGGTTGTTCAATTTGTGGTCAACGCTGATCTTACCGTTCAGTCTTCTGTAAACATCGTCAAGCAGCAAACCCTTATCTTTCTGATATCCGAAAGAAGTTGCGAAGGTTGTCTTTTCACTTCCGCCAGTCAGGTTTACTTCATAGTTCTGCATCAGACCATTGTGGAAAATGTAGCTTTGCCAGTCCTCAAACTGACCATCTTTGATATATTGCAATTCGGTTACCTGAAAAATATCTTCATCCTTCCGGTAAACGCCGCCATTGGTCGTTCTGTATGCTTCGCGTTTTTGCTGGGCATACTGTTCTCCGTTCATCATTTTCGGATACAGCGCCTTCTTATTCATCGAAACATATGAATTGACAGACAGTGTAGATTTTCCTGAAACGCCTTTTTTGGTCGTAATAATAATTACCCCGTTGGC
>Ga0265797_10009017_pt1 | contig 13113 bp, 10 predicted proteins | sample P2T30metagenome_FD_192433 | JGI IMG/M metagenome (GOLD analysis project Ga0265797, IMG submission 192433) | Plant litter microbial communities from East Loma Ridge, Irvine, California - P2 T30 | ecosystem: Environmental > Terrestrial > Plant litter > Unclassified | place: USA: California... | reverse complement strand
TAAGCAGCACTCACACTTTCCTCGATCAGGCGTTATGACATGGGTTCTCACGGGTTGTACACTTTCGGTTCGTACACTTTCGGTTCACTGTTTGATATTGGTTGTTCTTCATAGGAAGCATACATCATAACTTCGTCATCATCAATGTCGCTCACGAGAGTATAATCAAGTCAAAACAAGACTCTCACCATTTTCCACTTGATGCCAGTTTGGATCAGCCTGCTGGACACCATCGTCTCCGGCCTCCTCTTTCTCCCGCTGCAGCGCTTGCTCGATCGTAATGGGGTTCTGCGTCAGGATGTACGACGTGAACCCCCTCTCCACCTTCGCCTCATCGTGCGTTCCAATCCAATATTTCGCTTTCAGCAGTCTCTGCAGCTTGAGCCCATTGTGGGCACCAAGATTCGCTTCGCTGAAACCAATCCACGATAGCCCGACGCGCACGTTGAGTAGGCCATGGAGAAGCGCTAGGATGCGCAAAGATGGTTCTCGCGAGGTCAGGAAGGTCATCTGCTCAACTGGAATACCGTGTGGCGTGTACACGATGGCTTCGGCTTCCCCAAGACCAGTAGAGTCGAAGGAGATGACGAGGCCCTTGTGAATGCCTTGAACATCTTTCTTCTGCGTGAGACAGCCGATTCCAATGAAGTCCGGAAGGAATGGCAAGCGAGTCTCGCGCCAGTCTCGCTCGAATGGTGGCAAAAGCGTGATGTTCTCGAAATGCTTGTAGTTCTTGACGAGGTGCTCGGCGTCGTGGCGCACTAGGACGGGCACTGAAGGGTGCAGTTGGCGCAAAGTCTCTTCATTGACGTGGTCTGTTCCTCGAAGGGCGCAGGCAGCAACGTCGATATAACCGGTTGATGGCTTGTCTTGCGCGTCAATTCCGCGGAGCGAACAAGCTCGAAGTTCAATCTCGTGGATGAAGGCCTCGACTTCTGCTATAGTTTGGAAGGCGGATGGGATGGTGTGCTCCTGCTGGTGGAAGATCCAACTATACTCGGTTTGTGGTCCAGTGAGCCACGCGTCTACGAGGACGTTGAAGTAGACTCTAGGGTGGCCTTCATCCTGTGGCCTTGGAATGTTTAGCAGCCATGAATTGTCGGCGCTGAGGTGATGAATCAAGGGGCGTTGCGTGTCTGCCTTGGTCCTCAGCAGAGAGGTGACATCGGTTTTGCCTTTTGCCATTATGAATGCTACTATTGGGTCGAATGCAATACGAGAGGATGCTTATGCCGGGGATATGCAAGCACTGATATCATGTTTGCCACGAGGCGGGAGGAGTGCGGCTGAACTCAGCTGACCTGTTTCAAAGAATGCGCTCGAATCCTTCGTGGGCAACCAACACATGTGGCGTTTCTCCAAATTAGCCATATCACATCACAGTCACGCCTGCTATATGCGACCATACATGCGCGGAGCAACATATCGACCGGGGCAGCTGCGAACTCATGGGCTCAAGTACTCACGTGATCAAAGTGACACTCAGTCGGACGCGCTTCCGCCTGCCGGATTCACCAAGCATCAAGTCCGCAATTTGCCTTTTGTCTCGCAGCCTTGCCGCGTTAGTCACAGAAGATCCCCTGAACTCTGTGTATTACAACCTTCAACAAAGTTCAGATGCTTATGCAATCCGTTGACACAGGCGTGTCAAATCTAGCAGCAAGACGAAGCATACCGCAATCGAGACCATTCGATGGTGTTCGAGAGCCTGACTAGCCAACAGCCCTATACGAGACGAGATCGATCGCTGCCGCAACGTCATCGTTGTGCCAAGCGTCGATAGGTCAGATTCAGGCCGTTCGTCCCGTGCATAACGCGCGGACAAACAATCAGCCTTGTAATATGTGGAGCTCCAGCCAAGCCACCCGGAGCCTCTTGAACGTCAACAACGTCCTCTGATCTTCTAGCCTGGAGAACTTGGAGGGGCCGCAGTGGCAACGGCAGGACCGTTCTGCAGATGCAATGCTTGGACTAAGAGGTACTTACGATGGCGAAGTCCTGTCCAACCTTGGGAGTCTTGCATTACGAGGCCGGGCAATATCAACGCAGGTGACGACGACTCTTTGAATCACCTGAGATGCCGCTGCAACTGGAACACGCCGGATCAGAATTGCTTCTGCCTGGATGGAGTTCTTGCTCCAGGATCGACGTTGGCAGGCCGTCGGGCAAACCGTCCACCGGGGCAACGACGCCTAGACTAGGATTGTAGGTTGTGCTCAGAGCTTTGTCTCCCACGCCCGGGATGCCGTGCACAGCTATCCCGCTGCGCATCAAGTGGAGGGAATGGGGCCAACGAGAGCCTGGCCTCGAGGGTTCAGCTACATCACTATTGCGGGTCCGGCACGGGCGTCTCGTAATTGTTGACCTGCGTATAAGAAACACTTGAGCTTGCCCAACATGATCTACTTTTCTCCAGACTATCACTGCACATCCTCATCACTCGCTCCATACCCATCAGACTAAACGATTACTCAGCCCAACCAGATCAACCAAATCAATCAATATGCTTTCCAACATTCTCTTCCTCGCCGCCGCCGGCTACGTCGCCGCCCAGGACGTTACTGAGATCGTTGCTTCTGCCACCTCTCTTGGTGGTGATGCTGCTACCAGCGCCGTTGGGTCTGCTCTCTCTGGCGACAACTCCGCAGTCTCTGCTGCCAGCTCCTTCGCTGTGAACAACCCTAGCGAGGCTTCTTCTTTCCTCGCCTCCTACGCCTCTGAGAGCCCATCCGAGGCTTCTTCTTACCTCGCTTCTTTCCTTTCCACTGCCGACCCCAGCGTGAGCTCTGAGGTTGCAAGCGCTGCTTCCAACTACTTCCCTGGTGGCACTGCTGCTGGAACTGGCGTCGTGCCCATGCCCACCAACGGTACTTCCAGCGGTGTTGCCGCCGGCTCTGCTGCTGGTAACTCTGCTTCCGGTTCCGCATACTCCAGCTTCTTGAGCGAGGCCTCCGCATCTGCCTCTGGCAGCTCTGTAAGTTGATCGATATTCTTTTCGAACATAAGACATCTAGCTAATACACATCCAGCTCGATGCCGATGCTACTCAGTCTGCCATCTCTGCCGGTGGTTCTGCTGCTTCCACCGCTTCTCGCGAGGCCGCCACTGCTACTACCGGCTCCGGTTCCAGCGGTGCTTCTGAGTCTGGGTCCGGCACCGCATCTGGTGACTCAGGTGCCATCCAGACCGCTGCTCCCTTCATGCTCGGTGCTGCCGGTCTTGCTTTCGCTGCTCTCTTGTAGAGTAGGTGTTAGTACCTAAGCAAGACGTTGTACCAGCCACGTCGTCACGACGACACAATCACCACCAACGAGCGGTCCTGTCCCGAAGTGTTCAGGTCAGGATCGTAGATACGCTACGACTTAAAACTTTTGTATATAATCTTTCCGCAATGTTACTACCGATATGCTATTTTTGCTACACATTTTGTTCAACCATCGGCAAACTATTACCATCGAGTGCATGCACATTGTCTTTCTTGAGGTGCGGTCTGCTGACGTTGCTCGTCTCTTTGACAAAAATAATTGAACAAGGTACTCTTCAATCACATAGTCTGATTGTCGCAAATGTGGACTTGCGTTTGAGTATGGTGTGTGTGCTTCCGAGATGCAGCATGAAGTGGCACAGATTCATACGCTAGAAGAGCGTATATGTAACTTGAGCCACCGTGAATATAGCAGCATTCTGGAGATGAGGACTGAGTTTCTTGACAACAGAAGCGCAGGGTGTTCTACTCGAGTAGAGGGAAGTGTAATAAATGTTCCAGAAAGGTAAGCCGGCGAGGTGGAAGTCTCGATTGAGCCTAGTTTCGCAGCTTTACACCTCCTACCAGCTGCTTTGACGATCACAGCTATTTCCCACCCTCTAATACACCCAGACCCACTACACCATCACCAATACACCCGATTCGCGATGACGCGACCATAACGGACCGAGGCTTTGGGCGACAAACTCACAGCAGCCATGCACGGCGTGCTGAAACCAGTGTCGCAATCGCGCGACGCATACTCGCAGGTCACCCGTTTGCAGAATAACCACAGCTACTATGGCGCCCAGTACGCGCATCCGTCGCAGACACAGCAGTCGCAACAGTCGAACTCATGGAATACGTCCTTAGATTCACCCTACTATCCATATGGGACTCCTTCAGCGCAACAGGGCGGCAACGGCGCATATGCGACTCCGGGACAACCTTCGAGCGCATCGCAAACTGCGCAGTACGCAGGCTATGACCCAAGTAGTAACGCATACACCTACCCCGAGCCTGCGCAATCAACTCCATACACTCCACAGCAAGCAGGACGAAGCGAGGATCCTGCATCTCAAAATCAGGACTCCAGTCAAAAGGATGACAGGGCGACATATGGACTGCGATACCAGAACACGGTGCATGGTCTCGACGAGTTGATGGATCTGCTGCAAGCTGAGATTGATGCCGCCTTCAAAGACGGCGTTCATGAGTGCGTCAAGTCGGAGTTGTCGTTGGGTGGCAATGCTTTTGTGCCCTTGATGAGGCCGAACATTGGACCTTATGCGGACGGGGGAAACCAGGACTTGCCGGCTGACTTCAAGAAGAACTTCACGGAAGACCTCGCGAAAGAGAAAAGGGCTAGCCCGGAGGAGAACAATCAGGATGGGTCGCAGGCTCAATCGCAAGAACCGTCACAGCAAGATAACGATACACCTGCCGCTCAACCAGAGAACGCATCATCGGAGGCTCAAGACCCTGCACCGTCGTCTACAACACAGCAGACGCCAAACAATCCAACTATTCCCGAACCTGAAGATCCCCTAAAGAACTGTCCAAATGCCACAGTCGATTGCATCCTCAACATTGCCGATACCGACGTCCGCTCCATCATTCAGCGCGCCGCTTCCCGCGGTCTCGTCCAGCGTATCATGAACCTCGACGGCTACAAATACATGTTCAACAACTTCTGGACCTCACGCGTGGATGGCGACGGCCTACGCTTCTCCTACACCTGCCGCGACAGTCTGCAAAACAAGGATCGCTATGCACACGTGCCTGCCAGAGCGACCACCACTCCACCTGCTCAGCGCGCCCCTGGTATCCTTGCGCGCAGGACGAAGGAAAGCTGGGATTGCAAGGGCTCGATCTCGATCAAATTCTCCCAGACCGTCGGCGCGATCATCATACAGTACCGCCACGCTGCTATACATCCCACGCATGCCTCGCGTAAGCGGCCTGCGCGTAAGCCCGCATGCTCGAGGGTCCCAGGAGTCCGGGGACCCGGGAGGCCGAAAGGATCGGTGGGTACGAAGAGAAAGCGGGACTCCGATGTTGCAGGTGTGGCAGGCGCAGCGGCTAGTCTTCCAGAACCACTATCGTATGCGGCGAGATACTCGCAACCTGCTGTGAGGGAGCCCAGTCTCTTTGAACTGTTACAGCAGAGTGCGATTGAGAGTGCGGCGAATGAGGACGGTGGGCAGTTGGGCGATTCATCGAGACCGTGGTGGTCGATTACTTGAGCGAGTGCGTGGTTTGAGACGGATGATATGGAATGTGTGCCTCGTTGGTGATACTAGCCGACGACGAGGGTGCCATCTGATGAGATGTGAACATGGCGCAAAGTGCTGCACGGCCTTGCATGGCATGCACGCGAGGTGAGCAAACAGAATCACTCGCAGCATCAGTAAAAATGCAAGATCCGTCCGAGATCGAAGTTCTGAATGAACACGGCGGCGATGAACACGGCATTAGTAGTTTGCAGTCGAAGCAGGAGCTCGACGCCAACCCAAGAAGTTCGCCCACGTCGGTATGCAAGCATCAAAACATTGTTATGGCGTGACAACACCAGCTGCATGAATGACTTGGTAGATACTGTACTGTAACATACACGGTCAAAACGATCGGTATCATATGTGCTAAGAGGGCAATTAGAAGAACCGAACCAGGACAGCTCTCTTACGTCCCTTCCTCGGAAGATCGGTCTCTCAGATATACAGCGTTCCTCGACATCGTTATGCGATCGAAACATTGAAGTATCGCATGTCAGCAAGATTTGCATGCAACTTTCCACGCCCCACCTAGCAAAAGAAGCTCAAAAACATCCCTTGCTTGATAGGACGTAGAATTGGCAAAAGAACAGCTCCCTCACGTATTCGAAACATGGACCTTAGGATAATTTACAGCTAACTGCAATCCCACGCTCTACCACTGAGCTAAGGAAGCTTGTTAATTGGTATTCGATGATGTCACCTTTGAGAATGTAATATATCTAAATGTTTTTGCCATGCCAGAAGCCAAACTCGATGTCGAGATTGATGGTAGCTGAACCACTTTCCTAACACAAGCTGGTCGATTTGGGTTGAGGAAGCTGATTCGATTCGATGACCTGACTATCGATACATGCGTTTCTATACGTTTGTGTCATTGGTTGATGCAAAGGAATGGATCGATCGTTGGGCAAAGGCAAGACAGCTTGCTTGACACAACCCAACGAATTCATCGCTCAGCCGATAATATTGTGTTACTGTGGGAAGTTTGCCGTCTCATTCTTTGTTGTTGCCATATGATGCAGCTCGTATGCATGTAGTATTTACATGTTGCTGGGCAATGCTTTCATCCTCAGCTGAGGGTATATGGGTTAGTAGGGTTATGGTCTTGGGATGATAAGATCTGTATCATGGTCTAATCGAGTTTTCAACGTATTTTGACAAGATCGTACGAATACATGGGACGACTGATCCATTTTGTGTTGGTTTGGTGTAAATTCGAGGTACGTTGAGCGAGTTGTGTCTGATTTGTAACCAGCTGGGAAAGAGCAGCTGAACATGTGTCTTACTTGCTGTCACATCATTATCCCAACACTGCAATAACTCATTCGGGCAGACATGCACATAGACATCATCATTGCACCAATGACCAACAGACATCAATCCCATCACCAACGTATCAAATCACAATTAACAGCCACCTCCCGGCCGTAAAACAAGAAGTCGTTGCACATGCTCGCACGTGAACGCGAACGCCTGCAAGCCTCGCCGAAAGCGGCAAAGCGCCCGAAGTGATTCCTCAGGTTTGAACAGCATGTGCCAAAGCCAGCCCATGTCATGCCACTTTCACATGCCACCGACTTCACACGGCGGCCACCGACCAAAATTGCCACGACACACATACGCAAACGCACGCGCACACACACCCTCAACATCACCTCAATCTAAAAGGCTTGTCAGATCCTGCCTTATCGCAAACAACCCTGGTCACGTGCAATTATCTACCCGGCTAAATCATATTTGCCCGGAAATCCTGCCCGCTGCTGCTGCACCGAAGAAAAGGGCTCTCGAAGCGTAGACTAAACGGCTAGTCAGTTGGCTGGCGGTGTGGGTTACTAGTTGGTTATTAGACGACTTTGCCCCGGACGAGAAAGACAAGTGTTCCGGCACTTCAGCAGCAAAAGCCATCGGCGGAAATCCCGAGACGCACCTCTGAAGAACACTACTGCCGACGCCTCGTATCTTGACGCTGTGCTTGCGACAAATTGAGCCTTCTATTGTGGAGCGATCTCTTTGCTATACTCCTTGGTTTTGCTGGTGTGTGAGCCGTGACGATGGAGAAGTACGGACAGTATCGCGATAAAGGTACAGTACCTGAAGAATTGCCATGCAGTATTGCTTCAATTCGTTCAACATGCTCACGTTCTTACTACAGGCTCTGGCATTGCGCCTTTCTTTCCTGTCTCAAATGCCGGAGGTAGTACTCCATGGCTCTTCCCGTGGCGGGTGGTATGTTTACCTCTTTCTCGCTTTGAAGCCGTATCACCAGAACTATTACTGACATATCTTCAGTTCCTCTTCTTCCTGCGGATACCTTTCCTGATCTTCTTTGGTTTCACCTGGTTCGCCCTGGTCCAATGGACGACTCCTGGAACTCTCCTCCGCAAAGCAAACTTGTGGTGTATTATTGGAATCCCTGGCATCTGGTGGGTTGATTTGCAAGTCGATGGCGTTCGCAGAGGGTAAGTCATTCAATCACGAAAATGAAGCTCATGTCAAGATTACTAATTTCTCAATACAGCTCTCTCGGCAAGGCTGGTAGCACACACATGCCATCTGCCGGCTCTGTTGTTGCAGCATCCCACACTTCGCCGCTGGACGTCCTATACCTTGCGACAATCCTCGACCCCATCTTCACTCAGTCCTATCCAGGCACGAAACTGGTTCGACCCATCTCTCTCCAGGCTGCTCTCATGTCCTGCTTCACCGCACCAGTCCTGGTCCCCCCACCAGCCTCACAACTCACCACTCTCACGGCAATCACAGCCAAGAACCCCAACCGCATCACCGTAGTCTTCCCCGAAGCAACACCCTCCAACGGCCGCGCGATCCTAACCCTGACACCCGCTCTATTGTCCGCCTCTCCACGCACGAAGATCTACCCGGTCTCCCTCCGCTACACGCCCGCCGACATCGTCACGCCGCTCCCCGGCCTTGCACCCGCACTGCACTTCGTCTGGACCCTGCTCAGCAGCAGCACCCACTGCATCCGCACCCGCATCGGCGCCGTAGTCCGCAACCCGCCCGCCGACGCCGTCGCCTCCAGCAAATCGAGCATCAACGGCGTATCGAGCAGAGCCGGCCGCGCTAACAGCGCTACCAGCAGCAGTAGCAGCGGCGCGGGCTACGAGAGCAATTATTTCGACACGCTTGCTGCTTCCGCGCGCGACGAAGACATGCGTCCGGACGAGGATGGTCTTGTCGAGCCGGAGCGCAAAGTGCTCGATATGGTCGCGGATTCTCTTGCGAGGCTCGGACGTGTGAAGAGAGTTGGTCTGGGTGTGAGGGAGAAGGCGAGGTTTGTGGAAGTTTGGAGGAGGGGAAGTCGGGCGCGCAGACAGTGAGGGCAAGCAAGCTTTGTTTTGAAATAAGAAGGTGGAAGACTACATGTATCTTGGAAGCAATACTAGAGCCTGCGTTACAGGTGCAAAGTGATCACAAATTTGATCTTCGCATGGCACCTTTTTCTTTTCTATAGTTCTAAACCAAAATAGCGAGTATCCTCGAAAAGAGAAAAAAAAAAGATACCTCTTGGAACATACCAACACAAAACGCCTACCCACGTCCATATTCACATCCAGACCTCAAAAGATCGCAACCTCTAATCAAGAAGAACCTAAAAATCACCCAAAAATACACCAATCAATCAACCCATCCATATCTTCATCCCCTCACCTCCTCCTCCCACCGCCCCTCCTCCTTCCTCCACCACCATGCCCTGCCCCACCACCAGCACCTCTGTCCCTTCCAAACCCACCAAAGTCCACCCCACCATCAACAACCACATCGCCATCCTCAAACGTGTACCGCCTCAGCTGGTCCAGCGCGCTGCCGAAAGGCTTCTGCCGCCCGCCATCCCAGTCGCGGCTGGTCTCGCGGTCGAGCTCCTCGAGGCGCTTTTCTACGAGCGAGGCGGAGACGGGCTTGAAGAAGATTTTGGGCTTCGCGGTGGTGCTGGGGAAGTGCGAGAGGGAGGCGGACGTGTGGAGGGGTTTGCGCGGGGCGTGGTGGGTTTGGGTGTTGTGTGCTGCTGGCTGGGAGGGTGGGGCTGGGGCTTGGGAGCGGTCGCCTCTTGGGCCGGTGGGGGCGTTGGGCATGCCGGGGCCTGGGAGGGAAGATGGCACTGTTGATGAGCCTGGTCCTGGTGGGGCTGTGGTGTTGGTGTTATTTTGCTGGGAGGCTTCTTCCAGGGAAGCTGTGGTTTCGCCGGTCTCGGCATCGGTAGCGTAGACGACTTCGAAGCGCTTGGATTTTCCTGCTTCGACTTCTGTGGCGATCCAGGCGCGGGCTTGGGCGGGCGGGACGAAGTCAACCCAGAGGGCTTTGCGCTGGGTTTCTTCGGGCCAGATGCGGTCGTGGAGAGCTGTACGGGTCCGGATTGCGGCGGCCGTGGAGGAGAATAGGACGAAGGCGTGGGATTTGAATGTGTCGAGGTGGATTTCGTCGATGAGAGAGGGGTCGGGGGATTGGTTGGCGGGAGTTGCGAGGTCCAGGAGGTGTTCGCGGAAGGGAGGGATTTGGAGAGGTCGTAGGAGATTGCGGATATAGAGGGCGGATGTGGGAGTGTGTTTTGAGGGAGGGCCGCTGTTGTCGTTCGATGTCGAGTCGACCGCCATAGGGTCTGCAGCTTCCGCAGCGTTCTCAATACTTGTGTCTTTTACATCTTCTTCTCCGGTGACATCCATTACATCGTCGCTGACAGGCATTGGCTTGATTGTCTCGTCTGCATTACTCTCCACAGGCACAGGCGCATCATTCTCGAGGTCCTGGGCCTGCTCTGCGCTTGCATCGTCTCCGGTAGACTTGAGCCTCTTTTGTGTGACCTCCTCGTCATCGGCAGGTGTAGCGCTTTCACGCTTTCTCTTTAGACCGTCTGGTTGATCTGAAGGTTGTGGAGCTGCGTCTGAGGTATCGTGGTTTTCATTTGAGTCGCCATTGGCCGTCGCATCATGGGTGGCATCCTCATTGACAGCTGTATCTGCCTTATTCTCGTCTGATGTAGGCTGCTCGTCAACTCCGGCTTCACCAGAAGGATCCTCGGCGTCCTGTGCTTCCAATGCGTCGATGTATTGTTGCTTCCTGGTAAGACCTGTGGAGGGAATGTTGCGCTCTTTCAGCAATTCCTTGAGCTCCGTCGCCTTGAGTCCCTCGTAGTCCGTCATGCCGGGTGAGTCGATAGGCGAAGGGTGGTATTTATATGTGTAATAAGAATATATAGATAAATATGTTGCTGTAGTAGTAGTAGACGCAGTCAATACAAATGCATGTTCGCGGTGACAGCTCAAGCTTTCTCTATTTTGCAGCAACGTCTAGACTAACATGACGTAAGATCTGCAGGGCAGGAGCCTGGCTGGATGCGCGACAGGCTGGCCGCATACACGACACGAGACTAGAGCTAACGGATTCCTATTCTTCCTTATTCCTTATCGCGACAGGGGCTTGATCACTTCTCTTGTAATAAAGTATCGCTCTTCACACACAAAATACATTCACAAACATATCACGTGACAGTATACCAACAACATCCACCACCAAAAGTACAGCATACCATACAGTACACCCAAGCGGCCCAGCCTCCGCTGTCTCCCCACCATCTCGACCGCCCTCTCTCGCCAATACTGTAATAACACGCCCCTCCTTCGCATACCAACTACATTCAACAACCCACAAGCAACACAGCCACGATGAGTAAAATGTGGGAGGTCGACCCGGAGACCCGCTCCAAGCTGGGTGAGATCGCAAAGACAAATGAGAACAACCGCTGCATCGACTGTGGTGCTCCCAGTCCACAATGGGTATGTAGTCACGAGTAGCGCGGTTAGGTTGCGAGCAGCAAGTATGCTCGCTGTAGAGTGGCACGCGATGTATTTGAACAGAACAACAGCCACTAACGCTGTCACTTTCCAGGCCTCACCCAAATTGGGCATTTTCTTCTGCCTTGCCTGCTCTGGCATCCACCGCTCTCTCGGCGTCCACATCTCCTTCGTCCGCTCCGTCACAATGGACGCCTTCAAACTCGCCGAAGTCCGCCGCATGTCCCTCGGCGGCAATGCGCCTTTCAAAGCCTTCTTCGACGAACACCCCTCCAACAAAGTCATCGGTCGCGACTTTGAGAGTTGCACCATCGCCGAGCGCTACGACAGCGAAGCCGGCGAGGAGTGGAAAGAGCGTTTGACAGCAAAGGTGGAAGAGCGCGAATACGTCCCTGGTGCAACCAAGAAAGACCCGCCCGCGAAGAAAGCAGCCGCTGGCGAGATCCCTGGTTCCAACTCAGGCTCAGGACGCAACACACCCCAGACACAACAGGGTTTCGGGCCTGAGTCGCAGAAATCGAAGAACGAAGCCTACTTCGCCAACAAGGGCGCAGAAAACGCCTCTCGATCCGCAGACCTCCCACCCTCCCAAGGCGGAAAATACGCTGGCTTCGGCTCAGCTCCCGCCCCTAGCAACAACCACGATGACATGAGCTCCCCACCCGCCATCGACGACTTCCAGAAAGACCCCGTCGCAGCCCTAACCAAAGGCTTCGGCTGGCTCGGCAGCAGCTTCGCGAAGCAGGCCGCCGTCGTCAACAAATCCTACATCCAGCCCGGCCTCACAAACCTGCAATCCGGCGAACTCGCCGCGCAAGCAAAACAGTTTGGCACGAACCTCGGAACAGGCATCCAGCACACCTCGCGAGGCCTCAACAATTCATTCAACAGCTTCATCGACCCGGAGCACCAACAAGGAGCTAGCGGCAGCAGCAGGACGTCAGGCACAAGAGGTGGTGCAGCGCCTGAGAAGAAAGACTTCTGGGACTCCTTCGGCGCAGACCCCGCAGGTCCTCCCAAAGAGAAGAAGGACTTCTGGGACGATTTCGCCGCGGCGGGCGAGGCGAAGACGCAGCAGCAGGCGAAGCCAAGGAATGTGGGCACCAGTGCGATGAAGTCTTCGTCGGCGCCGTCAAAGAAAGAGGAGGACGGCGCTTGGGGAGATTGGTGAGTTACGGCTGGAGACTTGGGTGCATTGATGATGATGATGTTTTGAATGTCGAGCATAAAGGTAGCGTGAAGGCGAGTCGGTCAATAAGCGAGCCTATTTTATTTTACTTTCTATTTTTACGCATATTTGGGTACGAGTGTTTGTGTTTTCCCGTTTGCATTTAGTGTCAGTGTTAGTTACAATGCGGCATCAAATCCAACAACATGCTTGTAAACCTCCATTGGTTTGCCCGATCTATATGTGTCAACTTGAGTGTTTGTTTGTCTAATGAATCCGTGGTCGCAGAGTCGAGATCCATTTCCCGCAAAAAAAGCATGACCACGACTCAATGCACGTCAAAACACCACTAGATATATCATCATCACAGAGATCATCAGCGCAGGATGAGAACCTGCCACAAAAAAACCAAAAAGGACTAGAAGTTCATTATCTCTCGATGTGAACTCCTCACAGTGGGCTCGAACCACTAACCTTCCGGTATGCTATGAAAGCTCCGTATCTGAGGATACGGCGGAATCGAGATAACAGCCGAACGCGCTACCAATTGCGCCAGCGAGGATTGCTGTATTTCATGTGTGCAGCCGCTGGTTGCAAATTAATATAGTCAAAACG
>Ga0265797_10009016_pt1 | contig 13114 bp, 16 predicted proteins | sample P2T30metagenome_FD_192433 | JGI IMG/M metagenome (GOLD analysis project Ga0265797, IMG submission 192433) | Plant litter microbial communities from East Loma Ridge, Irvine, California - P2 T30 | ecosystem: Environmental > Terrestrial > Plant litter > Unclassified | place: USA: California... | reverse complement strand
AAGAACACAAAGCACGCGTTAAGCGGCTGATGGCGGCGGTGGACGAACTGCATGCAGCGAATCAGGCGGAGCAAGCATTGCGAGACGACTTGGTGCGGCTGGGCTACATGGGCGACACCCTGCCCTCAATGAACCTGCATAGCGTCGAAGATCCCCGCGACCCTAACGGCGGCATCACCCCGTACTGGTATCGCGAGGCCAAGCGCTATTGCCAGTCCGCTACAGAGATCGCCGCAGACCTGCGCAAAGCTCGCCTCGCGGCGTCGCTGGCCGAGTAACTGCTCCAAGTTATAACGAGCTGCGATCAATGTAGCCCTTCTCGACAAAACATTTCATCTTCAGGCCGACCAGCACAGCTGGAGTCGGCCTTTTTCTTCTGTTGCGACTAAGTCGATATCCTCGACATCGCGCTCAATGCAGCAGGCGTGGATACTGGCCAGTTCGAGCATGCCGCCAGTCCGGCGTGACCAACGGAAAAACGCATGGTGGGGTAATAATCGAGATCGGAGGGCACCGAGAGGTGCGTGAGAGGGCATGGTCAACTGCGGCGGCGGCTGGCGCTTGTGTCTGAAGTTGGTCGCTAGGAGCATCAGCAAGAGCACTGTTCACATGCCGGCGCGCAGCCGAGCAGTTGGCCCAACGCGGGTAAGATACGGCCGCGTTGCGCGCCAATGGCGGCCAGCCGCTACTGACCCTAGCGGAGCTGGCGCTGGCCTGGTTCGAAGTGCAACGGTCTGTGGCCAGCGCCTACATATGTTCAAGCGTGCCGACAAGCCGGTCAACGAGATTACCATCCTAGACGTCGAGCTTGCGCGCAACCTCTCTATCAGCAGGACCACAAACCGCCCAGCGCGAACCGCTGGTTGCGCATCGTTAAGCTGCTGACGATGTAGCGGGTCAACGCGGCGTGCTGGCGTCAATGCGCTGGCATGTATCGATGCCGAAACCATAGAACCGTCCGCGCGTCATCCTGCCACTGGCCGCTGCAGCCGACCTGGTCACCGCCCACGCGTTAGCGAAGGCAATCACCGCGCCCTGGAGTGGATCTACTGGGCCAGAAAGACCAGCATACCCGGCATCGTCAAGGGCCAAGGAAGCCGACCCGCTACCAATTGGTGGCCGGCTGCATGAGCACTTGGGAGCCAGGCGCCGGCCTAAGGCCTGAACGTGACCAAACCGGATGGCCAGGCGCCACCTCTAGCTTCGCGCACCAGGCGATCCGTCGCGCCAACGACACCTACGAGGTAGCGACATTAAGCCCTACCGCCTCCGCACGCCTTTACCACGCTGCTGTCGCGGGCGAGAGTGCAGACTCAGACGGTAGACAGAGTAACGCGCCACAAGGCCTTCACTGCAATGACGAGTTCTGGGAAAGAACCCCGACGTCGAATTACAGGCGCAAGGACAGATTTTCCGTGCGCGAGATTGTAAATTTTGGGACAACCTGCGTTCCAGAGTTATTATCTATTCCTCAACAAAAGGCCCGAGGCGAGAAAATAATGAATAGAGCGAGGTCAATGGCGGTTGCGTCGATTGCATTCTGCCTTGCGGTGATGAGCGGATGTAGCGATTCAGAAAAGCCAAAAATACTCGCGCCAGCACCAACCATCGAGGATCCAACGGATCAGGCAGCCGCCATCGCGAAAATACAGCAGGAAGCTGAAGCGGCTGCAGATTCCCTCGACACGCGGACTGCGTTATCGAGGAAGGCAGAAGGGGTACTACTCACGATGAGCCGTGCCGAGATTATCGACTTGCTTGGACCGCCTTCTCACGTCATCTCTCCACCAAATCTGAAAGCACAAGGTATCGACCGAGCGTCGAACATCGAGTATGTGCTGACCTGGGAAAATCCCGAGTGTTCGCGTGTCGAAGTGTTCTTCAGCCGCACGAATCAGACGTCCGGCTGGGACCGCGGTGAAGTCTGCATAACACAGCGCGCGCTACCAAAGAGCTACTCATGTGAGAAAAAGGCGAACGCGAAGTACTGCAGCAAAGAAGTATGAGCAGGTCGACGCCCGCACCACGAGCTGACATGGCCAAGTGGGAAGACATTGACGTGGAAGCTGCCGAGTGGTTCCATCCCAAGGCAAACGTCAAGGGAGGCTTGGCCGACATGCGCATCTATCTCTCACCATTTGCGCTCAATCAGTTCCAAGTGCTGCACAAGATTAAAGGTGGGACGGACTGGTGCTTCCCGGCGCTTGATGCTGAATGTCATATTGGCACAAAGTCAATGACGAAGCAGATTGGCGATCATCAAGCAATGTTCAACGAAGCGAAGGATGGTGGCCACGCGCGCCAATGAAGAACCGTCGGTGCGACAACACCTTGGTACTCACCGCCGGCAAGACAAGCGCCTGGAAGCTCCACGATTTACGCATAACTGGAGCTACTATGATGCAAGCTCTCGCGGTGCCGCTCGACATTATAGATCGTTGCCAAAATCACGTTCTTAAAGGTAACAAGGTGCGGAGCCATTATTTACATCACGACTATGCCTTTGAAAAACGCCGGGCCTGGGAGACGCTTGGGTATAGCCTACGCAAACTTATTTAACTCAATCATAAATAAAATGAACAAAGTAGCAGCTCAAGACGAAAATTTTGAGGAAATAATTGACGAGGAATACAAGGTACTAATTTCACGCGGCCAAAAAGCCTTCTATGGTATCACCATCGTGTCGATATGTGCATTAGGGACTTATCTTTGGCATTTCGCAGGACTTGGATGGTCATCAAAACAGGAAGTATGGGGGCAGTTTGGAGATTTTCTTGGCGGGCTTTTGAATCCTGCCGTAGGTTTGGTTACAATTTATCTTGTTTTAGCCAATGTTAGAATGCAGCAAAAAGAGTTGAGGAACTCACTGCAAGAGTTAAAAACTTCGAACGTTGCATTGATTAAACAAATAAAAGCTTCAGAGCTTCAGTCATTTGAACAAACGTTTTTTACTTGGCTGAATAGCTATCAGAATATAGTCAACTCGGCCAGCTACACAAACCCTCAAGGAATACTATCATCTGGACGTGATAGTCTATTAAACGCCTACTCATATCAATTCAATGATAACGATATTGCCCGCGCGGTGGTTGCCGCAGGGTTACCAGCCGGAGAATGCTTCATTAAATTTCACGAAAGCGGGTACGTGAGTGAGGAGCATATGGCGAAGGTTCAGGCTGCAATAATGGCGAAGTGGACGAGCGTTTATAACAATATGCGACATCATATCGGGTCAATGTTCCGAACCCTTTTCCGCTTATTGGTGTGGATTGACTCGCAACCTAGTAGCATTCTAGACACACAGAAAAAGTGGGAGTACATAAAAATCGTTCGAGCTCAAATTTCCGACATCGAGCTCATATATCTTTACCTGAATGGCCATACTGAGCAAGGGAAAAAGTTTGCGAGGATTATCAACAAGTATGCAATTTTTGACAATTTAGACATTCATACAGACTACATTTTAGCTTTCCTCGCCCACTTACCGGAAACCCCATTTACGCCTGAGGCTTACTACTCAGATATAGCGAGAGTTTATAACAACATTCACGCCTATTAAGGCGAACGTTAGTCTTAGTCACGGTTTAGTTCAGGCCTGAACGGTGTTCGCGTGGCGCGCGGCACATTCGGCCTACTTCTGTAGCAGTTCGATCGCCGAGGCCTGCTAGGCGTCGAGGTCGGCGGCGGCCGGGTACTCGACTTGCAGACACGACACCGCTAGCGTGTGCCCAAGACATCATCTTGTTTGAGTTGGCCATGGTCATGCGCCTGGGCGCGATCACCAACCTCCGACCTGAACGAGGGGGATCGGGCGATCATCATCCAAAGTCGAAAGCACCCGACCGAGAAGGCTAGCACTGACCAAGAGGCGCCGCTAATCGGACAGGCATGAGAAATTGTAAAGTGCTAACCAGAGAAAGATGGTCGGATCTTCCATGTGACAGAAGGCCGGTGAGCACAATCTCCCTGCGCCTACCAGGTCCTCGGCATTGACGACCTGAAGGCTCATGACCTACGCCCTCAGGGGTTTATCGCAGTTGTTCGAGCAAGGCTATGCGACTGCGCGACTTGCGCTTGTGTCCGGACATCGGACCTGGAAACCGTTAGCGTGATAAACGCAAATGCGTGCCAGAGAGTTACATCGAGAGTTTATTGGTAATTCAGCTTACAACGCTTAAGTAGGGTTACGATTTGGCGCTTTAGTAATCAATGATCTGAGAAAATCCGGTGACTCGATTTTCTGCCCTTCCCAGGTTAAATCTACACCGTTTGCAAGCTTGACACGCCAAGAAGTCGGAGACTTCAAGAACGTTGGCAACTCCAATCCAAACCATTCGGTTGATTGCGCATCCTCAAAAATCACATTCTCGCAAATAAATTTCCCGGAAAGTCGGAGCCTAATTATTTTAGCCATAACTTCCTCGAGTAACAGTTGAAACGATCTCGCCACAGACTCAGTATCAGCCATGAGAGTTTCCATGCCTTTATGGCTGTCCGGCGAACCAACTGAAGCCATGACTGAGCTGTTGATTATGTTATCAGCAAAACCATAGATAGTATTCGCTGAATTTTCATCAAAATAGATATCAAGCGACATATGAGGAAGCATGTTTTCTAGACCGTTATCAACCTGCTTCGCGTCATAATGGAATGCGTGAAGGTTTCTAACCTCGGTCACAGAAGATATAGGTTTTTTAAAATATTCATTTAGTTCTCGCAAAGCCTTAGTGCCGTCTTCACTGAGCTGATCCTTGAACTGCAACGAGAGTCTCGAACCGTAAAAAACCTTGCCAAATAATACCCATGCCTCATGCAATTTTCCCGCGAGCATCCGCAAAAACATCATGCTTTGAATAACCATAAACTGGCGTTCAGCCTCACCTCGCCTTACGGGCATTGCGATGACGATAAGTCTGCAAAGAATATTTAGCTCATTCAGCGCATGACCAGCGTAGACCAGAAACACTCGTTCATTCGGTGGAAGGGCGAAGAGATCTTCTTTCGTCAACGCAATCTTATTGATTTTCACAGTCGCTCCCGAGGTAGGAATTGAGTGACTGTAGCATTGAAAAGCGAACCGACAACCTTACCCAAGCGTGCTGGTGGGCGTTGTGGGCAGAGTGGATCTGGACTGGCTAGGTGGCGCGCAAGGGCTTCGACCGCAAGTGGATGAGCATCAAGCACGAATGGGACATCAAGGCGCCTATGCCATCTATGCCAATATCGCCCCCGTTAGCCTGGCTCATTGGCTGGGTAGCGAGTGCGAATGCTGCTGCGGCACAAAGATCGTCGAGAGCCGGGCATGCACTCATTGCTCCGGTAGTGGCCACGAGCCGATCCAGGGTGACGTCACGGAGGTCGAGCGCGTCAAGGGCATGGTGTCCGAGTTGGAGCGAATATTCCGAGCGCACAGCGCACGCGCTGGCGCCAAGATGCGGCGCGCGGCATGAGCGTGACCGGCGACATTCGAGCTGCTTACCAGGAGATAGAGCACGCAGGTTGCAACATCGCATCCCGTTCTGATGTAGCCTAGTCAGGCTGTGCACGGCCCACTTAGGCGGATAGCCCAGGACCGAGCTGACAGTGGCATCGAAACCGGCTCATCAACTTGTGGAACATGAGCTGGCCCTAGCCAGAAGAGGTTTAAGGTACGAAGGGCCTCCACGAGTGACGCTATCAGTGCCTCGATCAAGGTGCAAAGCTAGTGGCGCAGCGCGACTGTGGCCGGCGCCAATCTCGCAAGCGTACGAGCCGCATGACGCTGGCCCGCGCGGTCGACCACATCGTTAGCAAGGCCAAGGCCGCTGCGCTGCGTTGGACTCGAGCGCAGACCGATCACCCTTCAAATTTGGAAGCCATCTGCGATTCATGCCACGCGGTGAAGAGGGAGGCGGAGCAGTGGAAGGCGAAGCGCGTGAAGCGGGCTGCGGGGCCAGATGGATGGCCGATTTGATGCATTGAGTGAAACATTTCTCTCGTGAAATCTGTTGCTATTTAGAATAGTGCCCGGGGGGCGTCAAATCTCTAGGGCTCTCGCCCAAGGGGACCGGCTCCCCCCTCTTTGCGCACACCCGCGAATTGAAACTTTTTTTTCTGCGACAAAAAACGCTGTTTTCCGACGTTGACTGGCCCTAGGTATAGATGAAGAGCCTAGGCCAAATCTACTGATGTGCTGAGAGACTTTTAACGCGGTCGATCAAGCGGCGCTGCTCACCCCGCAGTTTTTTCAAGGTGTAACCTGTCCCAGTAACAGCCCCCCAAATCGGCATCTCGATCCCATCTGGGCTTACTACGCTAACTGGTCGATCGGCCGCATGAAATTGGTCAAGCCAAGTACCGAGCAAACTCTGGTGATAGCTGATTTCGCTTTGGATCGCCGAAAGCTCCATGTTGAGACTGGCCAGCTGATGGCCTTTCAATGCAAGAGCCTCCTGTGCTACCTGATGTTTCGCTGCTTCATTAATCGCGTTAGCTGAGTCCTTTAGTTGCATGCCTTGCAGGCGAACAGACGAGCCGAGCCAATAAAACGCGAACAAGGAAATCAAAGGGTTCAGCAGACCACCGATGTAGTCACCGAACGAGCCCCAGTCAGCGGGATCGGTCGCATACTCCAACCCCAGGGTAAGCCCGAATCGAGAGTAGTAAAACCAAATCGCGGCGCCAACAGCTGACAGTAAGATCACTGCCATCAGCCATAACTGTGTTCTCGTGCCCATACAGCCCCCATTGATATAAAGGCAACAGTGTAGCGGGCCGCCAGCAGGGGGGCTATCAAAAGTTGGCGCCCTCCAGGGTCAGACACCGACCTGTACCGCACGCGCAGAAAAAATCCCCCTTTTGAATTTGTTAATCAAATCAGCAAATGGCCCCAGGACGCCCACGGCCGGCCCTGCCTCATAGGGAAAAAAGCCTGATTTGCACAAAAAATAGGCATGTTAAAACGTGTTAAAACGGTGTTTAAAATCAGCAAATGATTTGAATTCGTCAGGCCGGCGCCGCAATACGAGGGCATCGAGCTATAGCCTGCGCTCAGCAACAAAAACGTTCGATGGTATTTTTGCTGGTACTTATCAGCCCAGCTGCCAGCCGCCATAGGAGAATGTGATTCCGGCCGGAGCACCAACAACACCCAACGCAGCACACCGGATATTCCCGCTTTCTGAGTAAAAACAACGACTTAGGAAGCGTGAAACATCAAATCCGTTCCACAACCTTCCCGCTTTTCCCGCTTCATCTCCTCATCCATTACGCGGAATTTACGCGATAATTACGCGCGCAGTTACTCAGCAGGGGAAGAGTGTGGCGAATTATTCAAAAGTTAAGAACGGCTGACGGGCCCAGGTAGCAGTCCAAGGTGTGCGCGAGTCGAGAAATTTTTCGACGAAAGCCGGTTCAGCCGCACGATCCCAGCTATAGATGATCACCTCCGCCCGCTCCACACCCTTCCCGCCGCCGACCGTGTAGTTGATGGGCACCGTATCCATCTGGAAGTCAGCGAACACTCGGCGAATCTCCGGGTGATCGTTCAGACTCACAATTGCCTTCCCCTTAAGGCGCTTCATCAGTGCCGCCATCTTCTCGTATTCATCCAACCTGAAGTCGACCCCATACCCTTCGGTCCCCCAGTACGGCGGGTCAAGATAGAACAGCGTGTGTGGCCGGTCGTACCGCTCCATCAGCCTGTGCCAGTCCATGTTCTCTATGTAGGCGCCCGACAGCCGTAGGTGCGCTGCGGATAGGTTCTCCTCGATCCGCAGTAGGTTGATGGGTGGAGTTGTGGCCGTTCCCCAGGTCTGCCCTTGCACCTTGCCGCCGAACGCATGATGCTGCAGGTAGAAGAATCTGACTGCGCGCTGGATGTCGGTGAGGGTAGCTGTTGATGCGCACGGTGAGCTGCTCGACATCGAGGGCCATCACTTCACGCACGAATGACGCGGCCGCGATGGTGTCCCCGTACCAGCTCTCGCCGATGTCGCCGTAGATCAGGATCTCGGGTGAGGATGCCTGCGGGCCGCCGGCGGCGCTCACGCGCGCGCGGATGGTGTACCACTTCGGAGTCTGGTTCTGGACTGCTGTCGCCATCGTCCGTCTTCCTTATCAAATACTTGGTTATGAAGACGTCAGTTTATTTGTGATGCCGTCCCATTTCTAGGGAGAAAATGGGACAGTTTTTTGCAGGGCACGGAAACGAAAAAGCCGCCCGGAGGCGGCCGTATTGCGATGAGGATTACTTGTCTCGAGGTCGGTAGGCGGCTGCACTGGTGCCGGCGCCGCCTTGTTTTTATTCGCGAAGTTGGAGCCGAACACCGGTCCCTTCTCCTCGCACTCCTTGCTATGCGCGGCGATCTGCTCGAGCACATCGCGCGGGTTGGTGCCGCGCTTGCGCATGACTTCGACCTCGCTTGCAAATCCATCTTCGACAAGCGAATGCCAGGCCAGCGCCTCCTTCAACGGATCGATCCAAGGCATCGACTGGCCGACAAAGAGAGCGTCGTCAGCAGTCTCGGAATCGACGTCGGCCGGCATTGGTACCACGCCAGACAGCCTCGCCGCCAGCACGAAGTCGTTCCAGGTAGGCTGCACGAACTGGCCGACGAACTCATCGCACAATACCGCGTAGTGAATCCACTGCTCGACCAGCTCCTGCCGCTGCGACGAATACGTGCCGCTGTAGTCGCGCGCGAGGCTTGAGTAACGGCCCCCCAGGCCTGCAGCGATAGCGCGCAGCTGGCCTTGCCGGAAAGTCACCAGGTTGGGGTTCGGCCTATTGGAGTCAATCATGCCGATCTCTTCGCCCACGCCCAGGTTGTCGATGATCATATTGGTCGGGCGAGCCCTTCTTCACATAAGCGGTCAGGGATGCCGCCACTTGGCAGCGAAGCATTGATGCCCACATAGCAATCGTCTCGAGAACTATATACACTTGCTTTAGCATCGTCGGCGAAGATATTTAGCCTCCAATTGCGAAATACACGTCGGTGCCAGTAGGTGTTTCTTGGCGCAATTCGGTATGCATATCACCAAGGGGAGACAACGATGCAGGACTCGAACAAACCGCACGTTTCGGAAGGTTGGAATCTTCCTGTCTGGAACTGCCGTCGTAGGAATTACGTGGGATCCGCGCACGTCAACGCTGCGCTAAAGATTCAGGAACTTTACGATTCTCAGCGTGCAATAAAACTGCTCCACGAGAAAGGACTGCCGGACACGGTAATAAATCGCGTGCCAGAAAATGGTGCCCTTGTTAGAACACATAAATCGGTTTAGTCAGATTCTACGGCCGCGCTCGTCTAAGGCTATGCATGCACCCAATTCAACATGCTCGTGACCTTCGCGCGCTGATGCTATGACGTTTCGTCTTTAACCACCAATCTCCTTGTTGCCACAACGTCTCGCAGGGCTCGGGAGTGGGCTCGAGCCTGCGTCATTTTTGCCTCGTATTCAGCAGCGCTCTGCGCATTGCCGGACTGGCGCTCTCGCTGGCACAGCTTTCTGAACAGCTGCTCCTGTTCATGGAGGGCCCGGATAGCGCCCCATATTGCCTCTTCTACGGAGTCCAGTTGTAGTGCCTTCAGTACCGTCGAGGTGTACGCATGGCCCGTATGGCAGCGGTAGCGTAGTGGCCCTGTCTGCCCGATCTCCCATAAAGCACCCGCGCACTCCGGGCACGTAAGAGAGGATGGTTTGCCGATTTGCTCGAGATCCTCCATATCGCCATCTCTGCCCGCCATGCGATTCTCGATATCTATCCACCGTGGAATACCAGGCATGACATTCTCGTGGCGCGAGCCAGATGACCACTCGCTCGCAGCGACCAACCGGATCAATTCAGGCCCAATTTCATTCGCACTTAAAACACGGTCGACATTGACATGCTCGAGTGCACTAGCTGGCATGTCCAACGCTTCTGCCTCGATCGGATCCTGCACGATCGCCAGGCCGCCGCAGGCTTTGATGGCCTGCAGCCCGACTGTCCCGTCATCCAGATAGCCGCTCAGTACAACTCCGATCGAATTTTCGAGAAACGCCGACGCCGCTGAGCGAAAAAGCGGATCGATCGCCGGGCGGCAGTGGTTCTCCTTTGGACCGTGTAAGAGCCGGACGTAGGCCTTGCCGTTTTCCATTACGACGGTGAGGTGTTCGTCAGGTGGTGCGACAAGAACACGTCCAGGAACGATTGGCTCGCCGTCAAACGCATAGCGAACGGGTATCTTCGAACAGCGGCCCAGAATGTCGGGAACGATACTTTTGTGCGCACCAATGTGCGTAACGATCAGTACGGCCGAGGGGAAGTCGAGGGGCAGCGTCGGCAGGATGATCCTGAGCGCTTTGATCGCGCCGGCCGATCCTCCGATGAGAACGATTTTGGACATCGGTTTCTTCTCCTGGCAAGTCTGGTAGACACTACCAGAATGCCACCGAGCGTGGCGCGAGCACGACGCGACTACGCATTGTCGCCTTGAACTCCATTCCTTGAGTCAACCGGGCGAGCCGCATTTGAAAGATCAAATAAGCTTTCTTTTTTAGGTAGCGATTTTGATGGAAGCAATCCTGCGTCATTTCATGGCACCTCGGATCGGCCGCGGAACAGTTGCTGCCGCGTTCGATCCACAAGGTGGGGTAACCGTCATGCTCGAGTTCGATCCCTCGATTATTGGACGAGGATGTATCAGCTTCCGCATAGGCGCCGACTGTCTGAGCTCGACAAGGCTGACCGGGATCGATCTGCTCTACCGGCTGAGCCGACATGCGATAACACAGGCCCAACGCCTTCTCAAGCAAAAGACGCTGGACGCCGATGAACTTGAGCTAGATTGTTCGCTGCGTCCATGGAACGGCGATCTTTCTGAGTTGCCCTATGGCGGCGCTACGATAGGCTATACGCAGCGTCCGGTATCGGGCGAAGGGTCTTCGGTCCGTCGCATAGCCATGGCCTATCTCGGCTACCACCGCAATTAGCGAAACCGCGTCAGCCTGCCGATGTCAGTCGATTGAACTCTGGATTCGCTTCGGTATCTGACACATCGCGTCGCGATGCCTTTCAAGGTATTCAGTACCTGTTGAAGAGCCCGTACTTAGGAATGCGCTCGTTTCCTTAAACACCCACGAAATTACGCTCCATTTACGCACGACATTCAAGCTATTGATTTAATAGAGCTTAGGACTGCGGCCGGAGGCACAACCCAGCAAGCAGTTCTGTAACACCAGCCTGAAACCCGCGATCCTCTGAAGAAAGCGGGTTTTTTGCTTTTTAGCCATGATAATCGTGCAACGAATGCACAGAAATGGTCGTATGGGCGCGACAAAACAGACGCTAGGCACATCCAATCCCTGGCGGCAACAACATTTCCAACTGGGAAAATGCCATACTTCGTGGCCACGCTCTACGGATAGTACTGTCCTGCACCCACGACGTCATGTTGCAAATATTTAATCCCCCCACTGACCCCTCTATGCTGGCCTACGGTGTGCACGAGCCACGCCTGGTCGTGCTGTCGCTGCTGGTGGCGATCTTCTCCTCATGGATGGGCCTGCAGATCACGGGCCGCGCCAGCAGCCACCGGGCGCACCGCGCCATCGTGCTCGGCACCGGCAGCCTGGCGCTGGGAGCCGGCGTCTGGTCGATGCACTTCATCGGCATGCTCGCCTTTAACCTGTGCACGCCGGTCCATTACGACCACTGGATCACGATCCTGTCGGCCCTGCCCAGTATCGGCGCCTCGTGGGTCGCGCTGAACCTGATTTCGCGCCCACAACTGCGCCTGGCCCATCTGCTGGTGGGCGGCGTACTGGTCGGCGCCGGCATCGGCGCCATGCATTATGCCGGCATGGCCGGCATGCGCATGCGCCTCGACTTGTATTACGACCCAGCCATGTTCGCACTGTCGATCGTGGTCGCGGTGGTGCTGGCCACCGTGGCCCTGGGCGTGCGCCACGGCCTGTCGCGCTGGAAGTCGATGACCGAGTCGCGTCGCCTGTTGATCGCGGCGGTGGTGATGGGCTGCGCGATCGCCGGCATGCACTACACCGGCATGGCGGCCGCGCGCTTCGCCGGCGAAGTCGACCCGCTCGGCCTGTCGGGCTCGAACAGCGATTTCCTGGCGCTGTCGATCACGGTCATCACGGTGGCCTTGTCGCTGGGCGTGGTGGCCGCCAACGGTCTGCTGCGCTACCGCGCGATGTTCCTCGAGCTGGAACGCAGCGAAGCCTGGATGCGAGCCCTGCTCACCACCACCGTCGACGGCGTGATCACGGTCGGACGCGACGGCACCGTGGCTGAATTCAACGCCTCGGCCGAACGCATCTTCGGCTGGAAACGCGACGAGATCGTCGGCCGCAATATCAGCCTGATCCTCAACGAACGCGACCGCACGGCCGAGCGCGGCCTGCTGCACGTGCTGCGCCGTGGCAGCCTGGAAGGCATCAACCCCAGCACCGAGACCTTCGGCCTGCGCAAGGACGGCAGCCTGGTGCCGGTGCGCGGCGCGCTCGGCCACGCGCAGCTGGGCGATCAGGACCTGTTCGTCTGCTTCGTCACCGACATCAGCGAGCGGCGTGCGATGGAAGGCGCGCTGCAGGCCAGCGAGCAGCAGTTCCGTTCCCTGATCGGCAACATCCCCGGCATCTCGTACCGCAGCAAGCTCGATGGCGACTGGCCGATGGTGTTCGTCAGCGAGGCCGTGGAGCGCGTCACCGGCTATCCGGCGCCCGACTTCCTGGGCGAGCCGCCGCGCCGCGTGTTCGGCGCCATGATCCATGCCGAAGACCGCATCCGGGTCGCCAAGGAAACCGGCGCCGCCCTGCGCGAAGGCCGCCCCTACCTGGTCGAATACCGGCTGCTGCATGCCGACGGCAGCGTGCGCTGGCTGTGGGAAAACGGCACCGGCGTACGCAACGAGGCCGGCGACGTGCAATGGCTCGATGGCGTCATCCTCGACATCACCGAGCGCCGCCAGATGGAAGAAGCGCTGCGCGCGGCCAAGGAGACGGCCGAACAGGCCGCCGCGGCGCGCGCCACCTTCGTGGCCAATATGAGCCACGAGATCCGCACCCCGATGAATTCGATCCTCGGCTTCACCGACGTGCTGCTGGACGGCGAACTGGACGGCGAGCA
>Ga0265797_10009015_pt1 | contig 13115 bp, 12 predicted proteins | sample P2T30metagenome_FD_192433 | JGI IMG/M metagenome (GOLD analysis project Ga0265797, IMG submission 192433) | Plant litter microbial communities from East Loma Ridge, Irvine, California - P2 T30 | ecosystem: Environmental > Terrestrial > Plant litter > Unclassified | place: USA: California... | reverse complement strand
GCTTGCCGCCCGGCAGGTAGAGCACGTCACGACCCCGCGCCGTGACCATCAGCATCCGCCGGTCGCGGACGAGGGCGAGCGCGCTGACGACGATGGTGTCCATCAGGCCATCTTCGGGCACGACCGGGGGACGTCGTGTCGCGACGGCGGTCAGCCCGCCGAGGCCTGACGCTCGTCGTCGATCGCGCGCAACGGCGAGGACGAGGAGGCGCGGCGCGCGTCGGTCACGCCGAACAGCGCCTCGAGACCGTCGCGGAACTCGTCGCCCCGGCCCTCGCGGGCCAGTTCACGTGCTCGGACGGAGGGGGTGTGCAGCAGGACGCCGGCGAGGTGGCGCAGGGCCGACTCGGTGCGCTCGGACGAGTCGCCGCGCGACCGTGCCCGTTCGATCTCGGCGTCGAGCAGGTCGAAGACGTGCTTGCGCAGCGCGACGACCGACGGGGTGAGCGACTGCTCGGCGGCGACGGCCTGGAACTCGGCGGCCGCCGACGAGACGAGGGCGCGGGCGTCGTCGGCCGCGCTGAGCTGGGGCAACGGGGCGTGCAGGCTGATGGTCTCGAGGTCGAGCAGTTCGACGCCCTCGACGCCCGAGACGAGCGGGTCGACGTTGCGGGGCAGGCCGAGGTCGATCACGAGGCGGCGACCGCCGGGCTGCACGACGTCGCGGGTGACGACCGGCTCGGTGGTCGAGGTGCAGGTGATCAGCACGTCGCTCCAGGCGACGGCGGTGGCGAGGTCGTCGTAGGGCGTCGCGGCGTGCTTGAGGCCGAACCACTCGGCGCGGCCCGAACCCGAGTAGACGGCGAGCTGGTCGGCGCCGCGGTCGCGGAGGGCGGCCACGGTGGTGGCGGCGTACTGGCCGGTGCCCACGATGAGGACGCGCGCCTCGGACCAGTCGGTCACCCGTGAGGACGCCAGTTCGAGGGCGAGGCGCACGAGTGAGCGACCCGCGCCTCCGACGTTCGTCTGGTTCTTGATGCCGCGCGAGGTCTGGGACGCCTTCTGGAAGAGGCGCTCGAGGTCGCGGGAGGTGGTGCCGTCGTGGCGGGCGCGTTCGAGCGAACGCCGCACCTGGCCCGAGATCTCGTCCTCGCCGACGACGACCGACTCGAGGCCCGAGCTGACGGCGAAGAGGTGCTCGACGACCTCGTCGCCCGTGATGACCCGCACGCTGTCGCGCAGGTCGTCGGGCTCGACGCCGCTGGCGGTGCTCATGGTCTCGATCGTGGCCTCGACGGCGAGGGCGCTGCCGGCCGTGAGGGGCTCGTCGACGTCGAGATAGGCCTCGAACCTGTTGCAGGTCGCGAGCACGACCGCTCCGCTGACGAAGTCGCTGCCGTCGACCAGGGTGCCCGCCGCCGAGGGTGCGCCGATGCTCAGCCTCTCGAGGAGGTCGAAGCTGGCGTTCTGGTGGGACGCCGTGAGGCAGATGAGCACTGAGTGATCCTAACTCTGATCGGCGTTTTCGGCTGGGCGTTGACTCGACGTCGAGTGGCCGGGAATGCCACACGACGGTTGCAGCTTGCAACAACGGAGCCCGGGGCCGCATTCCGGCCACCGGCCCGCACCGCATCGAACCAAGGAGACACCATGACCTCGACCACCAGCACCCAGTGGCAGCTCGTCGCCCGCCCGCACGGCGAGCCCACCCCCGACGACGTCGCCCGCGTCGAGGTGACCCTGCCCGAGCTGGGCGACGGCGAGGTCCGCGTGCAGAACGAGTTCCTGTCGGTCGACCCCTACATGCGCGGTCGCATGAACGACGTGAAGTCGTACGTCCCGCCCTTCGCCCTCGGCGAGACCATGACCGGCGGTGCCGTCGGCCGCGTCGTCGAGTCGCGGTCGGACGACCTGCCGGTCGGCACCGTCGTGCTCCACGAGCAGGGCTGGCGGGACGTGGCCCAGGGAGGCGCGTCCACGTTCCGTGCCGTGCAGCCCGTCGACGGCGTGCCCCTGTCGGCGTACCTGGGCGTGCTCGGCCTCACGGGCCTCACGGCGTACGTCGGCCTCACCGAGATCGCCGGCATCCGCGAGGGCGACGTCGTCTTCGTCTCGGGCGCCGCCGGGGCCGTCGGCACCATGGTCGGCCAGATCGCGCGCCTCAAGGGAGCCTCGCGCGTGATCGGCAGCGCCGGCTCGGCCGAGAAGGTCGAGCTGCTGACCTCGAAGTACGGCTTCGACGCCGCGTTCAACTACAAGGACGGCGACGTCTCCGAGTTGCTCGCCGAGGCCGCGCCCGACGGCATCGACCTCTACTTCGACAACGTCGGCGGCGACCACCTGTCGGCCGCCCTCGCCTCGTTCCGCACCGGCGGCCGCGCCGCGCTCTGCGGCTCGATCGCGAACTACAACTCGACCGGTGCCCCGGTCGGCATCACGGGGATGACGAACATGGTCACCCGCGGTCTGACGATGAAGGGCTTCACGCTGGGCGACTACCGCCACCTCGCACCCGCGTTCCAGGCCGAGATGGGCCCCTGGCTCTCCGCCGGCGACGTCGTGTACGACGAGACCGTCGTCGAGGGCATCGACAACGCGTTCGACGCCTTCACCGGGCTCATGCGCGGCGACAACGTCGGGAAGATGGTCGTCGCGGTCTCCTGACCCGCGCCTCCTCGTCCGCTCGCGCGTTCGAGGCGACCCGGCCGAGACGGTCCCGCCGTGGCGGGGCCGGCGGTGGGTCGCCTCGACGCGACGTCCAGCGGGCGATGGGACAATCGACCACGTGACCCAGACCTCCGCCCTGCCCGAGCAGCACCCGCTGGCCGCCGGCCTCACGACGCGTTCGCCTCTGGTCCGCGCGTTGCGCGGCGACCGGCCCGAGACGCTGCCGGTGTGGTTCATGCGCCAGGCGGGGCGCTCGCTGCCCGAGTACCGCGAGCTGCGCGTCGGCACCAAGATGCTCGACGCCTGCCTCACGCCCGACCTGGCGAGCGAGATCACGCTGCAGCCGGTCCGCCGTCACGGCGTCGACGCGGGCATCTTCTTCAGCGACATCGTCGTGCCGATCAAGCTGGCCGGCGTCGCGGTCGACATCGTCCCGGGTCGCGGGCCGGTGCTCGAGACGCCGATCCGCACGGCGGCCGACGTCGCGGCCCTGCGGCCCGTCGATCCGGAGGCGCTGGCCCCGATCGCCGCGGGCGTCGCCCAGACCGTCGCGCAGCTCGGCAGCACGCCGCTGATCGGGTTCGCCGGTGCACCGTTCACCCTCGCCGCCTACCTCGTCGAGGGCGGGCCGTCGAAGGACCACATCCGCGCCCGCGCCCTGATGCACAGCGACCCCGAGACCTGGGACGCCCTGCTCACCTGGGCCGCCGACGTGACCGGCGCCTTCCTGCGGGCGCAGGTCCTGGCGGGTGCGAGCGCCGCCCAGTTGTTCGACTCGTGGGTCGGGTCGCTCTCGCTGGCCGACTACACCGCGCACGTCGCCCGCCACTCGGCCCGGGCGCTGTCGCACGTCGCCGACCTCGACGTTCCGCGCATCCACTTCGGCGTGGGCAGCGGCGAGGTGCTGACCGCCATGCGCGACGTCGGCACCGACGCCGTCGGCGTCGACTGGCGCATCCCGCTCGACGAGGCCTCGCGTCGCCTCGGCGGCTCGACCCCGGTGCAGGGCAACATCGACCCGGCCATGCTGCAGGCGCCGTGGGCCGTGCTCGAGGCGCACGTCCGCGACGTGGTCGAGCGTGGTCGGGCGGCCCCGGCGCACGTCCTCAACCTCGGCCACGGCGTCAGCCCCGACACCGACCCCGACGTGCTCACCCGCATCGTCGAGCTCGCCCACACGCTGTGACCCCGCCCGTCGTCACCCCGGGCGCCGTCGTCGACGTCGCCGTGGTGGGCGGCGGCATGGGCGGCATCGTGCTCGCCCGCGACCTGGCCGCCGCCGGGCTGAGCGTCGTCCTGTTCGAGGCGTCCGACCGTCTCGGCGGCGAGGTCTCGCGACACGTGGTCGCCGGCATCGCGCTCGACGCCGGCGCCGAGAGCTTCGCGACCCGTGGCGGCACGGTCGCCGGCTTCGCCACCGAACTCGGTCTCGGCGACGACATCGTCCTGCCGGACCCCCGCGGCGCCTGGTTGCACGAAGCCGACGGTGAGTCGTTCCCGATCCCGCGCACGGGGTTGCTCGGCATCCCCGGCGATCCGTCCGCCGCCGACGTCCGGGCCGTCGTCGGCGAGGACGGGGTGAGGCGCGCACTCGCCGACGCCGACCTGCCGGCCGAGGTCGGGACCGAAGAAACCACCCTGGGGGGTCTCGTCCGCGCCCGCATGGGCGAGGCGGTCGTCGACCGGCTCGTCAGCCCCATCGTCTCGGGCGTCCATTCGCTCCACCCCGACCTCCTCGCCGTCGACCGCGTCGCCCCCGGGCTGCGCTCGGCCCTGCAGCGCGAGGGCAGCCTCGCCGCCGCCGTGCTCGGGCTGCGGGCCCTGGCCCCGGCCGGTTCGGCGGTGGCGGGCATCCGCGGCGGCCTCGCGCGTCTGGTCGACCCGATCGTCGCCGACCTCGAGCGGCACGGCGTCGACGTCCGTCTCGGCACCCGCGTCCGCTCGATCGACGAGACGCGCGTCGAGACCGCCGGCGGTGAGCACGTCCGGGCGAGACGGGTCGTGTTGGCCGTGGGAGACCACGACGCGGTGGCCCTGACGACCCGCGCCTCCTCGGTGCCGCCCGGAGCGATCACCCTCGCGACCCTCGTCGTCGACCGGCCCGAGCTCGACGCGGCGCCCCGGGGCACGGGCGTGCTCGTCGCCCCCGGCTCGACCGGACTGCGCGCCAAGGCCCTCACCCACGCGACCGTCAAGTGGAGCTGGCTGGCCGAGCTCGCCGGGGGACGCCACGTCCTGCGGCTCAGCTTCGACTCACCCGTCGTCGACCGCGGCACGCCCGACGTCGAGGTGCGCGACGCGGCGCTCGCCGACGCCTCGACCCTGCTCGGCGTCGACCTCGCCGAGCGTCACCTGGTCGGCTTCGGCCGGGCCACCTGGGACGCCCCGCGCCGGGCCGAGGCGGCGGCCGTCACCGAGCCCGTGGTCGAGGTCGTCCAGGCCGGAGGCGCGGTGGCGGGCCGCGGGCTCGCCGCGATCGTCGCCCACTCGCGTCGTCAGGCCGCCACCCTGGTGGCGGCGCTCTCGTCGCCCCCGTCCCGCGACTGAGGCCTCGGGGTCGGACCGCTTCGGTCCGGCGCGGGCGTCGGCCGCCCGCCTCGGGCTACATTGGAGGGACGTGTGCGGCACATGCCGTCGCGCGTACGACCACGAATGGAGTCCCCCGTGCGAGGCAAACTGATCTTCGTCGCCGGAGCCGCTGTCGGATTCGTGCTGGGCGCCCGCGCCGGCCACGACCGGTACGAGCAGATCACCGAGAGGGCGTCCAAGGTCTGGAACAGCCGGGCCGTGCAGCGCCAGGTCGCCAAGGGCCAGGACTTCGCCGGTGCCAAGACGGCCGACGGCGTCGACGCCGTCGTCACGGGCATCACCCGCGGCATCTCCAAGGCCTTCGGCGGCGGCCGCAAGAAATGACCGACTCGACGCGCAGCGACAAGGTGCGGCACAAGACCAGGCCGCGATCGCTCTTCGCCCTGGTGCAGGACGTCCCCACGCTGGTCACCGACCTGGTCAAGGGCGAGCTGGCCCTGCTCAAGTACGAGGTCATCGGCACGCTCAAGGCCTTCGGCATCGGTGCCGGCTTCCTGGTCGGGGCCCTGGTCTTCGTCTTCGCGATGCTCGGCGTCCTGCTGACCGGCATCGTCCTCTTGCTCGCCATCTGGCTTCCCGGCTGGGCCTCGGCCCTCATCGTCGCCGGCGTGCTGTTGCTCGTCGCGGCCCTGCTCGCGTTCCTCGGGTACAAGGCCATCAAGAAGGGGCTCCCCGCGGTTCCCGAGAAGACCATCGCGAGCCTCAAGGCCGACCTCAAGGCCGTCAAGGGCGTGGGGTCGATCCCCGGCGCCCGCCTCGACGAGCGCTGACGCGCCTCCTCGACACCCCCACCCTTCCCGTTCCCGACAGGAGCACCGTGAGCGACAGCAGCGACATCCAGGCCCACATCGACCGCACGCGCGCCGAGCTCGCCGCGACCCTCAACGAGCTCGAGGACAAACTGAACGTGCCCAAGCAGTTGGGCATCGCCGGGCACCGCGCCAAGGCGTCGTTCGACCGCGACAAGACCCCGTGGCTCGCCGCCGCCGGGGCGGGCGCCCTGGCCGTCGCGGGCGTCGTCGTCGCGGTCGTCAAGCGCCGCTGACCGGTCGCCGGGCTCGCCCGACGGCTCGTCCCCGACGAGCACCCGGACCCGTTCGCTCGACCGGGAGCAACCTGGTTGGGCTCCCAGCGTGCCGAGAGGGAGAATGACTGCATGAGTTCCAGCGCCGATGCGGCAGCGCCCGATCTGCCGACGTCCGATTCACCCGCAGCACCCGTCCAGACCGAGCCCGGTGACGAGGCGGCGAGCACCCCGCCGCCCGTCGAACGCCTCGGCTACACGCTCTGGGCGGTTCTGCGTCGCGACCCGCAGAACCCCTACGCCCCCGAGCTCGACGACGTCCCGCAGCTCGACGCCGTCGTCGACGCCCTCGCCGGGCTCGGCGTCACCGTGCGCGGCTTCTACGACGTCAGCGCCCTGCGGGCCGACGCCGACATCATGATCTGGCTGCACGGCGAGGTGCCCGAGGCCGTCCAGTCGGCCTACCGGCAACTGCTGCGCACCGACGTGCTGGGCGGCCTGCTGCCCACCTGGAACGCCATGGGCATGCACCGCGAGGCCGAGTTCTCGCGCAACCACAGCCCGGCCTTCATGCGGGGCAAGGCACCCGAGACCTGGTTGACGGTGTACCCGTTCGTGCGCAGCTACGAGTGGTACCTGCTGCCCGAGGCCGAGCGCCGTCAGATGCTCGCCGAGCACGGCAAGCAGGGCTCCGAGCACCGCGCGGTGCTGACGAACACCGTCGCCAGCTTCTCGCTCGGCGACTACGAGTGGATCCTCGCCCTCGAGGCTCCCGAGCTCGTGCAACTGGTCGACCTCATGCGCGACCTGCGCTACACCGAGGCCCGCCGCCACGTCCGCGAAGAGATCCCGTTCTTCACGGGCCGACGCATCCCCACCACCGACATCATCGAGGTCTTGTCGTGACCGACACCAGCAACATCACCAACGGGCAGCTCGTCCGCAACGCCACCCCCGCCGCGGCCTCCGGCCCGGAGCACGTCTCCGAGCCGACCGACTACGACGCCATCCTGCTGGCCGGCTTCGGCGGGCCCGAGGGGCAGGACGACGTCATCCCGTTCCTGCGCAACGTCACGCGCGGTCGGGGCATCCCCGAAGAACGGCTCGAAGAGGTCGCGACCCACTACCGCCACTTCGGCGGCGTCAGCCCGATCAACGAGCACAACCGCGAGCTCAAGGCGGCCCTCGAGGCCGAACTCGAGCGACGCGGCATCGATCTGCCGGTCATCTGGGGCAACCGCAACTGGCAGCCCTACATGGCCGACGCCGTGCGTGAGGCCGACGAGCGCGGGTTCCGCAAGCTCATCGCGGTCGCGACCAGCGCCTACTCGTCCTACAGCTCGTGCCGCCAGTACCGCGAGGACTTCGCCATGGCGCTCGACGCCACCGGGCTCGAGGGCACCATGCAGATCGACAAGGTGCGCCAGTTCTTCGACCACCCCGGGTTCGTGCAGCCGTTCATCGACGGCGTGCGCGACGCGCTGGTCAAGGCTCGCGCCGAGAACGAGGGCCTCGACCTGTCGACCGAGGTCCAGGTGCTGTTCGCGACGCACTCGATCCCGTCGACCGACGCGGCCAAGAGCGGCCCCGAGGCGCGCGGCTTCGACGCCGACGGCGCCTACGCCGCCCAGCACAAGGCCGTCGCCGAGGTCGTCATGGCCGCGGCCGAGGCCGCACTCGACCTCGACCTGCCCGAGGGTGGCGGCACGACCGTCCCCTGGCAGCTCGTCTACCAGTCGCGCAGCGGCCCGCCCTCGATGCCGTGGCTCGAGCCCGACATCAACGACGCCATCGACGACCTGGCCGGCGGCCCGACCCGTGCCGTGGTCATCGTGCCCCTCGGGTTCGTCAGCGACCACATGGAGGTCATGTGGGACCTCGACAACGAGGCGATGGAGACCAGCGAGAAGAACGGTTTCTGGGCGACGCGCACCCCGACGCCGGGCATCGACCCGAACTACGTCACCGGGCTGGTCGACCTCGTGCTCGAGCGTCGTGACGGCGTGCCGGCCGAAGACCGCCCCCACGTGACCGATCTCGGGCCGTGGTACGACGTGTGTCGTCCCGGCTGCTGCGAGAACGTGCGACTCGGCTTCAAGCCCGCCCTGTCCGGGCTGGTGCCCTGACCCCGTGGCGACCATCCGCATCGGAACCCGGGGCAGCGCCCTGGCCGTCGCCCAGTCGACCACCGTCGCCGACCGCATCGCCGCCGCGACCGGCCACGACGTCGAGCTCGTCCGCATCAAGACCGAGGGGGACCGGTCGCAGGGCACCGGCGAGTCGCTGGCGTCGCTCGGGGGCACCGGCGTGTTCGCCAGCGCCCTGCGTGAGGCGCTCCTGGCGGACGAGTGCGACGCGCTCGTGCACTCGCTCAAAGACCTGCCCACCGCCACGCACCCCGGTCTCGTCATCGGCGCGACGCCCGGACGCGCGGACGCCCGCGACGCCCTCTGCGCCCGCGACGGACTGACCCTCGAGGGACTGCCCCAGGGGGCTCGCGTCGGCACGGGGTCACCGCGTCGTGCCGCCCAGCTGCTCTCGCGACGCCCCGACCTCGAGGTCGTCGACATCCGCGGCAACGTCGACACGCGGCTCGGTCGCGTCGGCGTCGACCTCGACGCCGTGCTGCTCAGCGCGGCGGGTCTCGGCCGACTGGGCCGCCTCGACGCCGCGACCGAACTGCTGGGGCTCGGCTTCTGGCCCAGCGCGCCCGGCCAGGGGTCGTTGGCCGTCGAGGTCCGCGAAGGCGACGCCGACGAGGCACTCGCCCGCGGTCTGGCCGCCATCGAGGACGAAGAGACCCGTCTCGTGGTGACGGCCGAGCGGGCCGTGCTGGCCGGCCTCGAGGCCGGTTGCGCGGCACCCGTCGGTGCCAGTGCGGTCGTCGACGCCGGGTTGCTGCTGCTCAGCGCGACCGTCTACAGCCCCGACGGCAGCCGACGCCTCAGCTCGTCGCATGCCGTCTCCCTCGACGACGGCCCGCTCGTCGCACGTCTCGCCGACGTCCACGAGGTCGCCGGCCGTGTCGTCGACGAGTTGCTCGACTCCGGTGCGGCCGAGTTCGCCCCGCTGGGTGGCGGACCGGCCGGCGGTGACCCCCTGGGCAGCGCCTCGTGACCGCCGACAAGCCGCTCAAGGGCGTGCGCGTCCTGGTGCCGCGCGGTGGCAAGTGGGGCGACGGGGTCGCGGCCTCGCTCCGGTCGCGCGGTGCCGCGCCGGTGATCGCCCCCCTCATCAACTTCGCCCCGGCCGAGACGCCCGAGCTGCTCGCCGCCGCCCTGGCCCGCCTCGAGTCCGGTGTCTACGAGTGGCTCGTCGTCACGAGCGCCACGACGGTCGACGTCCTGGTCGGCAACGGCATCCGGCCCCCGGCGTCGACCCGCGTCGCCGCGGTCGGCGAGACCACCGCGGCCGCTCTGAGCCTGGCGGGCATCCGCGTCGACTTCGTCCCCGAGGGCGACAACTCGGCCCGCGGACTCGTGAAGGAGTGGCCGGCCGACGAGGTCACCGGTCGCGTGCTCGTGCCGCAGTCCGACCTGGCCGAGCCGACCCTCGTCGCCGGGTTGTCGGCCCGCGGGTTCGACGCCGAGTTCGTCTCGGCGTACCGCACGGTGGGAGTGCCCGTCTCGGCCGAGGTGCGCGACGGCGTCGCCGACGGCTCGATCGGCGTCCTCCTCGTGACCTCGGGCAGCGTGGCCCGCCAGATCGCCGCCCAGCTGGCGCCCCTGCCCCCGCAGACCCTCGTCGCGTGCATCGGCCCGCGCACCGCCTTCGACGCCCGTGCCGCGGGGCTGCCCGTGCACCTGATCGCCGAGACCCGATCGGCGGCCGCCCTCGTCGAGGCCGTGGTGGACCACGCCCTCGACGGCCCGTCCGCCGGAACGCCCCCCACCGAGAAGGACTGATGTCCGATTTCCCCCGAGTGCGGCCCCGCCGCCTCCGCGCCACCCCTGCCCTGCGCCGCCTGACGGCCGAGACGCGCCTGCACCCCGCCGATCTCGTCCTGCCGATGTTCGTCCGCGAGGGCATCGACGAACCCACCCCGATCTCGTCCATGCCGGGCGTCGTCCACCACAGCCTGTCGAGCCTGCCCCGGGCCGTCGAGCAGGCCGCCGAGGCTGGTGTCGGCGGGGTCATGCTCTTCGGCGTGCCCCTCGAGAAGGACGCCGTCGGATCGGGCGCGACCGACCCCGAGGGCATCCTCAACGTGGCCACCCGCGTGGCGGTCGACGCCGCCCAGGGCGCGCTGGTCGTGCAGACCGACCTCTGCCTCGACGAGTTCACCGACCACGGCCACTGCGGCGTCCTCGCCGCCGACGGCTCGGTCGACAACGACGCCACCCTGGTCCGTTACGACGAGATGGCGGTCGTCCAGGCAGAGGCCGGCTCGCAGCTGATCGGCATGAGCGGCATGATGGACGGCCAGATCGGCTCGGCCCGCGACGCGCTCGACGAGGCCGGCTTCGGCGGCACGGCACTTCTCGCCTACGCGGCCAAGTACGCCTCCGCTTTCTACGGCCCCTTCCGCGAGGCCGTCCAGTCGACCCTCGTCGGTGACCGTCGCACCTACCAGATGGACGCCGCCAACGGGCGCGAGGGCCTCCGCGAGGTCGACCTCGACATCGCCGAGGGTGCCGACGTCGTCATGGTCAAGCCGGCCATGAGCTACCTCGACGTCCTCGCCGAGACCGCCGCGACCAGCACCGTGCCGGTCTGGGCGTACCAGATCAGCGGTGAGTACGCGATGATCCACGCGGCCGCCGCGAACGGTTGGATCGACCTCGACGCCGCGTCGTACGAGAGCGTCCTGTCGATCAAACGGGCGGGGGCGGACGCGATCCTGACGTACTGGGCCACCGAACTGGCCACGCGCCTCCAGAAAGAGCGGTTCTGATGACCGAGCAGAGCAACGACACCTACTTCACCCGGGCCAAGCGGTCCATCCCGGGCGGCGTGAACTCGCCCGTCCGCGCCTACGGCTCCGTCGGCGGGACGCCCCGGTTCCTCGTGGGCGCGCAGGGTGCGTACGTCACCGACGCCGAGGGGCGCGACTACGTCGACCTCGTCGCCTCGTGGGGCCCCGCGATCCTCGGGCACACCCACCCCGAGGTGCTCGAGGCCGTGCAGCAGGCGGCCGCGCGCGGCCTGTCGTTCGGGGCGTCGACCCCGGCCGAGACCGAACTCGCCGAACTGGTCCGCGAACGCGTCGCCGTCGGCGACCAGCGTCCGATCGGCAAGCTGCGCATGGTGTCCACCGGCACCGAGGCGACCATGACGGCCATCCGTCTCGCCCGCGGCTACACCGGTCGCGACCTGCTCGTGAAGTTCGCCGGGCACTACCACGGGCACTCCGACTCGCTGCTGGCCGAGGCCGGCTCGGGCGTCGCCACCCTGTCGATGCCCGGCTCGGCCGGCATCACGGCCGAGACCGCGGCCCAGACGCTCGTCCTGCCCTACAACGACCTCGACGCCGTGCGCGCGGCCTTCGACGAGCACGGCCCGCGCATCGCGGCCGTCATCGTCGAGGCGGCCGCCGCGAACATGGGCGTCCTCGCGCCGCAGCGTGGCTTCAACCGCAGCCTGTCCGAGATCACGAGACGACACGGCTCGCTGCTGATCGTCGACGAGGTGCTCACCGGCTTCCGTGTGGGCCGCGCGGGTTGGTGGGGTCTCGAGGCCGCCCAGGTCGTCCCGGACGGCGCCGGGTGGGAGCCCGACCTCGTCACGTTCGGCAAGGTCATCGGCGGGGGCATGCCCCTGGCGGCCTTGGGTGGACGTGCCGAGGTGATGGACTTCCTCGCCCCGCTCGGGCCGGTGTACCAGGCGGGCACGCTCAGCGGCAACCCGGTGGCCGTCGCCGCGGGCATCGCCACGCTCAGGCTCGCGACGCCCGAGGTCTACGCCCGGCTCGACACCGTCGCCGACCAGCTGTCGGCCGGTGTCTCGGCCGCCCTGTCGGCCGAGGGTGTCGAGCACAGCGTCCAGCGCGCCGGGTCCCTCTTCTCGTTCGCCTTCACGCCGACGGCACCGAACGACTACGACGACGTCCGCGCCCAGCAGACCTGGCGCTACCCGCCGTTCTTCCACGCCATGCTCGACGCCGGGGTCAACCTGCCGCCGTCGGTGTTCGAGGCGTGGTTCGTCACGGCGGCCCACGACGACGACGTGGTGTCGCGCATCCTCGACGCCGTGCCCGCCGCGGCCAAGGCCGCCGCGGCCGCGCAGGCGCCGCACTAGTCCGCCCGAGCGCGCGCCGCGCCTCCGTTCCGGCTCGCCGGGGGCTCGGCCGGCTCTGCGCGCCGGGCTCGCGTGCCCGTCACTCGGGGCCATGCCTGCTCCGCCGCATCCCGCCACGATGTGAACAACCCGCCACATCATTTCTTGGCGGGTTGTTTACATCGTGGCCGGGTGGCCGGGTGGCCGGGTGGCCGGGTGGCGGGGTGGCCGACTGGCCGGGTGGGCCGGCGGCGGGCACTGCGGCAGCGGCTGCGCGTGGCGCCGTGATGCACCGGGCGGGTCAGCAGCGGCGGCGGGCCCGGGCCGACCAGCGACCGTCGGCCCGGTCGATGACGAGCGGGTGGTCGAACGCCCCCGACACGAGGTCGGACGTCAGCACGTCGTCGGCCGGGCCGGTGGCGAAGACCCCGCCGTCGCGCAGCAGCAGGGCGTGCGACGTGCTGCTCGGCAGGTCCTCGAGGTGGTGGGTGACGGTGACCGAGGCCATCCCGGGGTGGGTCGTGCGCAGCGCGTCGACGGTGTCGAGCAGGTGTTCTCGTGCCGCGACGTCGAGTCCCGTCGCCGGTTCGTCGAGCAGCAGCAGGGCCGGCTGCGAGACCAGGGCGCGGGCGATCAGGGCCCGACCACGTTCGCCCTGGGACAGGACGCTCCACCGTGC
>Ga0265797_10009014_pt1 | contig 13116 bp, 6 predicted proteins | sample P2T30metagenome_FD_192433 | JGI IMG/M metagenome (GOLD analysis project Ga0265797, IMG submission 192433) | Plant litter microbial communities from East Loma Ridge, Irvine, California - P2 T30 | ecosystem: Environmental > Terrestrial > Plant litter > Unclassified | place: USA: California... | reverse complement strand
CACTGCGGTTCCTTGCTGGATGTTCCACATTCTAACTGTGCGGTCGGCGCCTCCTGATGCTGTGAAGACGTAGGCGCCGTTTGGGTGCCAAGCCACGGCCTCGACATCTGAATCATGGCCGACAAAGAGTCGCAAAGGTGCAATTTGAGGTGTGCTCCACAGACGTGCAGTACGGTCTGATGAGCATGAAACGAAGTAGTGGCCGAACGGACCAAAGCGAACATCCCAGACAGGCGAAGAGTGAGATTTGTAGACAACAACGTTCGACCAAGTGTCGAGCGACCAGAGACGAATAGTGGTGTCGGCCGAGGATGAGAGCAGGTAGCGGGGTCTTGAATCTGAGCGACTTGATGTTCCGTTGGTGTGACCATTCGTCTGCGGCTCGGGAACAGCCACTGAGGGTGCGAAAGAAAGTGCGTAAACGGGACCCGAGTGACCGATGAGGCGACGAGATGAGGACGGCTGGAGGTCGGCGGGGTCTGTAGGCGAAGTGAGAGGCTTGTTGTCGAGTGACCAGACGCGGATGTACGACTCGGCTGTACCGACAGCTGCCAGGGAGTTATCACCAGAGAACTCGATGCAGTTCACGCTGTCAAAGGTGTTGTGAAATGTAAACATTGTGACGCTGAGTCCAGGTCCCACGCCGCTGCTACGCCCATCGATGTGGAAACGGTCGCGGTTTTCTCTTATCTTTTGGACTTCCATTGCAACGTCTCTGGCAGTGGAAGGTGGCAAAGGTAGTGTGTCGCGCGAAGGGACGTCGTCCATGGGCTCGCGCTTGATCTGGTGCTCAAACTCGTCGACTAGTGAGTTCTGGCCAGGTGCGGGGGGATGCGACGAGTCTTGATCCTGCAGTTCGGCTTTCACATCGTCCATCAAGTCCTGCTCCATAGGCATTGGACCAAGCGACAATTTCGAAAGCACTGAGGGCGCATTGCGGTCGAGGTTTGCAGATCCGGGATGGTGGCCAGGAATACCTTCGTCTTCTGCGGGCACATCTTGCTCGCCATTCTGCTTGCCCAGCAGTCGCGCCAAACTTCGCTCACTGCCAGCTGCAGCGCGGTCAACATTGCGAATGTCAAGGTTGTTGCTCATGATGGCCATGATGGTGAGGCCTCCCTCCTTGTCCTTGGATTCGAGGAATTGTGTGAGTGTCATAAATGCCATGTTGCTCATGGTCAGGCGGTATTTGTTGTTGCGGTAGAGTTGCGCCACGGAGTTCTGCTGGACGTGCTCAGGCATGCTCATAGGAGCCAGCGCTCTGACATCGTTCTCGTGCTCTGCTTCGAAGTGCGTTCTGTAGGCGGTAAAGAACTCCTGCGCGTCCCGCATGAAATGCTCGCTGAGCATCTCGATGAAAGAGTACACAAAGAGTGGCCATAGCAGGCGTTTTAGCTCTGGCTTGTAGATGTCCAGGACGTTGTCGATCCATTGTAGAGTGAGTTCGAAGGATGTGTGGTATTTGCGTCCGCCCGTGTCCTCGGCGCGGGAGGGTACTGGTCGGCCGTCTGCGTCGACATTGGCGCTCTCTTTCCGGAGCATAGCCTCCGTGCGGCTATATCCTTTTTTAGAAAGATACTCTAGGACCTTGAAGTTACAATAGTCAGTAGTGTAAGGCATTGTGGCAAAAAGTGCAGCGAGGATGTGTGGGGTGGATTGGAAAGAATTGGTCGCGATGTTCAGTCAGTCGACTCCATCAAGACGCACAGCTCTACGGGTTTCTCGCTCCTCCAAGTTCTCCCTGCCGCCTGCATGTTGCACACGCTGGTACATCATCGTGAATGCTTGCTGAGGACTATCCGCACGTTTTGGTTGCGCTTTCTGCTTAGGTATCGGATACATGTTGTGGTGTTCGAGTGGCTGTGGAGGCTAGGTAGGCGAAGGGCAATATTTTTGTACTTTTGGGGATTTCGGGTCTTCAATGTTGCTTTCATGTGACAGCGCCGTGGGCATGTGACATCACGTGGGGCACAAGAGAATGAACGAAATCGTGGCGAGTGCTCAAGTGAAATGGACTTACAATCTGGTTTAGATTTTGTGACTGCTGGCCGGGAGGACCAGGTGGTGGTGGAGGCGGCCCTTGCCCATGTGGCATATTGCCATTTGGGGGGCCTACGGAGCCGGGACGCGACTGAGCGGACATGCTGGCGAGACCTCAGCGCATGTGACTTGTCGCGACAAAAACCGTAGCCGCAAGTGACGGGCTCGGCAAGAAGTGAAAGGCGGGATGGAAAGAGCGATGGAGATGAGATATACGAACCAAGTCGCAGTCGCAGCTCACACGCGCGGCGCAGATGAATGAAAGTGAGGTGAAGTGCTCGCTAGCGCGGCTTCCCCAGATCGGCCTGCCGCTGCTCGCGCGTTGCATCTTCAAGTACAGCATCACCTAAACCACCCTACCCGCACTCAACTACACCATCCTCCCCGACTCTTCGACAACATGGCCGCTCAGACTCTGTCCTCGGCGGACCGCATTCGAGAGCTCACCGAAGTCAATAGCGATGTCGCGTCTATGCTCTCCGCCGCCGGCCACGCCATCAACGCCCTCACGAACCGCCCGCTCAATGCGACAAACGATGACGACAATGACACGAACATGGAAGACAACAATGGACCGGCAACCCTGGAAGCACGCAAGCAGGCATTTCAGCAGAACTCGACAGCCTTCTACAACAATCTACAAGCCATCGTCGCAAAGCTACGAAGACAGGCCTACGCGCTCGAAGAGGCAGGCATCATCACCCCAGAGGCGGCCACTCTCGCGACCATATCTGTTCAGGCGGCACCGAAGCCGCCCACAAATCAACCAGGCAGGCCACCACAGCAAGCTGATCAACAGCCCGAGCGTATCACGAACGGCGGAATGGGTAATCAAGACATCGGATGGCTGAACTCTCGAGGCAATGGAGTTGGAGCCGACAAGGAGAAAGAGCTTGTGGAAGATGCGAAGAAGCTTCTTGGCGATGTTTTGGCGGAAGGTCGCGATGGATGAAGTGACTTCTGATGGCCACATTCCTTCATCTTTGGCTTATGTCAAAGTCGGCCGGCCCAGTCTTCCACGCACATTGCGTCACTGACTGTAGACGGCACGTGTCATACGAAACCATCTTCCCTGCTGCTGGATCGCCAGCTGCCTCGATGAAGGCTTCCTTGCGTTGAGTTTCCAGGTGCAATGCTGATCAACATCCTTGATCTACGCATGTTCAGGTCACTTCAACAGCATCCGATATGGCTCAACAAAGCATTGCCATTAAATCACCCTGATTGGACGAACGATGGAGTCTGAGATATCTTCAGATTTGCCGACGTCCACAAAGAATGATTTTGCTGGCGCAACAAGATGGGATGGAACTGGAAAAGCCTTTCGGTGAAGGACTTGGCTATTCAACCTGCCGACCTACAACCTACTTGTTGTCACTCTTTGGGCAAGCTCGCCCACCGGAGATTCCCGGCTTTAGGTCCGGACCCTGGCTTACCTGGACCACTCGATTTTCACAAGATTGAATCAACGTCGGCCAAGCTATAACACAACAATCTGAGATATACCATCCCTCTCATGATGTGCTGCATGGACTATCTCAACGTGAGATTGGAAAGAAGTGTCATCGTCCCGGTCGCTTCACCTCCATTCGATAATGGCCACTTACATTGCTTTGGTGAATGCATCTTATCGGTTGAATTTCTGTCAAGATTCGACTCATGCTGTCAGCGAAACATTGGTCTTCGCTTCATAGTCAACATCGCCGGCCACAACCCATCCATAACGACGAGTTATCACGTTACCGCAAGCCTGGTCTAACGGTCATGATTTCTGTCTAACAATTAGTTGCAACATTAGCTCTATTGGCAGCACAGACGGTTCCCGGTTCGATTCCGGGGGTTTGTAACAGATCTTATCTTTTGCATTTTTGACCGTTGCCACGGTCTTGCGACGATGAGGTAGACTCTTCGCGGATTTTTGGTGATGCTATAGTTCCTCAGATTCGGCGATGAATCGAGCGTGGCTTTGTCAGTAGAATACTTGCGTACGAAATCGCTTACCATCCGATTGGCACGTTCAAAGTGTCTCCTCATTGGTAAGCACATTCATTCGAAACCAATGCAAGTAGACTTATAGGCAGGCGCTGAACCATCGGATGCGGCCCTCATGCATTGCAATTGGTTTTTCACGAATGCTTTGTGATGTATGTCACCGAAAAGGGCGATCGAGAGTATCGTATTTCTGAGAGCCGAGCACTCATGGGCCATGGCTGACTTCCGCGCGACCTTGAAGGATCCAGTCCGACCTTCCGATCAACCGTGAACGTGGCGAGAGCCTTGCTGGAGGCTCCTGATCACATTGCATATACGCGCACAGATGTCTGCGCTTGTCATTCCACAGCTGACAGCCTGGTACCTCACGAACCAACTCGGAACGAAAGCACTGATCCAGCCTCATCGAAGACGGAGATATGACAGATGCGAGTGTCGCGACTTTTGCACAACGGACTTGTACGCATTTTTCAGACATCACCTCATCGATCCAGCAATGGATCATCGGGGATATGGTCTAGTGGTATGACATCTTCTTAGCATCGAGCTTCATAGCTCTTGTTAAGTGGAGAAGGTTCTGGGTTCGATTCCCAGTTTCTCCATCGTTGCTTGCCTTAAGCAGTTCTTTTGCCGTTGTGGTCGCGACATGTCTTTTTGCGTGTATAACATCATGGTTGGTCCTAGGCCCTCAGGATTCGTGCAATACTGTGAAGAGACGAAACATAGAGCCATAAAATAGCCGTTGGAAAGTCGAGCGTTCCTTTTTCCGGTATGTCGACCAAGTACTTTTAGGTACAGATGGCATTCACGAGGATATCCTCACTGATGTTCTTTACGCGAGTGTGAATCCAACGGAGTTCAGAGCACTCGTCAACTAGAGGCTGACACCAGGTCGTAAGCGTGTGGGCAAAGACGGATCAGAGGAAACGATGAACACTAACAATGATGCGCTTGAAGCAACTGCTTGTTCAGTAAGACAAACACATAATCATGATAAGGATACGATGGGACTACGATATGTTCCAAGCGCCGTGCGTATCACAATCTGGATATGAATTGTGTGTGCAAGGCAGACTTGATTGTTACGTGCAAAGTTGAGATAGGTGTGTAGTCGTTAAGTCATTGCATTTCAAATTTGCGAAAAGGGTATCGTAAGCAGCTTCGTGACATGCTTCCTCAGTAGCACACAAGCTACCGCGACCCAAAGCCCACCTCAGTTACAAACTGCTCATCTGCAGCTAATGTAGCGCTGAATTACAAGCAAACTGCTCAGCCATTCCACCAGTCCTCGCAAAAGCATTTCATGTCGGCATCATTGAAAACCCTCCACCAGCATTCCCACCGCTGCGTTTCGATGCAGCACCGGCCCCAGCCGATCTCTTCGGCGCTCTTTTGCTAGACGAGGCACCACCCCTACCTGAGGCTCTTGAACCACCATCCGAGGTCGTTCGCCTAGAAGTGCTACCTCTTGCCCTCCACTTCTGTTTCCTGGGCTTCGCGGCGATCTTCCTGCCAGTTGCCGCCTGGGATGACGCAGCGTACGAGTTGGCGGCCGCAAGTTGCGAGTTTGCAAACTTCTGATTGAAGGCTTGGACGCGAGGGTCAGGGCGGAAGTAATTGCTCTCCTCGCCCTCGTCCTCTTCCATGTCAGAACCGCTGAATTCGGGACCATAGTCATCGTTCTCGTCATCATCGTCACTGACAAGGTCGATGACGTTCTGCAGATTCGGGTCGAGGATACGGGGATCGTCGTTACCTCCGGACATCTCGCTGTACTGACGGCGGCAATCTTTGACCAGCTTCGTGAAGCGCTTTCCATATAGACGCACCCTTTCAGGATCGGCACCTGGAATCTGGAGCATCTGTTCCTCGGTCTCCGTGAAACGGATGGCCATCTGTCGCAAAACCGTATCGGAGAATGGCACAGTGTGCATGAATTTGTCGTTCTGGATCTTTTCTGCAATTGCTTTGGCCTTCAGAACAAAGTCTTCAACGACGAATCGATGCATCTCGTTGAGAGCTTCCATCGTGTTGTCAGATGTGATTCGCTGGCCGACACGCTTGGGCGGAGGTGGCGGCTGTGTACGCAGTGATCTTCCGCCTTCTCGGATGGGCTCAAACCCATCGTCTTCGTCATCGTCATCCATGTAGTCCTCGTCGTCCTCGTCGTCGACCACAAAGCCATCATGTGCATACTTCCCAAAGACACCACGACTCTGGTTGCGGTTGGTCATAGCCTGTTGGATCGGCGATGATATGTACGTAGATTGTGGAAGTTCGGCTCGTGGTTTGGCTTGCTTTCTGCTGTTCTTCGTGCCCAGATCCTTCGCTGCTCCAGTCTTCGACGGAGCTTTAGCCTTACCATTGGGCGAGGTGCAGAAGACAATCTTGAGCTGTTTCTTGCCACGCTTGTAGTCGTTGGCTCTGGGGCCAAGCTCCATGTACTGATTTGCGAAGCCACTTCGGTTCATCTCGTTGTACTCTTTCAGACCACCTTCGCTGAGAAGCTCAACGAAAAGGCGCTCGACGTCTGTACGATCGAGACTCTTGCCTTTGCCATGGTTTTCCAGCGTATCGTGACCGCTGTCGACAATTTTCTTGATCTTCGAGCCTCTGAAGATGTCCATGCAATAAACCATTGTCACTTTGTTGCCTTGCAACTCCTGCAAGAGATTGATGGCGCTGATGGCGTAATCTGTCATATCTCTTTCCTCGAAAGATGAGGTCGAATTGCAATTGTCGCACTGGCCGTTGCAGTCATCAGGGTTGAATCTTTCGTTGAAGTAATTCAGCACTTGCACGCGTCGACAGACGGCTTTGTTGTCGCAGTAGGAAACCATCTTCCGTAGCATCTGGTGCTGACGGTCCTTTTGCTCCCTGCTTCCATCGCCGTCGTCGATCATGCGTCGTAGCTTGCCGGCATCCTGATAACCATAGAACAAGTAACAGCTTGAATTCATGCCATCTCTTCCAGCGCGTCCGGTCTCTTGGTAGTAGCCTTCCAAGCTTTTGGGCATACTGTGGTGAATCACGTATCGTACGTTCGCTTTGTCGATACCCATGCCGAAGGCAATGGTAGCCACGATGACATGATACTGTCCTGCCTGCCACTTCTTTTGAATGGTAGCCTTCTCTGTTGATTCCAACCCAGCATGGAAATGGTGAGCACGGATCTTGTACTCTTTGGACAATTGTTTAGCCACATCCTCGCAGTTCTTGCGTGACAAGCAGTAGATGATGCCGGTCTGGCCGCGATGGTTGTTCTGGATGAGCTGTGCTATAGCTTCCAGGTCTTCCTTCCCTTTGCCTTTCTGGCGAACTTCATAGTAGAGATTTGGGCGGTTGAAACTTCTGGAAAAGACCTCGCACCCATCGATGCCGAGATTGTGCATGACATCCACTTTTACGTTCTCCGTAGCAGTAGCAGTGAGTGCGATGACTGGCAGGCGCGGGAACTGTCTCCTCACATCGCCAATCGCTTTGTAATCGGGACGGAAATCATGGCCCCATTGACTGACACAGTGTGCTTCGTCGACCACAAGCCTTGCCAGCTGACCTCTATTGTAGAGTCTGCTGAAAGCGTTGACGATTGCTTGGCTCTTGCTCAACATCTCCGGAGTGACGTAGAGTAACTGAACAAAGTCTTGAACATTTGATTCCTGGAATGCGTCGAAGATGGCACGACGCTCGTCCTGGTGGGTTTCGCTGTTGATCAAGTATGCCTGAATGTTCAAATCCCTGAGGTGTTGGACTTGGTCTTGCATCAAGCTGAGTAATGGCGATATTACAACAGTCACGCCCCGAGTGGTACCAGATGTGATTAAAGACGGCAACTGGTAGCACAGGGACTTGCCGCCTCCTGTTGGCATCAAAACAAAAACGTCTTTGCCTTGGAGTGTTGCATTGATTGCTCCAATTTGTCCTTGTCTAAAGCCGCGTAGCTTGAAGCGATGTTTGAGGGCCTTCGCCACATCATCAGACCACGGGTACTGAAATTGGGCTTCGATATCGGCATCCGCCTGCACCATTTGAGACTTCTTCTGTTTCTTTGCGCTTGGTGGGGCTATCGCCGAATGGCTATTGGCTGAAGTTTCTCTAAAGACCGGACGTTCAGACGCTTGACGGACTGGCTTCTTAGGCAAACCCTGGTTTTCGATGTCGTCGGCGAATTGGAGCATATCATCATCGTCATCACCTCCGAAGTCCTCATTGTGATCTGAGAAAGGTGCGGGCGGCGTGCCCATATTGTTACTGAATAGCTGCTCCTCGTGCTCCGAGAAGTCGTCTATCATGTGCACCTCGGTTGTAGGGGCGAAATGAGCGCGTGATTTCTCTTTTCGCGGCGACGGAGACCGTTCTGGTCGAGGGGGTGGAGCCATCGGTAATTGTCTAGCTTGCGCTCGAAGGCTTTGCTCTTGCATGTACTCGAATACATTGGTCGGTGCTTGCGTTTGCGCAATGCGAGCCGAGCTGGATACATTCGTGTCGGTTGGTCTCGTCACAAGTGGCATCGCCTGCGTAGCCTTGACTGCCACTGACTTCGCATCTGCAGGTCTGCTGGCACTTGCTCGCCTGAGGCATTTATCGATGTCTTCTTCACAGATGTTGAGGAGGCGTAAGCAGTTGCTCTCGAACTCGTTCAATTTCAACTTGCATTGGTCATTGACAGCTCTAGCCTCTGTCAGTCCAACCCTGGTTTTGATAGCCTTTCGCATGCTGTCAAAAGCGGCCTGCTTTTCATCCAGCAGCTCCCTTCGTGACTGGGGCATCTTTTGAAGTTCCTCAAGTGCATGTTGACGACTCTCCACTTGGTTCAGCTCATCCTGCTTGCGTTCTGCTCCTGCTTCGTCACCATCATCGAAGCAATATGCAATTTCCTCCGCAAGCTGGTCGTCTCGAGTTCTGAGTTCCGTCAGAACACGGTTGATGGCGTCCGCAGAAAGATTGAAGAAACTATCCATTCGATTGCGGTCTTCCAGCTCGAGTGCTGACTTCGGTTCACTTTGTGTGCTGATTGATCCTGGCGGTCTGGCAAGATCTGAGGACGATGGAGGTTTGGTCGGCGAAGCGGTTCGAGATGACCGTTGCGGCAAAGCACGGGTTGCACTTTTGGATACAGGGGATTCTTTGATGGTTGTCGGTCTCGGAGATACTTGTTTGGGTGGTCCAGTGAGGCATATGATGCTGTCGTCTCCCTCATCCTCGTCTTCAGAGTCTGGCATGACCGTCCGCTGTCGCGGGGCAGAGTCGTTGCGATTTTGAACGAGGCGCGGCTGGTTCAGGGACGTACTGCGGTTTGCCGGTGGTTGCGGAGCCACAGTTGAATACGGTGGTGGAGGCTCGGTAGGTGCTTCATCCAGGACTTCGTCGATCGTGGAGTACTCGGACGATGGTGGCGGTTGTACTTTTGGCCGCACGCCAGATGATGATGGCTCTTTTACTGTGCGTTGTACCTTGGCTGACACAGGCGACCCATGTCGAGGGCAATCGTCCAAGTCCGCCCTGTATTCCTCGCTCTTTCTTTTGCGGGAAGTACCCATCTTCACAACCCGATCAACCGAAGGACTTTTGAGCTTATTCATGCCCTCGGTCAGATCCATGATCTCCACATCTGTACCCGAATCTGGCATCTCCCACTCATCTTTAGTGGGCGTCTGCGGTGCAGACTCCGCCTTCAAAGCCGACTGTACTGTCTGCTTCCATTTACTGAGTGGTCTTGCTGGGTTCGTGGAGTTGCCTTCGAGTTGTGAGCCAGCGCCGACTGAGAGGAGTCGTGGCTTAGCAGCAGAACCGGGTGCAGCCCTCAGTCTTGCCATTTCGGGTTGCCTTTCTGTAGTAGGTCGGACCTCAACTTCTGGTGCGTCGGGAGCCTCGGTCGTCGCCTCGCTTAGATCGTCGTCGAATGCTCCGTCTGGGATGTCCTCAATATCCTCTAAAGGAGTCGCGCCAATTGGGCCGAATGAGACTGTCGCGGGTGGCAGCGACACGTCTGGCGGCAATGAAGCCTTCGTCGAGATGAGCCAGCGCAGGTGTGAGTCCAGGTTGTGTCGCGTCATTTGCGGTGTACATGGCTGTATCTTGTACGCATTACAGAAACAATGCGCGGGCCCTGCAAGTGGTTGTGGCGGTATTTAGAAAGATTAGATGAATCTCGAGATGAATGGAGTACAGCGCGTTAGGCAGCGGGGCGCGAAACCACGAAAGCACGTGACAGTGATTGAAGGGTTCAACTGATGATTTGGACACTAACCCTATTAACACTGAGTAAGGACAGTCATTTTCCGTCAGCCTACCTTGATTTGACCTATTTTCATCACTCGGGTCACTAATTGAATATCTCATTGTGTAGCTTACATGTACGCTTGGAATTGAAGCTCTGGTGCATTCATTATGCCACTTCGGGCGGGTGCTTGTCGTATAATCCTTCGCGCCCTGTAGTCATCCGATTTAGTGTGAAGCTCAAGCACGTAACAACGTTTAGTGCCATTCAATCTCCTTACAATACACTAAGCGAAGTGATCAAATATACGATTAGGCAACAATAAAGTGAATGCAACACTTATACTGGAGCCCTCCTCTTTGCGTGATTGAAAAAATATCCTACAATTGGCACAGCAATGTCGTTTCAGCAAGATCTCGTTCTCCCAAGCCGGGACGTTCTCGAACGTGCCAGATCCACTCTCTTGACCTCACTTCCCCCCGAAGGCATTGGCCACAAGCAAGCTCAGAAACACCTGGAAAAAGATATCGTCCCTGCTCTCAATGGAAATTCTAAGTCTCCGCGGTACTACGGCTTCGTCACAGGTGGCTCTACTCCCATCGCCACTTTCGCCGACAAGCTCGCCGTTGAAGAAGACCAGAATGTCCAGGTACATTTGCCCAACGAGACTGTGGCGACCAACGTCGAAGATGCTGCCCTCAGACTGCTGTGTGACCTAGTCAACTTCAATCCATCCGACTGGCCGCACAGAATATTTACCACTGGTGCGACGGCAAGCAATGTTGTCGGCCTGGCCTGCGGTCGAGAGCATATCATCGCCGAGGCAGCAAGAAGAAACGGGAAAGAAGCTAGTATCGCCCGTGATGGCTTACTGGCAGCAGCACAAAAGGCCCAGGTTCATCAAATCCAGATCCTGACTACCGTACCTCACTCCTCCATCCGCAAAGCAGCGTCCATCCTCGGTCTTGGCCACGCAGCAGTAGTCGACGTCTCGGATCCTTCCATGCCCCATCGATTCTCCCACGAAGCCCTCGACAAAGCCCTCGCACTGCCCAACACAGCTTCTATCATTTCCATTTCTGCTGCAGAAGTCAACACTGGATTCTTCGCCACTGCAGGCCTCTCCGAAATCACCGCTATTCGTTCTCTCGCGGATAAGTACGGCGCCTGGATCCATGTCGACGCAGCGTTTGGTTTGCAAGCCCGCCTCCTTCCATCCTCTGATCCCAGCTACAGCACACTTCTTGAGAGTGTTGCTGGCCTCGAGCTAGCCGACAGCATCGCTGGTGACGCCCACAAGCTGCTCAACGTGCCCTACGACTGCGGCTTCATTCTATCTAAGAATCTCTCCACAGCGCAGCAAGTATTCCAGAACCCGAACGCAGCCTACCTCAGCAGCAGTAGCGATGACCCTATCCCATCACCTCTGAACATCGGCCTCGAAAACTCGCGTCGCTTCCGTGCTCTGCCCGTCTATGCCTCTCTCGTTGCTCACGGCAAAGCCGGATATCTAGACATTCTCACGAGACAGATCAAGCTGTCACGCGCGATAGCAGCGCACATCGATTCGCACCCAGCGTACGAACTGTTGCCCTTAGCGTCTTCGTCTACGTCTCTCGAAGAGAGACTCTCCAGGATCTACGTGATCGTCATCTTCCGTGCGAAAGACGCGGAGCTAAACAGCGAGCTGGTGAAACGCATCAACGGCTTGCGCAAGCTATACGTTAGCGGAACGCAGTGGGAAGGCAAAGCAGCTGCTCGTTTCGCTGTAGCGAACTGGCAAGTTGATGTTGAGAGAGACCTTGCTATCATTAAAGAAGTACTGCAAGAAGTGGCTGGTAGTGCGTAGTTAGCTAATGCATGTATCATCGATACTGATCATATGATCGGGCACCTTTGCCAGTGAGAGACCATCAGTCAAGACAAAGATTGCATTCTCAGAGCTATCTTGGCCCAAAAAATGCGTGAAATTACCGAAAAGTCGAGCACACCAACAAGTACCTCAACGATACCAGCAATGGCAGTCTACAGGCACAACTGCGAGCTTCGTAGCGACAGCTGCATCAAATGTCAGCAAGATAGTGTCCGTTATTGAGTGCCATTCTCCATGCGATTGTCTTCAAGCTGCTGCAGAGATTGTTGACACTGCACCCATGTCTTGGTATACCTACCAGCGAGATACTCTCAAGAAAGTGTGTGAGCATCTCCGCGGTCTTTGAGCATACACCAACTTAGCTGTTCTTACAGCTAGCAATGCTTTCCTTTCCAGTGAATGAGATGCTGAACAATAACATGATACGAAAAAAAGAGTTCGCTTGAGCGAAAACTCATAAAAAACGTGTGTACATAAAACAGCGGTATCATCGCAGTCCCCAAAAGCCTAGAGGAGAAAGAAAGGAAAAAGAGGAAAAGAAAGAAAAAACGCCAGAGGAGAAAGAGAGCCTGTTTCTGTATCTCCCTCCCAAATCTTTTCTCCCGTGTTCCCCCGTTTATCATGCACATGTCTTCGTACCACCGAAAAGCAAAAGTCTTCTCGCACACCCAGCAAGAGCTCATCAATTGCCATTTCCACCACGCGCAACCATACCACCAAGCACCAACATCCACACCAAGAACACCGCGCCGATGATCCAGAACGCGAAAGCCGCTTGCCACTGCTGACAAATGCTGCGCTGCTGCAGCCACGCGAGAGTGTTGAGGTCCAGGCGGTTTTGCGGGTTGTTGAAGACGTAGGTTTGGCAGTTGCCGTTGATGTTGCCTTGGGGTCCGAAGAGCTGGATTGCGGTCGCGATGACGCCGGTGATGTAGAGGACAAGCAGGATGAAGGAGCCTAGCATTACGACGCCGGGGAGTAGTCGGCGTTG
>Ga0265797_10009013_pt1 | contig 13116 bp, 10 predicted proteins | sample P2T30metagenome_FD_192433 | JGI IMG/M metagenome (GOLD analysis project Ga0265797, IMG submission 192433) | Plant litter microbial communities from East Loma Ridge, Irvine, California - P2 T30 | ecosystem: Environmental > Terrestrial > Plant litter > Unclassified | place: USA: California... | reverse complement strand
ACAACGCTGGTTTTGAGTTGGATACTAATGAGATGATAGATGGCGAAGAAAGCAGTTGAGAGCAGCATCGACGCGATTCGGGAGATGGTCAAGGATGGCAGGGTCAAGGCATAAGATTTGTTGACGGTACGGAAAGAGGTTGCGTGTTCATGGACCATCGTCAGCCAACCTTAGATACCAAACGAAGTCGTTATACAAAAACAATGTCTCCTACATTGTGTCTTTCCCGCATGACCTACGCAGCGCAGAACCTTTGAATCCAGATGTTGTGGTGAAACGCACATATCAAGATACGTCTGTTACTGCTGGTTCTAAACGTGCGCAATACTGGCCGGATACCTAACACCATACAATCCTCTAAGAACGCCTACAACAACGTTTCCTGTCCCGACAGCACCATGAGTAGCAGGTTATAGGTAAGCCGAGAATATAACAGGATGTAGAACGCCTCTGTATCTCTTTTCAAGCCATCACCAGTTATAAATGAGGAAGCCTTAGGCTGCTTTGTTCTTCTGACGACCTCGTCATGGTAGCGCACACATGTGCAGGGTGAAGCATCCTTGTACACCCGCCAACAGCACATGGGTATGTCACCTGTCGGAAACCTAGCAAAGCAGATGCTTGGGCTTCTAAGCGGAGTTGATGATATGAAGGAAGATGCAGGGTAGCAGTCGATCCAAGGTGGAGCAGTTAGCGCTAGTGCTTGTCTCTCGGCACGGGTAGACTGGTTCCAGTTGACAAACGCGACTTCACCGCGAAACCCGTGCCTCTTGAAACATCCACCACTGCGAGCAGCTAGAAAGACAGTCTTGATCACGGCCTAGCGATCCCCAGATACAAACAACCTCCGCAAGAGTTTGACGAGCGTGCCCGCACACACTCTCCGCCGCACAAGTGCCCCACCTTTGTCTGTACACAACTTCTGCAAGGCAACGGACCTTTGCGCGCTCGCCCTTCGCCCACGCCCACGCCCAACGCGCCAACACGCCGACTGCTTAAGAAGCTGAGCCGACGCTTGAGCTTCTTGGGGAAATAGAATATACTTCAAGGCTGATTGGGAGCTTTTCCCGCCGCGCTGCAGCCCGCCATGTCTCTGTCAATCGAAGAGCTCGACGCCACAGTGCGCGCCTTCTACGAGGGTCGCGGCGACACAGTAGGTTTCCATGCGGAGTCTGAATGGGACATGTGATGAGGACGTGGCTGACACTCCATCTTCTGCAGCAAAAGCAAGCTCAGGCTACGCTGAACCAGGTAGGCATCTTCGCTGACACTGTTTACACACGCATCCCGCTAACATTTGCGTAGTTCAAAGAGAACCCCGACGCATGGCTCCTAGTCGACAAGATCCTATCCGATGCGCAATACCCGCAGACCAAGTGTGAGCTTAGCGACGTGGTATAAGGCTGGTGGTCATCGTGCTAATTATCGGCAGATCTCGGACTACAGGTTCTCGACAATGTTATCATGACGAGGTGGAAGGTACTGCCTCGCGACCAGTGTCAAGGTATGCCACATCGCAATTGTCGTCTGAGTGCTGCTGACCGAGTCAGGTATCCGAAACTTCATCGTAAACTTCATCATCCAGCTATCCAACAACGACGAAAGCCGCCGCACCGAGCGTACCCTTCTAAACAAGCTCAACCTCGTCCTCGTCTCCGTCCTGAAGCAGGAGTGGCCCCACAACTGGCCAACTTTCATCAACGAGATTATATCATCGTGCCATAGCAGTTTGGGGATATGCGAGAACAACATGGTCATCCTGCGACTCCTGTCCGAGGAGGTCTTCGACTACTCAGAGGAGCAGATGACTTCGGCCAAGCGAAAGGAACTCAAGCAAAGCATGTGCGACGAGTTCACAGCCATCTACCAGCTCTGCTCAGAGGTTCTGCGCACAGCCACCGAGGCTGCTCTCATCAAGGCGACTCTCGAAACCTTGCTGCGCTTCCTGAACTGGATCCCTCTGGGGTACATCTTCGAGACACCACCGAGTGGCCAGAGCCTTATTGAAACTTTGCGGAGTCGATTCCTCGAAGTTCCTGACTTCCGCAACATTACCCTCAAATGCTTGACCGAGATCGCTGGCCTGCACACCGAACCCGCATACGACGACAAGCTCGTCCAGATGTTCACCGAGACACTAACTGCCATCTCCAAGATCATCCCCCTCTCACTGGACTTGAAGAGTACATATTCTTCTAGCAATGGCCGGGACCAGGAGTTCGTCCTGAATCTCGCGCTCTTCCTGACAAACTTCTTCACCATGCATCTGAACGTCATCGAGAACCTTATGAACAGGGACTTCCTTACGCATGGCCACTTCTACCTTATTCGCATAAGCCAAATCGACGATCGTGAAGTCTTCAAAATCTGCCTGGAATACTGGACCAAGCTCGTCTCAGAGCTATACGACGAGATGCAGGCGCTCCCAATAACCGACATGAACCCTCTTCTGAACATGGGTATCCCTGGCAACGGAGCTCGCGAGCTGGCCAACTATCCTCTGCGAAAGAACAAGTACACTGAAATTCTTTCAAACCTCCGAACAGTCATGATTGAGAAGATGGTCAGGCCCGAGGAAGTTCTCATCGTCGAGAACGACGAGGGCGAGATCGTCCGTGAATTCGTGAAGGAGAGCGACACAATTCAACTGTACAAGTCTACTCGAGAATGCCTCGTCTTCCTTACTCACTTGGATGTTAACGACACCGAGCAAATCATGTCGGAGAAGCTGGCTCGCCAGGTCGATGGTTCAGAGTGGTCATGGGCCAACTGCAATACCCTCTGTTGGGCTATCGGTTCCATCTCTGGCGCCATGAACGAGGAGACAGAGAAGCGCTTCCTGGTCACTGTAATCAAGGACTTGCTTGGATTGACCGAAATGAAGCGAGGAAAGGACAACAAAGCTGTCGTGGCCAGTAACATTATGTATATTGTCGGTCAATATCCTCGATTCCTTAAGGCACACTGGAAGTTCCTCAAGACTGTTGTCAACAAGCTATTCGAGTTCATGCACGAGACCCACGAGGGTGTGCAGGACATGGCTTGCGATACGTTCATCAAGATTGCAAACAAGTGCCGACGACACTTTGTTGCTCTTCAGCCTGGGGAAACCGAGCCATTCATTGACGAGATCGTTCGTAACCTGAGGAAAATTACTGCTGATCTCTCGCCTCAACAAGTCCACACTTTTTACGAGGCCTGCGGTTACATGATCAGCGCGCAAGGACAGAAGAGCATGCAGGAGCGTTTGATTGCCGACTTGATGGCTTTGCCAAACTCTGCCTGGGACAACATTATCGCTCAAGCTAATCAAAACCCTGCGTGTCTCCAGGATTCAGAAGTCATCAAGATTGTCGGTAATATTATGAAGACGAACGTCGCAGCATGCGGCTCAATTGGATCCTACTTTTACCCACAGATCGGCCGGATATATTTCGACATGTTGACAATGTACCGCGCGAGCTCACAGCTTATCGACGAAGCTGTCCAACGAGAGGGTAATATTGCGACAAAGATGCCCAAGGTCCGCGGACTTCGTACAATCAAGAAGGAGATCCTAAAACTCATCAACACTTACGTTGAGAAGGCCGATGACCTGGAGATGATCCACAACAACATTGTACCGAAGCTGCTCGAAGCTGTTTTGATCGACTACAAGAACAATGTTCCCGATGCTCGTGAGGCAGAAGTGTTGAACGTCATGACGACGATTATCAACAAGCTACATGTACGTTGGAGACCCAATCTGAGCAAGCACATGGTTGGACTCGCTCAGTCACTCTTAGATTATATGCTAACCTTCTTCACAGAGCATGATGGAGGATCAAATCATCAACATCATGGATAGCGTCTTCGAATGCACTCTGGACATGATCAACAAGGACTTCTCGGAATACCCAGAACACCGTGTCGAGTTCTTCAAGCTTTTGCGCACCATCAACCTTCGCTGCTTCCCCGCTCTGCTGCGCCTCGATGCACGATCGTTCAAGTTCGTCATTGACTCATGCATGTGGGCAAGCAAGCACGACAACCGTGAGGTTGAGAGTGCCGGCCTTTCCATGTGCTTCGAGCTGGTTTCCAACATGGCCGAAACAGACCAGCAAACTTGCAACACCTTCTTCCAGACATTCTTCACGACTATCCTCCAGGACGTCTTCTTCGTGGTTACCGACAGCGATCACAAGGCTGGTTTCAAGTCGCAGTCGATGCTGCTGGCCAAGATGTTCTGGCTCGTCGACTCAGACAAGCTGCAAGGTCCCATCTACACGTCACCAGACATGGCGCCAGCAGGCACACCGAACCGAGAGTTCCTGCGAAACTTTGTCGGCAACCTGTTAGCGACTGCCTTCCCCAACCTCCAGACGTAAGCTGTCCCTTCTCGCTTGTATGAACGCCTACTGACTGTTCAAAGTGCCCAAATCGCATCGTTCATTGACGGACTTTTCGCGACCAACTCCGACCTCAACCGCTTCAAGGTCATTCTGCGCGACTTCTTGATTTCCTTGAAGGAGTTCTCTGGGGATAACGCTGAGTTGTTCCTCGAGGAGCGTGAGCAGGCTGCGAAGACGGCGAAGGAACAAGAGCGTGAGCGAGCCATGAAGGTCGGTGGTCTGTTGAAGCCTTCGGAGATGGATGACGATGAGTTGTGACTTGACGTTGAGTTGGATGCAAATGTGGCTACGCGCACGCCGTACGATAGCGAACGCGCTCCCCACGAGTCTGCAGGTAGTAAGCGCTCCGATGAAGGTCTCGATGGATGGGACATGTATGGCTTGTGAGTGCCAAGGGGTGTGGTGACTGAAGAAACGGTCGCGACGCTGCGTTGGATGGGGAGCATAGAGCTAATTGTGTCGGCAAAGTTTGAGGGAAGGAAAATGGTTTCGTTCTGGTCTAATACCCTATAGACCTTTTACTTCTTCATTTGACGCATGGATATATAGCTGGTATGGAGGTAGCCTGGTTTGGCTTGCAGACTAACATTGATAGGAGCGTTGTAGGGGTCGAGGCAACCTCGTGACGAGGGCGGAGAATAAAGCTCATGTACGCGATTACCTTCTACTTGCATTGCCTTGGATGCTACCTTGCGGCTATTGCGCATGTGTGTTTAACCCTCCCTCGCGGGCCGTCCCACTTTGCAACTGGATGTTAGTCGAGTCAGATGAAGTCAGTAGCATCATGCAGCATGACGAGGCCTGCCGGCATGCATGGCTCTGCCTTTGAGAGTCATGCCTTCCCGTATATGAGACCCACATGCCGCTGAGCCTCGATGATGGCTGTAGCAGTGCGCGCGAACATGATGGGCAGCGTGAGCATCGGCTGTCGCGATCAAGCGTCGCGGAGATGCTTTGGATGCGGTTGAGCTACCTGACTGAGCTAGCAGGCGCCCTTACGTAACCCGACGGCCCTGGCACTACAACGTCGAAAGCGTCGATTGGGCGATTTCAGCCTTTCCAACGCCCTAGCACCTCCTACGGAACTAATATTCGGCAGAATAACCGCATGCGACACCTCCCCTGCCCCATGCCAGCGACCTAACGATATCAGTCCGTGAGCAGTTGCTGAACCTCGTGGCGGCTATACGCACGCTGATTCGCCCGCGCCTTACCAGTCGTCTGAACGACATGGGCACTCTGCTCTTCTGCCAGCGTATGCACAATCTCGTGGCCCTCGTACAATGAGTCGTCGGTGGCGCCTTCCAGCCTGGCCCCTCATTCGGCATCTTCCAAATACCTGCTAACACGCTGTCTGACCAGGTCCAAGCGAATCTATGGATTGATCGGTCCAACTGCAGGGTACCGCCAGCTGCATCGTGAGTGACTTCACTTCTCGACTTCCCTACCAACTACGCACGGCCATTCTTTGGGCTGTCACCAGCAAGCCTCAGCACATCTTGATCTTTTCTCTCGTCTCCACTGCCGAATAGGCGGCGGCTGACGGCCACACCTCTGTCATCGCGGGTCCTGTATGGTTGGATCTGCACATCAAACCCGGAACAGGATCCATCGCTTGTGCATCGTATGCGCATTGCCGTCAAGGCTTCGAGAAGAACACTCTTGAATTTCTTCTTACTGCTAGCATCATGTACGTCTCCCCCTCATATGGAGACCCTTCAACCCCGCCCCTTGGTGGTTTTGAGAAAGACAGCCTCGTCGACCAGTCTTGCATCCAAAGAAGACACTACTGACTCAGCACGCTTTTCCAGGAAGTTCGGGAAGCACATCCAAAAAAGGCAACTGGAAATTCCAGAATATGCCGCCAGCTTTGTCGACTACAAAGCACTCAAGAAGGTCCATATACCTTCCGTATCGTAGGGGCTTCACTAATCGTATAATTTGTAGCTCATCAAGAAACTCAGCGCTACTCCAGTGATACCACCACAGAGTGAGGGCTTTCACCATGAATCCCTGGATCCGCAGTCGTCCTTACAAGCCAACAAGGCCACCTTTTTCTTCCGAGTCGTACGTCTTTGTGCTCGCGACAAGTACATAGATTCTTACTTGATAAACAGGAACGTGAGCTCGAAAAGGTCAACACGTTCTACCTGCAGAAAGAGGCAGAGGTATGTTCTAGCACTCGTGCGTCGGAGGATGAGTGCTCACTATAGTTGCAGTTGCGTCTGCGCTTGACCACGCTACTGGACAAGAAGAGAGTCATGCAACAACACCCGCAATCTGTCTCCAAGACATCTTCGCGATATGTTGCCCTCGAAGAAGGACTAAAGCAGTTTAGCATGGATCTCAACAAGCTTGAGGTGATTGGTCCGTATGCACTTGGGGGCTTCCGATACTAACCCGACTCAGCAATTTGTGGAAGTGAACGAAACAGCCTTCTCAAAAATCCTCAAGAAGGTTTGACGCATCCCTCTTTGCTGCCATCCGCCTGCTAACAGCGTCTAGTGGGACAAGACGTCCAAAGTTCGTTGTCATTACCTACGTATCTATCGACACTGGCTGACTTAGTGCCAGTCAAGGGAAAAGCAACTATACCTTTCGCGCGCCGTCGAAGTCCAGCCATGCTTCAACCGAGAAGTCATCAGCACATTGTCCGACCAAGCAACCCAGGCACTCCTTGATTTTTCGGGATGGGCTGAAGGCGAAGGGGTACAGGCACCCCATCCTGCAGCCGAGCCGCGCGTCTCCGAACCTGCATTCGAAGCGAAGCTCGAGCTTGACAACCAATTTGTGCAAGCTATCAACACCGCGAACGAAGGCAAGATCGAGGAGTGTTTAGCCCGCCTTTCGACCCTTCCCGATGCACGCGAGCACATCTCTAGGGCGTTCCTCAGCACCGTTGCAGAAGCGCCAGAATCCGCACTGAGAATACTACTCGATTCGAACCTCGTAAATCTCGAACAAGAGGACGAAATCAACGAGCGAAATTGTCTTCACAAGTCCGCTATCAGTGGAAGAATCGAAGTGCTTAAGCTTGGCCTATCGAGTAACGTGGATGTACATGCAACCGACGTGTACGGCAGGATACCATTGCATTACGCCTGTATGCATGGACATGTCGAGCTAGTACAGGAACTCATCAACGCTGCCCCAGAAACGGTGAACTTCCGTGATCAGGATAGCTTTACACCCTTGATCCATGCGATCGTGCATTCGAAGCTCGCTTGTGTGGAGATACTCCTTTCGAGAGGCGCCGACCTGACACGTCTAGGGCCTGGAGAGCATGTGCCGCTCAATCTTGCGTGTCAGTACGCATCATTGGAGATCCTTGAGCTTCTTCTACAGAGGTCTGGTGAGATGCTTTCCGATGCGGAAGGACTGTTTCCACAACACCTGGTGGCACGATCGGGAAAGACACCTGAAGCACTGTTGATGTTGCAAAAGTACGGCGCGGACCTCGACCAACCAGACAAGCTTTACCAATGGACGCCGCTGTTCCACGCTGCGAGCGAGGGTCATGTGGAGTGTCTCAAGACGCTGCTCCAATGTCAGGTCGATGTAGACATTGTGGATGAGAAAGGTCTTTCGGCCATGTACTACGCTACATGGGAAGGGCATCTAGAGTGTATGAAACTACTTGCTTCTGTTGGGCGTGGAGTCGGATTGATGTCACAGAAACAGGTCTCGCCTCAAATGACGTCTCAGCTGTCTAGCTCGATGCCTACAGCTATGGACATCGAAGGCGACCCCGATGGCATACCCGAGTTCATTCTGCCGCCGCCAATTATACCATTCCGAAGATATGGACATAACTTCCTCGATACAAAGACATTCGTAGTGATCAGCTTCGAAAAGGTGGGCAAAGAGGCGATTCGCTTCTACGACGAATCGAAATATCCCGCTGCAAGGCTTACAATCTCTTCAAAAAGCTCCGATCTCATACCACGCAACATTCTGCTACCCATACAAGACGAGTTCAAGGTTATCTCTTTCCAGATCGAGAACCTAGATACTTTCTCCATCGACTTCGACGTATACCCCACAATAGGATCCAAGGTCATCGCTCGCAGCGTCGCCTCTTCAAAAGTATTTACAGAGCGCTCGAAGAGCTCTGGACGATGGCACCTCGAGTTGTTTGACCCAAGACTGCGGGCGATCGGCAGAGTTACTTTCGACTTTCAAGTAGTGAAGCCTTTCCATGGCATTCCGCTCGAGATCACCCACTTTGCGACCTACTGGAAGGCCACTAGTCAGCTCGACTCACAGCCCCATACACTCATTACCGGCTCCAGCCTATCTGGCGAATATGTGCGTCTGTTCGTCCAGCTGACTGCCGATGGTATACCAGTGCTGTATCCGAGATGGAAGGTCAACCACCACGGATTGGAAGTGCCAGTCAACATACTTACGTATGCGCAATTCGCAGCGATCGGTGTTCAGGACACGACCGCGGCTGCGAATCAGCTTGCTGCGGAACTTAACAACACTGGCTCGATAAACATACCGAACATTTACCAAATCATGGCTTCGTCGTTCATTACGTTGAAGGATGCCTTATCAGCACTGCCGGCTCACATCCATGTCGAGCTGCATGTTCTCTTCCCGTCCCGACTTGAAGAGGAACGTCTGAAGCTTGGCCCCACACATGACATGAATGCCTTCGCAGATAAGATCCTCTCGGTAGTCTTTGAACATGCACGCAAACTGAGGGAACAAGGTGCTGGTGAGATAGATGGTACTCTGAGGAGTGTGTTATTCAGCTCTTTCAACCAGGACATATGCACGGTCATAAACTGGAAGCAGCCGAATTGTGAGCATGACACTTATGGGAGGATACGCAAAAGATGCTAACTCTGAAACAGACCCAGTTCTGCTCTGCAACGAGCTCGGTGCGGATAGCCCTCAGTCGCCCTCTGGAAATACACACATCATTCAAAGCAGCGGTCGCACAACGACGTCTGTCAAGGAAGCTGTACAGATTGCTAGGGACAACAACTTCATGGGCCTGATATGTAGCTCGCGTCTATTGGTGAGTATCCTACAAATTACCATACAACTTCTCTCTAACAGATCCTAGTCGCTCGCTCCCGCTCTCATTGAATCGATCAAGACGGCCGGCCTTGTCCTCGTCACAGACATTACCGACTCTCCAGAAGATGAACCCGCCCAGCCTGCAAACCTCCACGTTGCAAATCCCCGCCGACAAAACACACCAGACGGAGTCGATGGATACCTGAAGGGCAATGGTGTACTTTGTTTCAACGAGACTGTCGATATGTAGAATACACGTTATGCATAGGTGCGAGATCAGGCAGTAATGCGGTTATGGCGTTGCGTATTAGACTGAATATCCTGCGGAGGAATGATTATACCACTGGAAGAGAGGCGGACAGGTGCCTTTTGCTGCAGACTGATAGCTGCTAGACGGAGTCTCTTATTGCATGCAGCTTTCCCTGACTTCAGATGATTGATTCGTCTTATACGCGTCTGGAATGTTGGTCAAATTCAATACATGAGTAGGAACATTTGCACCCGTAAACATGGGATTTGGGTAATGTGCATGGGCATGTGGTGCCAATTCGGCAGTGTCGATGCTCGCCGCAAACCGACAGGGGTGTGGTGTCCGGGATCCGATTCGCGCTGCGCCTTCATCGAAAAATGTCGAACGACGACATTTGTGGCTAGAAGCGGTCTGTTGCCGCTTGTCGCTCGCTTTCGCATCTTCCTCTCTCAGGCCCATAGACTCTGCAGTGATTGGACTCTGCCAGCCATGGTATAAACATAATGTCGACCCTGAGCGCCCTTTCTTCTCCGCTCCTCCGAAGGACGTGGATCTGCCGAGCTTGTATACGATCGCAGCGACAGACGATACCGCAGCCATATGGCTTGTGGCAACAACGAAGCACCTCAGCGGGGCACAATGCCTTCGCAAGCAGAATAGGGTCGTCGAGGACATTTGCAAGCCAAGCAAATGAGGCGGCCAATGCCACACCCAAAGCTGCAGGGAGGAGCTCCAAGAGCAGCAAGAGGAGGACGAGGCTGCTGATAGCTGGAGGTGGAATTGCAATTGGCGCAGCAGTCGTTACAGTCAATGACGACGCGAAGCATGCTTACGTGGCAGCGCAGCGAAGCTACAGAGTGGTTGCAACGCTGGTGCTCAACATCAGAGAGTATGTGCATGCGTGCATAGTCCAGCACAACCAAACAATCCATGGCTAATATACACCTTTGTGCAGTTACCGCGACGTACTCAAGCGTGACGACGAACCAGACTACAACGAGCAACTCAAAGCCTGCCACCTACGATGCGCCAAGCGTACCCTACACACACTCGAGAAGAACGGCTCCATCTTCATCAAGCTGGGACAACATCTGAGCAGCATGAACTACCTGCTGCCGAACGAATGGTGCGATACCTTCATACCACTGCAAGACAAATGTCCCGTATCCTCCTTCGAATCCATACAAGACATGTGCCGACGAGACACGGGCCTTGAGCTCTCCGACTTCTTCTCGGAATTTGAGGAACAGCCCATAGGCGCAGCCTCCCTCGCCCAGGTACACCGTGCAACGGTTCGTGAGACGGGTCAGAGAGTCGCCGTCAAAGTGCAACATCCGGCCCTGGACGAGTGGGCCAAACTTGATTTGGCTTTGACAAGCTTCTCGTTTACGACGCTCAAGCGCTGGTTCCCCGAATACGATCTGACCTGGTTATCCGACGAAATGCAGCTTTCCTTGCCACAAGAACTCGATTTCGCCCTCGAAGGCAAGAATGCCATGCGTGCGCGAGAATACTTCTCTCACGTCCGCGATGTACCCGTCGTCATACCCAAAGTCCTTTGGGCAAAGCGCCGATTACTCGTCATGGAATACGTATCAGGGTTTCGAACGGACGACCTCAAGAGTTTGGATGAACATGGCATTGACAGAGACGAAGTATCGGCAGCACTGGCTAGGATATTCAACGAGATGATCTTTGGCAGAGATGCGCCACTCCATTGCGATCCGCATGGTGGAAACATTGCTATACGGCACAACCCGACTCGTTCAGGCAAGACCAACTTTGACGTGGTGCTATACGATCACGGCCTCTATCGTGATATCCCTATGCCCTTGCGACGCAACTACGCAAAACTCTGGCTCGCCGTATTGGACGCCGACGAAGCTGGTATGCGCAAATACGCTTACCAGGTGGCAGGGATCAAGGAAGAACACTTCCCTCTCTTTGCTTCGGCCATTACAGGCAGAGATTATACCGTGTTGGCAAAGAAGGAGAGTGGCACTGGTGGTGTAATGACGAGCAGGACGAGTGAAGAGAAGAAAGTTATTGGAGATGCGTTGGGAGAGGGGTTGTTGGAGAGTTTGATCGAGCTGCTTGGACAGGTTCCGAGAGTGATTTTGTTGATTTTGAAAACTAATGATTTGAGTAAGTCTTGGTCCCTCCCATCACCTGAGCATCTATATTGACCTTTCTTGTAGCGCGGTCCTTGGATGAAGGTCTGCATACTCGCCAAGGTCCTATGCGCACTTTTCTTATCCTCGCTCGGTATGCCAGTCGCACGGTGTACGAAGAGAGTTTAGACAACCTCAACGGCAGTATACTTTGGCCCAGTAACTTTCTGAGTTGGCTGGGTGCGTGGACAAGGCACATGAGAGTTGAGATGCAGTTGAGTGGGTACGAGACGTACCTGAAGCTAAGAGCGCTGTTGGGTATGAGGAAGATTGAGATTGGGGATAGCTTTAGGGAGTAGGGTATGACGAGCGTGGAGTTTGGCGACTATCAACATTAGACTTGACATGATTTGCATTAGAAGCTGGTGACATAGCTGGAAAGTCACGGGCGCAGTTAGAGTTATGATATCGAAACCTGATACTCATCTTGAGGTGCACGCGTGTATATGTCGCAGTGAACCCCACTCTGGCTGAAGATGGATACGGCAAGACGGAACGGGCGGAACGTAGTCGGGCCTAGACGTGTTGGTTCCTACAGGATGTACGTGTGGCGGTGCCGTTTACCCAAGAATGTGCGGCCTTGCATGTGGCTCGTGTCCAAGACTGCCATTCGTCTTGGTGTTTGACAGAGGGTTTGCAATGTGTTTGAGGCGTGGTCGTCTGATGGACAGCAGCTTCTGGGCGCCAAAGAGCGCCCAGAAGATGGAAACATGTAGTGAGAGGCACCAAGAAGAGGCAGATGGCATCAGAGACGGTCCAAGCAGCATACGAAGCAGCAGCAGAGATGTGGTCGAGAGATATGTTGTTATTTTGGTTCTTGGACATGCTAGTGGGCGGTGACAGGGAGGTAGAGCGGTTTGACATCATCGATGCCATGCGTCGCGAGAGCAAAGGCAATCTTGACATGCACGGGTACGCCCATCGGAAGCAGACTGTGCACCAGGTGTCTTGTTGCTCCTCTCCAAAGCATTCCAAGGTTACCCTCGACGGCCACATATATCGAGACTCTAGTCAGGCGCCAGTCAGCAGCAGCAGCAGCAGCAGAAGCAGAACGCGTCGCCCCCCGTCACAACCTGCGGGGCAAGCGCCAAGGCAGCAGAAGGCATCCTCCCGGAATCGCATCGTTCACGCCGCAGCGCTCAACGCCCTAGCCGCCAGGGCTGGAGTGGAAAGACTTTGTGGGTGACTTGCGGTGTCAGCGATTGCAAAGGATTGTATAAGCGATTACCATCGTAGGCCGGAGACTCGTCGGGCAGCGCCGTGAAGGCCCGCC
>Ga0265797_10009012_pt1 | contig 13117 bp, 13 predicted proteins | sample P2T30metagenome_FD_192433 | JGI IMG/M metagenome (GOLD analysis project Ga0265797, IMG submission 192433) | Plant litter microbial communities from East Loma Ridge, Irvine, California - P2 T30 | ecosystem: Environmental > Terrestrial > Plant litter > Unclassified | place: USA: California... | reverse complement strand
AAAGGGCAAAGATGCCGACACTACGGATTGCCCAATACATGTTTGCGCAATCGCCACTGTAATTTTGCGCAAAGACTTATACTCATGGCCATAACATCACATTGTGAAGAACAAGCGCGAGGGATAAGAGAGGGGTATGATATCATCACTCCTTTGCAGAGGCAAGTATCGAGCATACACAAGGCGCCCCTAGACACCGACGATTGAAGATTGAAGATTGAAGATTATGATTTGATTCGGTTTGCATCATCCTTCAGACTGCCTAGTCTAACCATCCCTCTAGCTAGGTCTTAACATCCGTCATCCGTCGTCCATCCGTCTCTCAACACACGGCATCTCCCTCCATCTAAACCTTCTTCGATGTAGTCTCTTCGCTGTGCTCCTTGAGCGGGTGCTCAGGGTTGGAGCTCAAGCTCTCCTTTGTATTGTCGCTCGCCTTCTCAGCGCCCTCCTTGGGACCAGCGCCCTGTGCGTTGACGTTGTCGGAGGTCTGACCTGCTTGCGCACCGGACTGGCGCTCTGGGTCGGGGGACTGACGGCCGGCGTTGGGAGCAGACATGTTGGTTGTGTGGGTAGTGTGTTTGGGTTGGTTTGACTTGATCTGATTGACTTGAATTGGAGACTGTGGGCGGTTTTGTTAGTATGATGTTTGCAAAGGAGGAAGTTGGCGATGGCAATGTGGTTGGTGAGGGAGATGGATGGGTTGCGTACGTTGCGGTTGGTAGAGGCCTATTCATTGATTAGCCACCGAAGCTCTTGGCCTTTCACGTCTTTACATACCTCGAGTATTTGTTAGATGTAGGTGTAGTGGTACTCGCAAGCAGACTGCAGCTCCCTCGTCTCTTTTCATCGGCCAAAGCTGCCCCACTTGCATCTGACGTCACGGCGCGAAACACACTGGATCGGGCAACGTCGACGTCAACCTCATCAAATGTTGCACATGGCGCGTGCTTAGCCAGACGCGGTTCATGTGGGTAGCTTAGCAAGCGCAGGTGTTGGGTGCTTTAGCGGGAGCGGGTATATGTGCGCATGCACAGCTGCCCGGTGGTTGTTATCATTCAACATATCGGGCTCAGCGTGTCTCCTAATCTCCATGTTGAAAGATTACGGCATTGCAGGTTTCCCGATACTGGAAATGTTGGATTTGCTGGCAGCACTACCCAGATGACAAACTACGTGCTCCGCTTTCCCATTTCGACATCTGCATCCCCTGCATCCCCATCGTCGTCCCATTCCCCTCCCTTTAGCCTTTTCCCAAGCCAGAGTCCTATGATTGTCGCTGCACTAGCAGCCAAGAACCAGCCTTCGAACCATCTCTCAGTGAAACCTGGCTCCAGTGGTGCACCCAATGCGTCTCCAATCTTGCTCTTCATCTCGGGCGGTAAATTACTTCGGAGGAGCAATGTAGAGCTGATGACATATGTTGCCGCAATCTGTGAAATGATGAGAGCGAAATTCGTCTTTGTGTGATGCAAAAGACCAGGCACGATCCTGGCAAAGAGGAAAAATGTCTGTAGGACACTATTGAATGACAAGAGGAGCATGACGCCAGAGAGCAAGAAGGAGATTGTGCGGCTCCAGGCTACTCGATCGATGGTCGGGTCCCAGTGCTTGGCTAATAACGCAAGGAAATTGTTGATCGGATCACTGCTAGAGAAGCTCGCGTTGGGCGAGGAAAACCGACGCAGCGTCGAGACGGTGGTAGCAGCGATGCGGTACGCGCAGTACACAGCGAAACCGTAGGAGATCATGTTGCATACGCGTCCATGGGCGGTATGCGAGCGAAGCTGCGACTGGCGCCTGGCTCGCAGAACGGTCAACGAGTTCTGGAGAGTCTGGCGCATAGTTTCGAGGCCTTGAATCTCCAGCTGCAGCGTGCTCCGTTCTTGCATGTCCGGGTTGCCTCGAATCGACCCTACTACGCGGCCCATGAAGCCTTGGCTAGGGTTATCAGCAAGCTTGCGTTCGACAGCTCGAAGTCGACTCTCCTTGGCTAAGAGCATGTCATTTGTTGCTTGTATGCCAGCTTGCTTCCGGGCAATGTCTGACTCGGAAACCTGCAATGTTTAGTACCCGGAAAGTGTGCGATCAAAAAGGAGAAGAAGCTTACTGGGCGGTATTTGACGCCAAAGGTGTGCCACATGGCTGATATGGCCGCGAAACCTGCGAGCGAGGCCATCAGGCTAATGCCAATGATGCCTATCCTCTCCAGACAGCCCTCGCTAAATGAATGATCATGCTCCTGGTCCTCTTGATGCAGGTACGAGCCTAGCATCCCTCTGCCGATATACCAGAAGCCCGCAAGCCATGCTGCCAGCCCACACAGCTCCAAAACCCATGCTGCCCTACGCCGACCCTTTTGTTCGCCGGCAATGTCCAGGCCAGTCCCTGAAATCACCGAGTGCAATATGACAGCGGGGGTTGCGACGACCAAGAGGAACAGCAGCGACGGCAGGGTGATCTTGAGGGCGAGCGTTCGGGTGGCGCGGTTCACGGTATTGGAAATCTCACACAGGATGAGCTCGGCCAAGACGGCGGAGAGGGCGAAGTTGGTCGCGAAGATGATGTTTGCAATGACCCGGGCATTCGGTCGGAGCTGCTTCAAGACTGGGGCTCTCTCCCGCGAGGCCACGCCGGGCAACCGGGCGCCGTCATGATGCGCTTTGCGATGCGCGTGGCCTGAAAGGATGGGGAACAGCTTGTGAGATACGACAAAGGCGACGAGGAAGAAGGTAAGGATGAAAGGGAGCGCCGATATGGCGACAGCCATGGGACTACGGTGCAAGACATAGTCCGGCATGCACTCGTCGCAATCGTCTTCGGACGGTGGAATCATCGGGTGCGAGGGAGGCGGTGGTGGTTTGGTGGCTATGTGTTGGTGATTGCTACTGCCAGTTCGTCCTGGTTATTGTGGCAGACATTCGTGCTTCCATTGACTCGGCAGCCGGCAAGGATACGTTGACACATTGACGGTTCTGTGATCGTGTAAGATTCCAAGGTTACGCAACTGAGGGACAGACTCGGCAGCCAGGAACGCGCATGCACCTTGGGGCGCTGCCGCCACACGAAACGTCATTACGGCGATCACTGGGGTCTACCAGAAACTCCCCACATGCTGCCGTGCACCAAGTGTCAAGCAGTAATCTCAGACATATCAAATGGGTATTATACAAGACTATGCGCCTCCTTTACTCCCTTGGCCCTACAGACGCCTCGTCGGCCTTTTGCTGAGCCTCATTTGTGAGACTATCTACATACGACATGGAGCTCTTTCGGGCCTCTGCATCCGCATCCCCTGCGCTCGGCTTCTCGCTCGCACCCACGTCTTCATCTACAGCAGTTGTTCCAGATTTTGTTGATGGCGCGCCTTGCTCATCTTCGTCCTCGCTGCTCGACTGGCTACTCAGTTCCGGGCTGTCGAGATTCTGCAAATGTGGGCTCTTCATCATCGGGCCCGGACTCCGCGGGTCATCCCCAATCAGCGTGCTATTTCCCGTGCCTGCGTCGTCGTCACTGTCTTGCGCATGTTCGACCTGTGCCAAAGGATGTGTTTCTACAACAAGCTTGGGTGTAGGTGCAGCAGTAGTAGTAGCAGCAGCAGCAGCAGTTGCAAGCGTCGCTGCCTCGTCCTCGTTTGCAAAGTAGCTGTTGCGTGGGCTGTTGTAATCTGGGAGTCCTTCGCTCTTCGCGATGATGTCCCTGTACGTCTGTCGGTCAGGGTCATTTGAGCGCTTGCTCTTTGCCTTGTCACGCTTAGATGTCGGGCGGACAACAATGACTGGAACAGGCGAATGTTGTAAACAGTACTTGGAGACGCTACCGGGAAGAAGACCTTGGAAGCCCCCAAGACTCTTGCCTCGTGTCCCGACCACTAGAATTGCGGGTTCATAGAGGTTAATCTACGTCCGCTGTTAGCCGCGGCCTAGTACATGTGGTCAGCCAAAACGTACCATATCGTCAATGACCTTGTTGACCTTGCCGATTGAAAACTCCAATATCAAGTTGATTGCCTTGTTGTCGTGGTTTTTGCTCTGTATGTCGGCCATGGTCCTATCAGCCTCGACGCGATATCGTCCCGTCTCTACGCTGCGGTCGCCGGCTATTGCATCTTCTTTTTCAACTACTCTAAGACAGACAATCTCGTCGCCGTCATCGACTAGCTCGCTGATGAGCCACTGCAGCGCGAATATGGAATACTCATTCTCGTCGAAGCCGCACAAGAAGGTCCGTGAGCGTTTGGTGTACTCATAGTCCTTGTGCTTGGCGATCAATGTGAAGGAGCTCTCCTCGATGAAGTCTGCGGGCTTGTCGAACGTGTCAAACGATACACGAGGCTGGAAGACGCTGTGAACAGGTCAGCTGATGTGTTCAAAGGCAAAGCTTATAGGTACGCGCACTGCGCGCCGGTACTTACGGCGGAGGCGGCGGCGATGACAGCCGTCGTCGCTCACGGGGCCTTGGGGTCCCTCTGGGTAGGGATGTATTTCGGTGTGCCAGGAACTGGATTGACGGCCGCCGCACCTCGTCCTGTGCAATCTTCACGCCGTTTGGATGCTGCAGCGGACTCCCTAGCGGACTCGCCAGTGGACTCGCAGGAAGCGACCTGGGGGCTGGAGAGGCATGTCGGCCGACTTTGGACGTGGGGGAGGCGCTCATAGTGGTGTCGGGATGAGATTACGGGCACGAGGCCTGCCGGTGAGCCCAATGGCAGACGAGCCGGGTGCAAGTGAGGGTGCCCACGAGAAACTTGCTGGAGCGTGGGCTTGCGTACGATCGGTGCTGCTGTGCGTCGCAAAACTGCCCTTGGCGCGGGGGAACGGCTTGCGGGGTAGTCGAGTGTGCAAGAGGGAGAGGTAGAAGACTGAGGAGAAGGTGTGCGTGTGTCGTAGGCGGATTTCAAGGATCGAGACCGACTTTGTAGGTGTTCATGGACAGCCTGTTCCGGTGACGGCAGTGCTTGGCTTCTTGGTCGTGTGTCGCGCTTCCCGCCATCACCAGCCCTTGCGCGGAAGCACCCGCGCGATGCGTCGGACACATGTGAAGAAGTGGGGGCCTTGCAAGGGGGGGAGCGAGAACGAACAAAGAGTGAAGAGAATGGGCACGGGGCATCGCAAGCATCAATTGTCGTTATCAACGTCAAGTCTACATGTCTATCAAGAAGTGGGCGCGAGATGCAGCATTTTTTTTAAACCAGGGCCTTAAGCTCACCCTGCGTGAGCTTTGCAGCGCCAATGAGACGCTGGGCCTCCTCAGTGAAGATTTCCTTGATCTTGCCAGCGTCCTTGACGTTGTTGAGCTTGCTGGTCAACTCGGCCAATTCCTCGTGGTCCATCTTTGTGATGAGGAGGTCGACGTCGTGGAGAGCAGCATCGACCTGAGAAGCAGGTGCGTCTCCAGCGCCGTGGAAGTAGTTTGCGTCTTTGGCAGCACCACGGACAACACGCTTGTTCTTCTTGGCCGCGTTCTTCGCAGCCTCCTTTGCCTTTTTGTTGTCGGCTTTGGCGGCCTTTTCAGCTGCCTCCTTCTCAGCTGCAGCCTTGGCCTCCTCTGCCTTCCTCGCCTCAGCCTCTTCAGCCTCGCGCTTCAGTGCGGCCTCCTTTTCGAGACGGCGCTTGTTCTTCTGTGCGTGCTCGGCCTGGCGGAACTTCTTGATGCGCTCGTCCAGGGCCAATGCGTCGTCGACCAACTTCCTCAGACGTGCAGTGTCCTCGGTCTTCTTCTTGCGGCGGGCAGCCGTGTTCTTGCGCTCGACGTGACGTTTCTGGTCGCGGTTCTCGTTATCGTCGGGAACATCCTCGTCAAGGTACTCGAATGTCCTCCAGCTGTCAAAGTTGTACCAGAAGTTGTAGAAGTGCTCGACCTCCTCCTTGGTGCTCTTGTCGTTGCCAAGCTTGGGAACAGGTTGCTTGTTGGAGAAGCGTCCCTCGGCCTCGAAAACCTTGCCCCAGAGCTTGTAGAAGTTGCCCTTTTGCGTCTCCTTTTTGGAAGGTGGCTCAACCTCGGCGCCCTCGTCGACCGAGTCGAACTGCCTCCTGCGAACTGGGTCGGACAGAACCTCGTGGGCCTTTTGGATGCACTTGAAGAATTGGTCGTCTTCGGTTCCGCCCTTGGCTGCCTTCTTGTCGGGGTGGTGCTTGAGCACCTTCCTGCGGTGTGCGCGCTTGATCTGGTCATCCGTAGCGCGCCATCGGTAGCGGGTTATGCCGAGCACAGCGTAGTGATCTTGGGACTGATGGGGTATTAGTAGGAGACATATGGTTGGCAAAGCGACATCAGCCTCACCTTCCAGTCCTTGGCCTCACGTTGCAGCAGCAGCGGGTCCTCGGGCTCGTCAACGTCATCGGGGTCGTCCTCCTCGACGCTCTTGACATTGGCCTGTGCCTGGATGCGGTCGTCTTCGGAGAAGGTGCGCTTGTGTCGCTTCTACAAAAAGAGCCATCGTTAGTGATGCACACCAATGTCGTCAACTCAGAAACGTACTCTGCGGGCATAGGCCAGGAAGTGCGGGCCAACAGGCTCAATATTGCGGTCGTTTGCCTCGCTCAGCTGGCCGATGGCTTTGAAGTCCTTCTCACCAGCCCAGCCCTCGGGCAGGACGGGCAGTGGCAGCGAAATCTCCACGTTTGCCATTGCGCAAGATTGGCCTTGTGTTGTTGTGGTGGGGAAGACGGTGGTGGGAGAGAAAAAGTTGGGATTTGACTAGTTTACCGAAGGCTGATCCTAGCGGGACCATCGGTGGGTGACATGCATCGGTGCTAAAGGCCCCCCCCCCGTTCAAACCCCAGAACGTGTCAGAATAGTGTTCACTTCCAACCAACGTTTCGGTCTTACATGTACAATTAGGACAAATTATTACCTGTCCTCAGGCCCCATGTCTTTTTCTTCCTTTTTGTAATTTCATAGAATATCGTCACCATGTTCCAGGTACCGAGGGCACACATTGAAGTTGCATGATAGTGAAGCTGATCTTGGACACAGCGCCTTCGGGGAGCCATAGACGCGAGGATAGCAGAAGAGCAAGCCCGCCAGAAAGCCACCCAACCCACTACCCCGTCGCGATCCAGTTCTTCAGCGCGACGCTCTAGTTCACGCACCCTTTCGCCCGCGACCCGAGCTGCGCGGTCCAAAGATGCCGACTCCAGCAAGGCTGCGCCAGCTGGCAAAGGCCCCGATCCGTCCGAATTCGACCCGGAGTTTGTCATAGGAGAGGAAGATGACCAGCCGAGTCCGGCAGCGACACCGCAACCAAAGGAGGAGGCGTCACCTGCTGATGCCACCGCCGAGAGTGCCGATGGCAAGAAAGACGAAGAGGCTGTGCCAGCCAAAGTAGAGGAGAAGCCAGAACAGCCACCAGAAATCCCGCCCGAGATCAAACAACGGTTGCGCAGACTGGACAAACTAGAACCTAAATACACGGGTGCGTAGCTTCCATCTGAAGGCACACGGTACCCAAAGTGAATGCGCCAAGCTAATCCCATTGGTAGAACTACTTCGGTCGTACCGCATCGCACATGCCAGAGTTGGCGCCATTGATGCCTTTGAAAGCTCGCTACGCGAATACACGCCCCTTACTTCCATCACCGACACTGGCGCATTTGTCGAATATTTGGGCCAACTAAACGTCAAAAGCGACATGCTCATGGAGGAACTCAAGCGTGTCTCCAAGGAGCGTGACGAGCTCAACAAGAAGCTGGAAGATGCGGAGAGGCGCGCAAAGGAGGCTTCGGAAGAGGTGGAGACTCTCAAGTCGCAAGCCCCGGCCAGCAGCGAGACTCCACAGGACGACTCTACACAGACCGAGTCCATTGCACCTTCCTCCGCGTCCAAAGCGTCCAAGGAGACTGCCACTACCGAAGAAACCGAAGACTTCTTTTCCTACGATACCGAGCTACCCCGCTTACAATCACAGCTCGAGGAGAGCGTGGAGAAGGTCGAAAAGCTGGAGGAAGAGAACAGGTCGCTCAAGGAAGAGCTTTCGACTGCGCAAGAATCGGCTCAGTCTTTTATGCAAAACCTGGAGACTGCTTCGAACGATCTGAATTCTTTCAAGGACACCCACCAACGGCTACAAAAAGACGCCGACGATCGTGAAAAGGAACTCAATAGTATCATCGAACATCTCACAACGCGTGCCGAAAAGGCAGAGGAAGAGCTACGCAAGCACAAGGATAACAACAAACAAAACGAGACTGCGATTGGGGAGCTCAAGGAGAAGCTGAGGACTACATCCAAGGAGTTGGACGAGTTGCATGCCGACAAGGGCGAGAGACTTGTCGAAGACGACCAGATTCAAGCTCTTCAGCGCCGCGTCGAGGAGCTTCACGCCGAACTTTCACAGTTGCGTGACACGCATGCAAAGAGTGAAAAGCGGGTCGAGACCATGAACGGGCTGCTCAGCAAAGTCCGCGAACAGCTCAAGACTACAGAGGCAAAACGTGACAGCACTCTGGTCGAACTCGAGCAAGCAAAGAAGGATTTGGCAAAAGCAAACACCGAGAAGCCGGCAGCCAAGGCCGAGTCTAGCCTGCAACCCCCACCTACCCCTACCCAAGCTTCACAGAGTGCGTCAGCGAAGAAGAGGAACCGCAACAAGAAGAACAAGAAGGGCGGAAAGGGGGCCGAGGCCAGCGGGGCATTGACTCCAGAAGCTACTCCAAGCGAAGCAGGAGACGCCGAAGGACTGCTCAGTCCCCGTGATGCAGAATTCTCGCCATCCCAGCTGGAGGAAGCCCTGAAGAACGTGGCGCAGCTCAGATCCGACTTGGAAGAAAAGGTGACAGAGATCGAGACGCTGCAGAGCGAGGTTGCTGAGAAGGCATCGTCGATTGATCTACTCCGAAAGAAGGCCAAGGACCAAGAGGACCTGCAAGAAGAGATTGATACCTTGCGCCAAGATCTCCTCGACTACGGCCTTGAGCATACCGAGGCCAAGGACAAGGTCAAGCAACTGCAGACCGAGAAGACAGCGCTGCAGGAGAGTCTAACTAAACTCGAAGCTGAAATTGCAGAGCTCAAGACGAACAAGGCAGCGAACGAATCCTCTGAGCAAGAGCGGGAAGCACTGACTGCCGAGTTCAGCGAACTCAGGTCCAAGGCCGAGTCGCTCCAGACCGATCTGTCAATCGCTGAGAAGCTTGCCGCGTCTCGCTTTAAAGATCTGACTGACATGAGGGAGGTGTTGCAAAAGGCACAGCCTGAACTGAGCTCCTTGCGCAAAGAGGTTGCCGAGCTACGCACTACCAAGGACGAGCTCGCAACTAAGACGGCCGAGGTTCGCAAACTGGAAAGCCGTGAAAAAGATCTCAAGTCTGATGTTGCCGACTTCCGCTCCCAGTTATCCACCAAGGAGAATACTATCAAGACGCTCAACGAGAAGATCAAGCAGGAGACCAGCCAAAGGCTAGCGCTGGAAGAGAGCAACAAGAAGATGCAGCGAGACGTCCAGAATGCCGAGACGGAGCGAAAGGATGTCATTGAAAGCCGGGACAAGCTGACGAAAGACTTGGCAAAGGCGCAAGACGAGCTCAAGACATCGCGCAAGAAGATACACGAGCTCGAGGAAGAGGTTGCCAAGGTTACACGCGAAGCAGCAAGCCTGCGTGACGACATACAGCTAAAATCTGCTCAGTATGCAAGCGCCCAAGACCTCATGAACAGCATGCAGGACCAGACACAGGAAATCAGCACGCAGATGAAGGAAGTGCGGGCCAAGAGCGAGAGCTTGGAAGAAGAGCTCGCAGATGCACATCGATTGTTGAGCGAGCGCGGACGCGAGGCTGAGACGATGAGAAGGCTCCTGAATGACGCACAAGGGCGGGCGGACGCGCGTGTACGCGAGATGCAAGAGCGCCTCGATGTCGCCATCGAAGAGCGTGAGCGCGCTGAAGAGCAGGCCAGCACATTCAGCCGCCGTCGGGCTCGCGAGCTCGAAGAGTTGAAGCAGAAGGTGCGTGATGCCGAGCGTGCACAGGCACGTGCTGTAGAAGACAAGGAAGACCTTGTGGCTGCAGAGAAGGAGCTGCGCAAGCAAAGCGAGGATCTTGAAAAACGAGCGGCACAAGCTAGCGAGGAGGCTTCTGAGGTCAGACTAGCCATGAGCCAGCTGCGGGACGCCTTGGACGAAAGCGAGAAGCAGGCACACGAACTCGAGAAGGAGAAGGGCGAGCTGCGGCGTGCATTCGACGAGACTCAGAGCAGGTTGGAGAAGCTCCAGAAGTCCAGCAAGGTATGGACTTGTATGATGTTTTTCCTTGTTCGGGACCTATACTAATCCACCTAGGCAATGTCGGACGAGTTGCGAACGATGAAAGCACGGGGCCCAGAGTCCATGGCTCAATCGTCAAGATCGTCGGTCGAATCGACGCGGTCGCGACTTGCGTCTCCAACGCCCAAGGGCGGCGGGGCTGTTGCGGAGGCAGTCGACTATGTGTATCTGAAGAACGTGCTGCTGCAGTTCCTTGAACAGCGCGACAAGAAGTACCAGCAGCAGCTCATACCCGTGCTGGGCATGCTGTTGCACTTTGACAAAAAGGACGAGCAAAAGTGGATGGCGGCGGTTTCGGCCAAGTAAATGGGCCCACTGCGGACGTGCAAGCGGTTGATTTGGGCATGAGTTGCAGCTCAGGTGGCACAGACTTGCGTTGGGTGTTTTACAGTTTTTGCATAGCGAGGGTACGGTCACGGGTAGGGGTATTGTAGTCTACATGTATTATATCGAGGGGCGTTCTTTCTCAGACCTGGGATGATGCTCCTGTTTGGAGGGGGGCGTTGGCAGCGGCTCCTACCGTGGGGGCATGGCGTGAGCATAACAGGGGGCCTGCTGAGGAAGCTTGGAATGAACATGTATCCTCCTCCCTCTGTGACGGTGCCGGTACCTGTGGGCGTGATTCGAGGCGCACGTGTTGCGGTCTGTTGCTCGACCGCCTCGGCCACAGGCAATGCCGGGCAAAAGACCACACAGGCTCACAGACTGTTGGCGCTCCTTTCTGGGTCGCGGGCTTTGCTAGAGGCAGAGACTAAAGTGGTAGCAGGCAACTATTTCTAGCTTGAAGGAGCCGTCGTCTGATGTCATAAACCCGTCTGGCTTGCTTCCTGCCGGGGGCTCTGGACGCGCAGCACACATCAGGGCAGCCCTTCAGCTTTCCGTCATCCGCCGTCCCCAGACCAGGTGCACAAATCGCGCATCTACCCAAGCTACAACTTGACGTCCTGTGTGTGCGTGTTTTTTCTTCTCTCTTCTTCTCACTCTTCTACTTGCTGTCTTCTGCCCGTCGCCCGCCCGCGTCTCAGGTATTCGCATCGGTGCAATCAGACCCCCACGCAGCCACCAATCAGCAGCCCGCACAGCGACAGGCTGGCGAGGGGAGCGCTAAGCCCATCTCCAGCAATTGAAGAAATCGCAGGGCAGTGCGACAACAGCCACACGGCGCCAGCGTCTGCCAGATTTCACTGCTAGAAGCCGTATCCGACCTCCTGCCCATGAGCGCTGCCCAACGCGTCCGGAGCGCCTGACCGCACACCGCATCCCAGCACCCAGCACCCAGCACCCCTCGAGGCCTCAGTCCCGCCCACCGCCCAGCCCACCGCGTGGCGGGGGAAGCCAACATGAATGGCACCGACATGAAGAAGGCGGCCATCAACAAGGCCAAGCAGGTCGCAAACGCTGCAAACAGCAACGGAGGCAAGAAGCGACGGAAGGGCCAGGACCTGAAGCCCATCATCACGTCGGAGAACCAAGGCGCCCAGAACACTTCGCCGTCAGGCTCGACGCCGTCCTTTCACTACAAGTACGTCCGCTAAACCACACCACCACCCATCACGTCACCCGCCCGCTGCTGCCCGCCCCCACTGCACTTATTTTCCTGCGCGCACCCATGCTCTGTCCCAAGAGGCTCTGCCTGCATGTCCACATCCTATACTGACCCCAACCCCGCAGTGTGCAGAATACAAACTCGCCCCTCGCCCAACACAAGATGTACGGAAACCAGATGAGCCACTCACCCGACTCGTCGTCATCGTCGGTCGATGAGGCCGAAAACACTGCCGACGAGGAAGACTCGGAGGACTACTGCAAGGGCGGCTACCACCCGGTCCAGGTGGGTGAGGAGTACAAGGACGGCAAGTACACCATTGTGCGCAAGCTCGGCTGGGGCCATTTCTCCACCGTCTGGCTGTCGCGAGACAACACAAACGGCAAGCACGTCGCCCTCAAGGTCGTGCGCTCCGCCGCCCACTACACCGAGACCGCCCTCGACGAGATCAAACTGCTCAAAAAGGTCGTCGACGCAAACAAGGACCACCCCGGCCGGAAACACGTCGTCAGTCTGCTCGATTCCTTCAACCACAAGGGCCCCAACGGCGTGCACGTCTGCATGGTCTTTGAAGTGCTGGGAGAGAACCTGCTGGGGCTGATCAAGAGATGGAACCACCGCGGCATACCCATGCCGCTCGTCAAGCAAATCACCAAGCAGGTCCTGCTGGGACTCGACTACCTCCACCGCGAGTGCGGCATCATCCACACCGACCTCAAGCCCGAAAATGTCCTCATTGAGATTGGCGACGTCGAACAGATTGTGAGGACATATGTAAAAGACGAGCCAAAGAAGAAAGATGGCGAGGACAGCGTTAGAAACGGCAGGCGGAGGCGGAGGACCCTCATCACAGGCAGCCAGCCGCTACCAAGTCCGCTCAACGCGAGCTTCAACCATGCCGAGCTCTCCAGCTTCCCCGGAAGCACACAAAGCCTCAACAAGGTTATGAGTGAGGGTACAGGTAAAGACTCCCCCACGACTGTCCCGAGTCCTCCTTCTTCTTCAGACGGTGTCGTAATGAGTGGTGCTTTAGCAACTCCGTCATCCGGACCCAGCCTGTCCATGGCAGAACGACTCGGTATCAAGTCCGGAAACGAGGACGACGCACAAAAGCAACGGGAGAAGACTGCGTAAGTCGCATATGCTGAGCCTCTCTTTTCTTTTAAAAAAAAAACTCTATTGACTGACATACGGCAGTGATATACTTACCAAGGAGGTATCCGGTATCAGCCTCGACAAGCCTAGCAGCTCGCATGGTAAATCAGAAGCCGAACAGCAAGCCGAGAACGCTTTCGAGACCATCTCAG
>Ga0265797_10009011_pt1 | contig 13117 bp, 4 predicted proteins | sample P2T30metagenome_FD_192433 | JGI IMG/M metagenome (GOLD analysis project Ga0265797, IMG submission 192433) | Plant litter microbial communities from East Loma Ridge, Irvine, California - P2 T30 | ecosystem: Environmental > Terrestrial > Plant litter > Unclassified | place: USA: California... | reverse complement strand
TGGGGAAGAGAAGTCTGGTGGGTTGGATGGGTAAGGAGACGAGAGATCAGGCCCTCGGCCATCCGGGTTGTCGTAGAATGACAGTTCAGCTGACGGACGAAGACTCTAGCTGTGAGGGCATTGGCAAGAGTATGTGACGAGACAGGGACTGCTTGCTTACCTCCTCTGCATCTGACCCTGCATCTGACCTTGCATGCCGTGACCCATCATGCCATACGGGTTGGCATATTGGTGATCGTTGTTGTTGCCGGCGATCTGCTGAATCGCCTGTGCACTGATGCCTTGGGCAGCCGACACAGGACAATCCTTGTGGGCGAGCAGCAGTGTCTTCAGTCCAACGATCTCCTCTCTAAGTTGTGTGACCGTCGCAGCAAGAGCGTCGTTTTCAGTCGAGAAGATCTCAACTTTTTGCTGGAGGTTGGCCAACCATTGCTTTTTGCGCTGGCGACACTTCAACGCGGCAACGCGGTTGCGCTCCAGGAAGTTCTTCCTCTTCTCCTCGTCGGTCATTTTCTTGCCGTCGGGATGTGAGTCTTCCATCGCGTTCTCGTCGACTTCCTCTTCTTCGTCGTCCATATCCATGTCCATGCTGGTGTTGTTGCGCTGACGCTTGTTGACAGGCTTACTGGGGGTGTCCTCGTTCTTCCTCTTGCCATTTGTAGCACCCTTGGCGGCAGATCCCTTCTTGCCACGGGCGTTGCGAGCCTGGGGCTTGGTCTCGCTTCCTACATCGGAATAATCGCCTGGGCCGTTCTCGGTGTCGCCTGACATGTTGCTGCCAATGCTGTTCTTTGCTGCCCTGGCATCTGCGCCCTGATCTTGAGGCATACCATGGTAGCCCTGTTGAATTTGGGGCTGCTGGGGTGGCATGCCGAACTGCTGACCGTTGCGCTGCTGTTGCTGCTGACCACCAGCTTGTGCGAGCATGAAGAGACCGTTTGCAGCATCGTTCGTTTGATGCGTGCTGAAAGGATCCTGGGCTTCCTGTTGCTGAGGCGGGCCGTTCGGATTGTAGGGCTTGCTGTCGAGGTCTGGCTGGATGTTGGGATTTTGTTGCGGTTGGGATGTCGAGGGCGGCATGTTGAAGTTGTTGTTAGCCTGGCTGTGAGCACGCGCCGTCATAGCAGTGCGGTGGAAGTCCAGAGTACCTGGGGTTGCGCCACCACTCTGTAGCGAGTTGTAGAGAGCTTGTGAATTAGGCGAAGGCTGCGGGAACATAGACCCGCCACCTCCTGGCGTCAATCCGGTGCGCAAAGAAGATTCGTTAGGTGTAGGGAAGCTGCCGGAGAAATGATGGTCGCTGCTGAAGTAATCGTTGTTGCTGGTAGGGCCAGTAAGCATTGCTGGGCTCAATGGTCCAGAGCGTAATGAGCCTGGCCAGCCAGGTGTGGCCGATGGAAGAAGCGAAGCCGGCGACGTGAGACTAGTCACACCTGGCAATTGTGGTTTGCCGGGAGTGTCTGCTGGGTTGCTACCAAACGCGTTCTCGAACGGGTTTGGCTCGCTTGAGAAATGAGTCGGCTTGTTTCCTGATGAGAAGTAGTCGTTATCGCCGCCGTTCTGATTTGGCTTGGGCGGTGGTGCGAGGGGAGCATTAGTCGTCACGCCCTCTTTGCTTTCGTCGCTGTCGGGTTGCTTGATGGATGGCACTTGCTTCTCTAATGATGAGGTTAGCACGGAACAATGTGATGCGCGCGACAGCGACAGCGACAGTGGGTGTGGTGTACCCTCTTTGGTATCCCTAGGCTCGCTTGGGTCCTTTGGTTTGTCTGTAGGTAATGTTAGTAAATCCAATGCGACAATGACGACACTATGCGCGGTGGCGGAAGCGGCGATGCGACAGTAACGCGCAGGTAAGGCGCGAACGTTGACTGATGGGAAAATGCGGAGAGCAGCAGCGACGACAACGTACCTGTAGAGTTGTTGGTAATGGGGCCTCTGTTCGTGGCCGGCGAGGATGTTTTACTCCGATCGCCCATTTGAGTTGGAGATGGGATGTTGGAGGCTGCCATGACGAAATGCGGCGGCTGCGACTTGGAAGGTGCGATGACGAAGGGCAAGCAAGCTCCCTCCTCAAGAATTCCGTTACTTCGGCTCTAACCCTCTTCTCTCCTTTGCACACACCACACGACTGTGCACAATTGTTACTTTGGTTTGTCTGCGAAAGTCGGTCAGCGTCGCGTCGTGATGGAACGGCGATGCTCAGCAAGCGGCGCCGAAAAATCCAACGCAGACCTCAATCTCCAGTACTGGTCCCAGCCCGCTAGCCTGGTGGCGAATCGCGCTCTGCTCGGCGCGCGCTCTCCTCTTCTGCGACACGACCAAGCGTACTGCGACTGCTACCTGGAGACTGATCGCGACCTGATCTCGAATGTCGACTGCCACGGAGTTGATGGGAGACTTACTTTGCTGCGATGAAGGCGCGCGGCGATGGCTGGCCAACCACGCGTGTCTCAGGCGATGATGCTGTCGCAATCTGCCCTGCTGTCGCGGTCGAGGGCGAACAAAGAACGCGCTCGCTGGCTTTGTTTCGAGGGCTTTCCCACGCGATTGTTCAGCGATTCGTAATGATAGAGATGTCTTCTTTTGATGAGGCGGCTCTCGCAACGTGCAAGTACCGATTTGGGCGACGTGAATCCAGTGCACTGTGACGTCGGTCGAGGGAGGAAGTGAATGACGTAGAATTGGAAGGAGCACAGCACGAGAAGTTTTGCGTGAAAGATGCCTTGGCGCCTCTCCGGCTTTCGCGGCATCACCGGCCCTCACACCTCACACGTTGCCGTGTTTCGATCGGCCGATCTTGAGAGCTCGGCTGCCCAGATCGACCTCAAGTCCTCACTTTCGTTCCACTGCCACGGAGATAACTGCGGTCCGCGTTCGTTTATGCGCACGTCTGGGACCTGGGTTGCCTTCATTGTGCGCACGTTCAACTCTGGAGTTGTTATATACTATGTTTCGCGCGAGTCTCGATCTCCACCGCGTTCTTCACGGCAGTCTCGTCTCCACCTGCCTGCCTCGCCTGCTTAGAAATGCAAAAAAATACACTTCGATCGTCATCCCCGCTTATCTCTTGCGCGGCAGCTACAGGAACGCTGGGCCTTGTAACCGCACTTCTTCGGACTGCGCGCCGTCTCTTGTCCGCGGCCGAAGTCTCGCTTTCTAACTGTTTGTTTGGTCACTACTATTTGGTCACGCGAATACTGTATGGAAGTCCACGACTTTGCAGCTGTTTTGCAACCCAAAGCTTAGTAGACATCCTTCGCATATTGTCTGTCAGTTCCCTGTTGCCCAACGTGAATTGTCGAGATGGCGACGTGCTGCCACCGTAAAGCGAGATGATTGCAGATTTGCGACACGTCTTCCTCACACCCAGGCGCGAGAAGGGAATGTGTTATAATGCCCAGCCGTGCGGAGACACAGCCCGCTCACGAATTTGACTTCGACAAAGAGAATGGTATTGCTATAATCATCAATTTACTGCAAAAAAAAAAGTCATGATATGCAGTCTAAGATTGGTAAAGTATTGACAAGAAACTTATGACTTTTTTTTGAACTAGAATAGTGCCGTGCTTATGATATCGGAGGTGAGGTTGACATTCCACGCTAGTCCTGATCCGTTATACCGCACCTCTACTAGAGGAGGTGTTGCGTTGCCATTTTCTCGCATAACAAGAGGTGGAATTCGACCAAACGCGTGTTTCTAAGACTAAGCGTAATACGGGCGTGGGCTTCGTCAATGGATATACGGTAGTATGCTTAGAGAGTATCGCTCGATCGGTCTTCTGACATGTCGGCATCCGTGAGTCTCTACAAATGCTGCGCATGAATTGCGTACACAAGTCGCTTCGTCGGCAGCATCTCAGTGGCCAAGACGAGCGGCATCTTGTCTGCGCTTGATGGTATTGCTGCACTGGGTACCAAAAACACCGTGCGAGTCCAACCGCGTCTCGATGGGAGAGGCGAGTGGTTCATCGCCTGCGCTTGATCGTCCGAGTGCACTGAATACTGGACAGGTCGTACAGCTTAGACAGCATCTCAGCGGCGGGAGTGAGTGTATCATCGTTATGCGTGCAACGAGACCAGTGCAATGAGTATTGAAAGAACACAGAGGTTAGACATCATCTCAGCAGCAAGAGCGAGCCTACATGTACATGTAACGTTATCATTGTCGGCAGGTCGATGGCAGCAGGTCGATGGCAGCAGGTCGATGGCAGCAGTGTACTGAAGTGAACTTTCGATTGCCCCAACCCTAACCCTGCTACATATTGGCATGGTTGGCATGTATATCTGTTGTACCTACTAAGACACTGTGAAAGTCACCTAATTGCTGTTGTGGATTTGGATCGAGCAATAGAGCTTAGCTGTTGGTGCTAATTGACGTGTGGTTCTGTTTGGAAGATGTCGGTACCGAATGCGTCAATTCCTGGAAACGAAATCCCAAGACCAACTTCTTTTCTCAGAGACAAAGCTTACATCCATCAATGACATATCCTTTGGGTGGAATGTAATACGATATTAGAGCGCCAGTAGACACCAATTTTCAGCTGGAGCCACGTGAATAGATACAAGAATACAGTAGAAACAGGATGAGGTTGGTGTTGAGAGATATCAATATTACCATAAGTCTGCACGCGGCATGTCTACTGTGACTTTGGCTTAGCTACACAAACGAGCTTACGGGTCATTGATAAGGGCACTACCTATTCGAATTGAGTGTCAATGCGGTAGAATCATCCAGTGATCAGATAGTCCTGCTTACCTCGAGAGTCGAGATTGCACAGAAACTCGAGCGCAATGGCTGTACACCGTAGACATATGCACAGAACATACGTCAGAGGTGTACACACATGCATACATACATTAAATGCGAGGTTGATACAGAAAGGACTGCAACGGTGAAGATAGCAAGGCGATTCCATTGATGATCATCGGTACGCTGTAGTCACCATTGCCAACCATGTAGACATAATACATGTATGCAAAGTGTTTGAACCTGCGAAGAGTGAAGTGATCGACAACCAACAACCACTTTACGGGGCTGCAAAAGCGCGCCTTCCCGAAAAGCGCGAACGTTTGTCGCGACTTCCTCGCTCCCTCTTTCAAAGGCAAGCATCGACATTCTCCCCCCACACCACACCCTCTCACCCTTCCACCAACACATTCGCGCCACGCGCCACAAACAACTCTCGGTCACCGCACACCCTACTCCGTCATCCGCATACAGCATTACCACGACTGCGACTCGCGACACAGCTCAAGAACGCGCAAACGGAAATTCCAGAGACTACCCAAAAGGGTTTCGTCTCAAGACCTCAGCGCCGAAAGCGCGTCAAACGGCACTCGACAGAACTACGCATCGCTCGACAGCAAGTATGAGTGGCGCGACTGGCCTCGGCGCCGGTGATGGCACCCTGCCTGACCTCGACACGCCCGACTACACAGACTCCGAATCCAACCCTACCGGAACCGCCAACAGCGTGGTTGGTGATGCCGCGCCTGCAGATGGGCGCAAGCGTCGTTGGGAAGGCAACGCGCTGCGCAAGACCGTCCTCGGCAAGAAGCACGACAGACTCGGCGAGAGCAAGGAAGATGATTCCGTCAGGCGATTCCGCTACTTGCTCGGCTTGACCGACCTCTTCAGACACTTCATCGATACGAACCCGAACCCAAAGATCAGAGAGATCATGCAGGAGATTGATCGCCAGGACCAAGAGGAGGAGGCCAGGATTGCTGGTAACAAGCGCAAAGGTGGCGCCGACGGCGGCAGAAGGAGACGCACAGAGAAAGAGGAGGATGCCGAGCTTCTCCGCGAGGGAAAGCAGGAAGGCAAGCAAAACGAGACTATCTTCCGTGAGAGTCCCAGCTACATTCACGGCGGCGAGATGAGGGACTACCAGGTCGCAGGTCTCAACTGGTTGGTCAGTCTGCACGAAAACGGTATCTCTGGAATTCTCGCCGACGAGATGGGTCTCGGCAAGACATTGCAGACAATCTCTTTCGTTGGCTACTTGCGCTACATTCAGGACATTAAGGGACCCCACCTGGTGGTTGTTCCCAAGTCGACACTCGACAACTGGAAGCGTGAATTCGGACAATGGATACCCGACATCAACGTCCTCGTCTTGCAGGGAGACAAGGACTCTCGCGCCGACCTGATCAGAGACCGCCTCGTAACTGAGGACTTCGATGTCTGCATCACTTCATACGAGATGATTCTGCGCGAAAAGAGCCACTTGAAGAAGTTCGCATGGGAGTACATCATCATTGATGAGGCCCACCGTATCAAGAACGAAGAATCATCGCTTGCACAGATTATCCGTATCTTCAACTCTCGCAATCGTCTGCTCATCACGGGTACACCGCTCCAGAACAACCTTCACGAGCTGTGGGCACTCCTTAATTTCCTCATGCCCGATGTGTTCGGCGAGTCGGAGGCCTTCGATCAGTGGTTCTCTGGCCAGCAAGAGGACCAGGACTCCGTGGTGCAGAAGCTTCACCGTGTCTTGCGACCTTTCCTCCTGCGTCGTGTCAAGGCTGATGTCGAGAAGAGCCTCCTGCCAAAGAAGGAAGTTAACCTTTACGTCGGCATGACGCCCATGCAGCGCAAGTGGTACAGGCAGATTCTCGAGAAGGACATCGATGCCGTCAACAACGCTGCTGGCAAGAAGGAGAGCAAGACGCGTCTACTCAACATCGTGATGCAGCTACGCAAGTGTTGCAACCACCCCTATCTCTTCGATGGTGCGGAGCCAGGTCCTCCATACACTACTGATGAGCATCTGATCGACAACTCTGCCAAGATGATCATGCTTGACAAGCTTCTCAAGCGCATGAAGGCAGCTGGAAGTCGCGTTCTTATTTTCTCGCAGATGAGCCGTGTATTGGATATCATGGAGGACTACTCGGTCTTCCGCGGCTACCAATATTGCCGTATTGACGGCTCTACTGCTCACGAGGATCGTATTGCTGCCATTGATGACTACAACAGGGAAGGTTCGGAGAAGTTCTTGTTCTTACTTACTACTCGCGCTGGTGGTCTCGGCATCAACTTGACGAGTGCCGACATCGTCGTACTTTTCGACTCAGACTGGAACCCCCAGGCTGATTTGCAAGCTATGGACCGCGCTCACCGTATTGGTCAAAAGAAGCAGGTTCAAGTCTTCCGCATGGTGACTGAGCAAGCAATTGAGGAGAAGGTTCTCGAGCGCGCAGCACAAAAGCTCCGTCTTGACCAGCTGGTCATTCAGCAGGGTCGCGCTCAGCAACAAGCCAAGGCTGCTTCAAGCAAGGACGAGTTGCTCGGCATGATCCAGCACGGTGCCAGCCATGTATTCAGCAACGACACGCCTGCTGGTACGGACGAAGAGGATGCATACGACATCGACGCTATCCTCCGCAAGGGGGAGGAGAGGACGAAAGAGATGCAGAGCAAGTACGAGAAGCTTGGCATTGATGATCTCCAGAAGTTCACCTCGGAGGCTGGCAGTGCCTACGAGTGGAACGGAGAGAAGTTCACAACCTTGAAGAAGGACATTGGTTTGAACTGGATCGAGCCTTCCAAGCGTGAACGCAAGGAGCAGAGTTACAGCATGGACAAGTACTACCGCCAGGCACTTATGACTGGTGGAAGGACAGCAGACCCCAAGCCGAAGGTACCACGTGCACCCAAACAGCAGGCGATGCACGACTATCAATTCTTTGACCCTCGTCTTGGTGATCTCCAGGAGAAAGAGACTGCTTGGTTCAGGAAAGAGAACAAGATCCAGGCACCTCTTGCCGATGGCGACGAAGACACTCTGGATCAGCGCACAGAAGACCAGGCCCTCGAGCAGCAGATGATCGACGAAGCTGAGCCCCTGGACGAGAACGAGATCGCTGAGAAGGAGCAGTTGGCAACGCAAGGCTTTGGCGAGTGGAACAAGCGCGATTTCCAGCAATTCATCAACGGATCCGCCAGATACGGCCGCACTGACTACGAGAACATTGCACTCGAGGTTGACTCGAAGCAGGCCGAAGACATCAAAGTGTACGCAAAGGTCTTCTGGAAGCGCTACAAGGAGATCCCCAACTGGGAGAAGCACATCTCCGCCATCAAAGAAGGCGAGCAGAAGGCACAGCGCGTTGTTGAACAAGCCGACATGCTGCGCAAGAAGCTGAAGATGTACCGTGTGCCGCTGCAGCAGCTCAAGCTCAACTACACCGTCTCCACAACGAACAAGAAGGTCTACACCGAAGAGGAGGACCGCTTCTTGCTCGTGATGCTCGACAAATATGGTCTGGACAGGGAGGGCGTCTATGACTTGATCCGCGACGAGATTCGCGAGAGTCCTTTGTTCCGCTTTGACTGGTTCTTCCTGTCTCGTACCCCACAAGAAATCAGCCGTCGTTGCACAACGCTCATCACAACTGTCGCCAAGGAAATGGAAGGTGGTACCGGCAAGGAGAACAAGCGCGCTGTTGTCGAAGATGAAGAATCCGAGGAGATCGAAGAGCCTACCAAGAAGAAGAGCCGTGCGAGCACTGGAGGCGCGAAGGTAAGCCTGCATTCTTGCGTCATAACGAAAATGGACCAGAAGCTAATTGCGTTACAGAACAAGGTAGTCAACGGAGTGAAGGCTACTCCGAATGGATCGTCTCGTGCCGCTAGCGTCGACACCAATGGCTCAGCTGGTGGCAGCGCGAAGAAGGGCCGCTCTCGCAAGCGCTGATTGTATTTTACGGGTTCAAATGGCGTTCAGTTACCAACATGGGAGGTCGTCACCGCGGTTGTTGGCATTGATCAGGCAACGGTTCTGATATCTGTGTTTCTCGATGGCATGTTATGCCAACTCTATGTTTCTGTCAAGGTAGACTTACTCTTTTGCAAATGAGAATGCACGTGTACTTTTAGGCCGTCCCACCACTCGCCTTAGCATCACGCTCCCGACATCACGTCTGATCAGAGATAATTTGCGCCCCAGAGTCTCCACGAATACAATCTACTTGTTTTCCCAACAAAGCTCAAAGAAGTCTTTGGCTGTGTAAGATTGCAATTCTCCGCACAACAAAGCTGGTGAGATCGACCACAGCTGAACAATCAACTTAACATCAGACAAAGCCCGCATTTAGCAACCCGGCCCGGAATACAATTACCTACCCTCATCGCCTTCTTCTGCTCTCTCCTCTTTCCTTTTCGACATTCACGACTTGACAGCAACACGGTGAGAACACCTTTCCACTTTCCTTTTCCCCTTTCCCCATCTCCTTTCTCTCTTCGGTCTCTGCTGGTCAGAACCACTGTTATATTTCTTATTCACTACACACTCACTTGAGCAGAAGAAAAATAATAAACGTAAAACAAAATCGCACGTCAATGGACGAGGACCTTGAACTATACGACGTCGACACAAACAACCTTGTAAGATCACCACGAATGTCCGGAGGCTTGCCTGACGACCAAATGAACATCGATCAACCACACGGTGGCAAGGGCCAGAAGACCTGCCACAAATGCGGTAACACAGGCCACTTGGCCAACAAATGTCGCAGCAAAGGCGGTAACAACAACCAGAACAACAAAAACAATGGCCCACGCCAGAATGGCAGAAACAACGGTGGCAACAACAATGCCCCGCGGAATCAGAATGGCGGAGGCAACAACGGCAACAAAGTCTGGGTCGACCCGGCGACAACAAACCCCGGCGACCTATGTTACATGCATGGTAAACACAAGAACAACGAATGCACAGCCCCAGCAAACGTATGGTCATCCAACAATAACACCAATGGCAACGGCAAGAACAAGAAGAACACCAAGAACGGTAACAACAACCAGAACCAGCAGCAGCAACAGAACCAAAACCAGAACCAGAACCAGCAACAGGACAATCGACCCCAGCATGAGAACCGTCACGGCAACAAGCGAACCAAGAATGACCCCATCTCCGGTGCCAACTTAAACTACTGCGAGTTCTGCAATGTCGCTGGCCACGAACTCAGCTTCTGTAACGCTCCGAAGAACGTTGCCCGTAACATCATAAAATGCTTGCAGTGCGGCAATCTTGGTCACATTCACACTGAATGCCGCCACCCAGCTTTCTGTGCCGATTGCAAGACTTATGGCCACTCCAGGGACAACTGCAGAACACCGAAGTCATACGGGGTTATTCTCTCCACCAGACCCACCGGGCCACTTGATTGGGTTCTCCCCACAAGTGATGCCCAGTCGGTGTACACCAAGCCATCCGGAATGGCATCGCCTCCCCAGCAGTACATCCCCGTTCCCCAGTCGCCACCACAGCATTGCATCCCCGTTCCCCAAGCGCAGGCCGGCATCACCAAAGCCTTCTTCGCCAATGCCCGCGGCGAGCTCGTCCTCGAAGCGCCCATGGACGAAGTGACCTCGCAAATCTGCGCCATCGCCGCCGAGAAAGAAGCCGTCCGCCGCCAGGCCATCGCGACAAAGTGCTGCGCCGCCCACGCGATGTACAGCATGAAATTGCTGAACGACGAGATCGTGTCCGGCGCTTCCTTCTTCCGCCGCGTCGACCCCAGCAACCCTCAGATCCAGCTGCCGCCGAACGTGGAGAAGACCGAGGCCCTGGAGCGTTTGTGCCAGTTCTGGATCAACGACAACTCGTTCAGCATGGCGGCGGCGTTTGTCCGCAAGGGCTGGAACTTCTTCCGCGACCCGCGTACGCTTGATGCTATTGCGAGGTCGTCGACGCCTGTCTGCCACTGCTGCTCGGGCAAGGGTCGTATCCTGAGCGCGACGTTCACGCAGTTGCTGCCTGGCACTGATGTGCTCACTGTTGAGGACTATGATATGTGGGGACCTAGTGTGATGTTCAGCTGCCAGTGCAGCTTGAACGGATACTCGTTCCTGCAGGGTGGGGACAGTATGGAGGTATGCATGTCATAAGGAGGAAAAGGTAAGTGGAGATTTGAGTGTTTTTGCTTTTGTTGATTTTTTGTTGCGATCTTAGCGTGCATGAGCATTGTCATTGTTACGACAGGTACTTTGTTGGACCTGGAACCAATCTATACCGACTGTTGATCAGTCGAGATTCACACCAAATATTTTCCACAGTTACACGTGATGTTGTGCTAGTGTCGTTCATGGGAATCTGTTCCCGTGTTCACAAGTACCCAGTATCATACATAACAAGCCACAATCTACCGCAAAACTTGGGCTACACTAGAACCTTCTCATAACAAACACTGTGATCAGAACCCTTGTACCCGCCAAAAACGTCACAAGGCAAATAGTCATTTTTATCATAGAACCTCCTTGCCTGTGGCATCCCCTTACTCGTCTCAACCTTAAGAGCCGTAAACTTCAACTCCGAGGCAGCCCGTTCCAAAGCGTCCAGTATGGACAAAGCCACTGACGGCGCCTTTATTGCCTGAGATGAACCGCTAGAGCTTCGCCTAGAAGGCACGACGTACATTCTTTTGACCTCAGCCTGTCCAGGCAGTCCTTGGCTGGCAAGAGGCCGAAGACCACCACAGCCTACCGGCTCATCGCCATCGTACGCAACGAGGAAGATAGACACGTTGGCGGAGTTTGCTTGGACTCCTGGTCCGATTGGGCGGAGAAGGCTGATTTCTAATTGCTGCGCGTCACGCAACAGGCAGGCGTCTTTGTGAGTCCAGTCGACTTGTTTGATAATGAGGCCTCCTTCCATCGTGTTGGCGCTGAGCAGGGATCAAGGAGAGCTGTTAAAGATCGGTTTGTGTTGTTTGTTGAGAGATATTTAGGATGTTGGAGTCACAGCAGCGATGCTTGTAAGTTGATGACTGCGCAGGCGCGGATTGAGTTATGATAGTCAGTTGCGAGACTTACAGGTAGGACGCGGATCGGTATGAACGAATTTACATGCAATACGTGTCCCTCGTAGAGAACATGTATCTACCTTCGAGATTGGGTTTCGGGTGATGGCCGGACAATCTCACTGTTGGCGCGAAGACCTGCCCGGGCCCCTGCAAGAGATTGTGGCGGTGCATTTCCCAAGCATACGTGTCAGCATCGTTTTAGGCCGCTGAGATAGCAGGTTTCACATCGAATCCTTTCACATTTGCACGTGATGCTGTGCACATAACGTGGCGTGACGTCTGTACCTCTGAAATCGTGGCGACGACGCGCGAGTAGCAAGATATCATTCCTGTTCATTACATGACTCCTCTCCGGCGATCATAGCCCGTTGAGCGCGGCTTGAACGCCCACAGTCCCAGCGTCCTCTCTCTTCAGCACGAATGCCCTCAGATCTGACCTCTCCACGCCCGGCAAAAGCCCGCCGGCACCGCCTACATTCCTCATGCGATCACGCAATGCTTCAGGCCCGATGACGAAAATGTTTGCGATCTCCTCGAGCACATCGAGACTAGGCTTGAACGATGCTGGCAGTTCCCAGCCGCGCAAAAGCTCGCAGTACTTGGCGATGTCTTTGGATACCGCCAGGGCGCCTGTCTGCGAGACGCTGAAAGCTTTGAAGTGATTGAGGAGTAGACTGCGCAGTCCGATTGCGAGTTCAAGAGAGAATCCCTCAAGCACCTTGCCCGAAAGCGATGTAGCTGCGCGAGACTGGAGTCGGTGCAGGAACGCATAGATAGCCTGACATGTAGGCGTTTGTAGTTGATCGAGCTGCAGGTTTGCATCGTCACGAGGACGGTAGTCCGTTTTCTTCTGTCCCGTCAAAAGGCGAGCGGTCCATGCAAGAGATGCATCGATGGTGCGCTGTAGGATGGAGTCGATCTTGCTCTCCATACGATCTGTGAATGCGGATGTGCGCTTCTCGAGGTCTCGACGGATTGTGAGGTTGGTGGAGGCGAGTGGGAGAAGCAGCATTTTTATCGTTGTAAGCATGAGGTGCAGTATGCTGATGGCGGTCCGCAGGTCCCCGATGTAAGATGTGTCGGGTTCAGTCTTGGTGCTTTGTTCGGCTGCGTGTGCAGTCTCGTTAGCAGCGTCAAGCGCTGTCTCGAGGTAGATCTCGCCCATGTTTGAAATGAGTAGTTGTAGCAATTCGCGGATCTCCTTTGGTGTGTCGTTGCCACTTGTGGAGAGTTCAAGGCCACGACCCACACCTTCTGCGAGCCATTTCAGCATTCGCTTGGTGTTGGGTAGCGAGAGCTGTCC
>Ga0265797_10009010_pt1 | contig 13118 bp, 14 predicted proteins | sample P2T30metagenome_FD_192433 | JGI IMG/M metagenome (GOLD analysis project Ga0265797, IMG submission 192433) | Plant litter microbial communities from East Loma Ridge, Irvine, California - P2 T30 | ecosystem: Environmental > Terrestrial > Plant litter > Unclassified | place: USA: California... | reverse complement strand
GGCGTTTTTTTTGGTTTTTCTTGGCCGAGCTATGTGTTAAATTTAAATGAGGAAGGCATTATGAGATGGTGTTATTTTGGCTAATTGTTTTTATCGAGGCAGGATCTCTTCTATCATGTAACAGCGCTATTCTGATATACGCTACACACAACATAGCGGGTATCTCTAGTAACTAATGGTTCACCCGTGTTCATTGAGCTTCAATCTTTACTTCGTCAGCCAGTCGACTCGTCTCTTGTCACACCCGATACACCGACAACCAATTCCAGCTCTACAAGCTCTGCCTGCCTACAAGTTGGCTAGGTAGTAGTGCAGTCGTGATGACACAACCCAGCGTCACGCCTCCAGCCAGATACAACACACTGTTAATATCTCTCCCTGCGCCTCCGCCGGCATACAAATGTTGCGCGATAAGCGGGCTCACGATGCCAAAAAGCCTACCCCAGAAACTCGCAATACCACACGCTGTGCCTCTGATCGGCGCTGGGAAGGCTTCAGGCGTCCATCCGTACAAGACCGAGTTAAACATGGACTGGAAGAAGTACTCCATGACGTTAAATCCAATGTTTGACGCCGCGGAGTTGACGCTGCTAAACAGAAAGATAGAGATGCCCATCAATGCTGAAGAAACAACCATAGTCCACTTGCGGCCTACTCGCGATGCACGGTAAGATAGAGTTCCGAGAACGACACCAAAGACACCAGGGAGATAGATGAAAATATAGGAACGGTACGTATAACGAAGGGACAAGTCTAGAGCGCCGTTCTTCACAGCTAGGATCTGTGGAAGGTAAGTACCTAAACGTCTGTCAGTATTATGACCTCTGTTCAGATTGAACAAAACCTACCGGCAACAGTAAATCCCCAATAGTCACATATGTAGGTCAACCAGACCAGAAGCGTGAGTCTCGCCATCTGGAAATTCGAGAATAGGAGCTTGAAACGATCGCCTTCCAGCTTGAATTTCTCCCCCCACGTAGACTCCAGCTGTTTGGCACCGCCTCCAAGCGTGGGCCCAGTGCTCCGACTGGATTCAAATTCGCGCTCCAGAGATTCGAGATCCTCTAGTCTCAAGCTGCATGTAGTTTTGTTGTAATGAGCTACGGTGTGTAGCACTTTGATGGCGTCGGCATCCTTGCCTCGATAGATAAGGAACTTGGGCGACTCTTGGAAGTCGAAGAAAACTGAACGGAGGAGAAATACGATGATAGTGATTCCACCTAGAGTGAACAACAGGTACCGCCATCCCATGTTGTTCTCTCTTGAGCAACATGCATCTCCTTCGGCCACCATTCCGCATGCAGGCAGAGCTCGATCGCCCTGTGAGAAGTTTGGACTGCAGGACCAGTTAGGTATGAAACCGTAAGCCAGAACTGAGCAGATGACCACCCCAATTGGTTGGAAGATGGATAACAAAGGCAGTAGGTACCGCTTGCTCTGCGGTGTTGCTTCCAGGGTAATGGTTGTGTCAATTGGGATGTTCCCCCCAACGCCGAACCCAGTAAAAGCCGTGAGAATAAGTATGCCGTTGTAGCTGCTTGGGGCGCCGATGCAGGTTCCGAAAATGCAAGCAAAGAAAACTGTCAAGTTGAAAGAGAACTTCCGCCCAATCACATCCACTAGGACTCCCCAGACGAACGCACCGGCCGTGAGTCCGATTGAAAAGGCCGTCGAGAGTTGGCCTGTCTGATCAGCACCAAAACCAAGTTCTTGCTGCATTGGGGATAAGACAAGTCCAAACTAGGAGGGATGAACAATGTCAGCAACGTTTCACACGCATTGCACATGTGGAATGTACTCACTGCTTGTGCCCACATCAAGTCGATCATGTAACCCGCGCCACATAACACCCAGATTGACCACTGATATCGACCCATGCCCATGAGGTCGATCTCACGGTTGACAAGCAGGCATTTCCTCTCGTATAAGGAAATGTCTCCATCTCCCACCTCTTCCACCGAGGAATATGAACGCTCAGAGTCATAAGATTGGTCATGCCCGATAAGCTTCTCTTTGTCTGCCACTGACTGTGTTTCCTCTCTTGAAGCCGGTCTCTGGAAAGGGTCTGCGTTATCCAGAGTCGAATAATTCCGTGAGGAGGATGGAACAATGTCGCTAGCGTTTAATAGCGCCTCATGCTCACCCGTTGCACTATTTCTTTGCGACATGATTGATTTGCGTCTTCGTAGTTTTCGAAATTAGACGCTGGACATGTCCCTCTTTAATTCAATTCCTCCCCCCCTCTCACATGTGTACCATAGGTTGCCACACGGGGCGACACTACACTCCGCGGACGGAAGGACTAGGGTACGTTGGGCGAAAGCTAAGCGACGCCTGATAAGCCGCCTCGATTGCCAGGATATCGAGTAGCTTTGGTGTCATAACCGTTGAAGGATGCAGCCAGGGCGTGTCTGCAGGTGTTGAGTACCAGACGCTAATGCCTGATGGCGTAGAATTGGTAGGTCATGCTGCTCAACGCTTGTTTTTTTGCCAGCGATATGAGACAGCAACGGCTTCGGCTATGCAGTAACATAGTGTAAAATCCCTAGGGATCGCCGTATTCCTTGGTATACAACGACGGGTACGATTGCAGTGAAGTCTTTCAAATGAAGAGTCCTGTTGGAGGGACTAGGAAGTTTCACAGTGCTATGAAAATGTGTCCTCGGATAGCTAAAGCCGCTGGGAACATCCTCCAATTCGACTCGTACAATCGCTCACACCTAGCCTATCCCATAAACTCTTGTTGTATGGCGGCCTGTTGTTGTTGTTGCGGAGAAAACGGTATCTCTAGCGTAACCAGATAGAAGTCGATGCTAGCGGCTAATATCTGGATGGGGTTTTGAAAGCGGGCATGCATATTTTGAAATCACGATCCGGCACATGATGCGATAGGGCTCGAATAGAGGGTGCTGCGGTAGAAGGCTGTGTGGGGGGCTTAGGTCTCAGCCGGACGACTGCTAGATTGAGTGGGGATGTGCAGATTTTCCTACCGATCAGGAGGGGTACAATATGCAAACCATCTCGATCTGAAATTTGATCACAGGTTCAAGGACACGAAGGATTGAAAGTAAAACCGAGAGGATGAGTTGCTTGAAGTGTAGGGACGTTGTGCATGGAAGGTGCAAGTGTCGCCGTAGATGCAGCTTTCCACAGAACGGGACTAGCTCCACTTTGGGTACGCTCGCCAAGAGCGGACCGGGAAAGTCTGTGCGCCGCGACTGGAACTTTTTTTCCAAGACATAGGCAAAGAACAAAAGTGCAAAGACTGCGCTGAATTTCACATTTTGCACAATGGCTCCTCGTAGAAAACGCCAGCGCCTCTCCCTAGACGGCGCAGAAGCTGTCACCGCCACTACCGACGCTGAACCGCCATCGAATGTCCCAAAAGCGGCACCCAAAGAAGTCGCGCGCAGACAACTCTTCGTTCGCGGACTTGCGCCCAACGTCACCAGCGAAGACCTGACCGAGTACTTCTCAGAGTCATACCCGATCAAAAATGCCCTCGTTGTCTTGGACAAGGAAACCAGGGAATCGAAAAGCTACGGCTTCGTCACATTCGCCGATGTAGAGGATGCGCAGAGAGCAAAGGAGGAGCTGAACAACACCGAGATCAAGGGCAAGAAGATCAAGGTCGATTTTGCCGAGGCAAGACAACGTGAGGGTGAGGAGAAGCGACCCAGGGCTGGTGATCGGGCCAAGGCAGAGCGCGAGCAACAGATTAAGGAAGCGCAAACACCGAAACTCATTATACGAAATCTACCATGGTCAATTAAAACGCCCGAAGATTTGCAGAAGCTATTCAGGAGCTATGGAAAAGTCAACTTTGTCAATCTGCCCAAGAAGCCCAACGGTGAATTGCGGGGGTTCGGCTTCGTCTCGCTGCGAGGAAAGAAGAACGCGGAGCGGGCAATACAAGAGCTGAATGGCAAGGAAATTAGCGAGAGGCCCATTGCTGTGGACTGGGCTGTGGATCGTGACACATGGCAGAGTCTGCAGAAGACTGAGCAGGAGGGAGACGACGAAGCTAAAGCAGGAGCTGAGGACGAGGACGAAGACATGGATGATGCTGAAAGCTCCGTGGCCAGTTCTGACAATGACTCTGAGGCCGGCGAAAGCGACGAGGATAACGACGACTCGGACGATGATGAAGACGACAGTAATACCGACTACGAGGACATATCCGAGGATGATGATGACGGTAGCCTTGAGCTAGAGGATAACCGACCGAAGCGTGAGGAATACACCCTCTTTGTACGCAACGTACCCTTCACAGTAGACGACGAGCGTCTCAAAGAGCACTTTCAGCAATTTGGAGGTATCCGTTTTGCGCGCGTCGTCGTAGACCGCGAAACCGAACGACCAAAGGGCACCGGCTTCGTCTCCTTCTTCGCCGAAGAGGATATGATCAATTGCCTCAAGGGTGTCCCGCGAGTCAAGCTACAAAAGAAGAACCTCGACAAGAAGGATGGCTCCACCATAACCGTTACACACTCTGTGCTCGAAGATGAAGACGCGGACCCAACAGGCAAGTATACCATTGATGGTCGTATTTTACAGATCAGTCGCGCAGTCGATAAGAATGAAGCGACCCGCCTCACTGCAGAGGGCGCTGCGTCACGTTTCAACCGCGACAAAGACAAGCGTCGTCTTTACCTACTTTCAGAAGGAACTATTAGTTCCAATTCGCCCTTATACCAGAAACTATCGCCCTCTGAGATCAAGATGCGTGAAGAGAGCGCAACCATGCGGCGCAAACAGATCCAAGAGAACCCTTCTCTGCACTTGTCTCTCACCCGTCTTTCCATCCGCAACATACCTCGCAGTATCACTTCCAAGGACCTCAAGCAGCTTGCTCGTAGCGCCGTCGTTGGTTTCGCTGCTGATGTGAAAGAAGGCAAACGCCAGAAACTGAATAAGGAAGAAGTTATCCGCGGCGGCCAGGAAATGCTCGTTGCCGAGAAGATGCGCAAGAAGAAGGGCAAGGGTATTGTCAAGCAAGCCAAAGTCGTCTACGAGACACCAGCTGGTAGTAAAGTCTCCGAGGACACGGGCGCAGGAAGGAGTAGAGGCTATGGATTCATCGAGTACTACACGCACCGCAACGCCCTCATGGGTCTGCGCTGGCTCAACGGCCACGCAGTAGACTACAAGATCAAAAACGACCCTTCGATCAAGAACAACAAGAAAAAGGCCCAGGAAGCCCTCGAAGACAAGCGAAAACGCCTCATTGTCGAGTTCGCGATTGAGAATGCAAACGTTGTGAACCGGCGCTCGGATCGCGAGGAAAAAGCTCGCGAGCCGCCAAAGCCGAAGGGAGAGGCTGACAACGACAGCGATGCCGAGCTGGGTGCGACAAAGGGTCGGAAGCGTAAGCGAGATTCGAGTACGGCAGCAAAAACGGGCAAAGGCAAGCCTGACGGGAAGGGCAAGCAGCAGGGTTCGGGTGCGGATACTGGCGCGGGTTCCGCTGCAGGTAAGACCAAAGATGGAAAGCTTGCTCAGAGAACTAGAATTATAGCGAAGAAGAGACAGGCGCGGAAGGCGAAGAGAGCTGGCAAGTAAAACAAGAAGCCGTCGAGTTAGACATGTTCCTTTCCTCCTTTCCCTCTGTCCTGCCAATGTGGAAATGTAGCATTAGCCGTGGCGTTGATACCAATAAACAAGAAAAGTGATTACTGTTTTCACCCCGCTTACTGTATCCTTTTCTCATTATTTCCTTTGAGATACAAGAGCACGTTCGTTGGAGAAAACCTTTCCAATGTGACGGAAAAATACGACATCTCTCTTTCTCCTTCTCCTCGGACCACCATCCCCACGCTCCATGCCCCACACACACACACACATGCATGCAAGACTCGAGCATCACTCGTCACGGCATTGGCCTGCTCACTCTGCCTACCCGCCACCCTTGTCCACCGTGCACGGCAAGCCCGTTATCGTGGGTGCTCGTTACAGACTGCTCAAGTTGGCAACAATGTAGTGCGACGGACCCTTTTACGGTAGAGTGTACCACCACAGTTGTTGGCGGCTGCTTGGAGTACGTGGCCGGAAGTGAGATGTTACATCCGCAGCGGTTGAGGGTGGGGGTCAAACGGGGGTTGTATGCTGGTTGAAGGACAGCATGAGTGGTGGTGGTGGTGCGAGGACGTGGTGAGGTTTTTTTTTTAAAAAAAAAGCTGGGAGTCATACTCAAGACCTTGTTGGGTGTATGTGTTTTACTATTTAAATCTGTTTAGATCTGTTCCTTGTGCTCTTCCGTTGGGGGGGGGGGGGTTCCCAGCTGTTCGGTGTTCGGGTCCAAAGAGTTTTACCTTTAGAGATGGCTTTTTTTGCAGGGAATGTTTCGCTGAAAAAGTGACGAAACGACACGCCACTTGGACCCATACGTCGCAAGCAACCCCCTGTTGTGATCTTTCCCGAAAAGAAACCCATGCATACGCTCGTTCTCAAGCGGCTGGCCTCGGCCGTACCCGTACATGCAATTCCATGGTATTGGTCCCGGCCAGTAGCACACTGCCGGCTCGTGTATGCGGTAGATGTACCCGAGCTACTACACATGTTTGGTCAAGTCAGTCAACCCAATTAACGCCCCGATACGGACTCATTTTAAGCACGTGGAAAATGTGGATGCCGATCATGATCGATCATGTGTATCGGAGATATGTCATTGAGGTGTTACGAGTGGTGGTGAGATGAGTTGGCTTTTGTGTATACCGCAGGCAGGCTTTCCCAGCGTGGTAGCTCTCAGCATCTACGCTGATATTGCCACCCGACTGACCTAGGAGTAGCCCCCTGCCATAATCACCAGTATCTATATCCGGTAAGCCAACAGTATGCAGTACGGAAGATACAGAAACCGGCATTGAGCTTTAAGCACAGGCTTCCTAGGCGCTTTCTAACCAGAGGCAGGCGAGTTAATGTAGGCTAGCTTCCTCTACATGGTAACAGCGCGAAGCATTCGGTCTGAACTAACGTTACGCGAGTGCGGGCAGATCCGCTCGAATCTTAGCAATGCGTCTTTGTGACTTCAAGTCATGCCATGTGTATTGCACCAGCGCACAAGAACTCGGTTTGTCTTTCTCTTTCTCAGAACAGTGTTGCACCATCATGCCAATGAAACAGTAAGCGCATACTGCTGTGCAAAGACAGAATCCAGTAGGCTATCCATACCAGATCGTGCAGGCCTACTTTTCATTCATCATGCCGTATCGAGGCCACCTTGAAATCATGCCGTGTAGCCCGGATTATCGGCCGCTTCCCCGTGGTATTCGCAACATCACTGGAGAAAGCCCCGAACGCCCCATGCGGGCGTTTTTTAGCGTAAAAGCAAGGAATATAAAGCTCGTTATACTAAATGATAGGTTCGCGAAGGTGGAAGAGACACGTGTTGGTACTGGTATCGCAGTACGATCTTAGACTTGCAGAGTATGATGTTGGTTATTTGATTATTCTTGCAGCAAATCTAGACTTATTAGTAGCTAGGCAGCTCGTGGAGTGTGGAAGTGAGACATGTTCCAAAAAGTAGGGAATGTGCTTGTCCACCGCAAAGGCGGATATGGATGCGGCCATGAACACTAGCGTTAGATATGATGTTAGTGGCACCACGTATTGGTAACAAATGATCTCGACTTATATATGCTGTCACCCTAACCTGTGAAGTTTAAAAGGGATCGTATTGACTCACTAGCTCTTAGTAGATGGATGGTAGACCTGCAGATCATCCCTAGTCTGGCCGATGTATATGGAAAACGGAAGCCCAGAACACACCGAGTCTTCCAGGAAATTTTCGGCATTTCCTAACCCAGCATCGCATGGTCTAAATGGGGATATCTCCGGGGAAACCGTGATGTTGTGGAATAACCCCCTAGCCGGCATGGTTTTGTGGCTGCGTAGAACCAAATTGACCTGCACGGTAGATTAACGAAAACGCTAAGCAGGTAGCGTAAAATTCACTCCCAGCATTCTCATGCACGCAAGTGATTATATGAGCTGTAGGTGAGGTATGCCTATAGAGCCGGAAGTGCCGTGTCCGTCCGGTTGCGCGAATGTTTGCTACTTCTGCAATGCAAAACGATAGATATTTTTTCCTATTCCACCAGACATATGGAGTGAAGTTTGATATATCCAGCTTTGATTGTGACGCTTGCAAACCAAGATGGATCAAATAACGCGTTTCCAGCAACTTGCCGAAATAAGCATGACAAGGAATCTAAACACCAAGGTTAATCGCATCCCAAGTTCGCGGAACGAGAATCCTAAGAGCCACCCAAGTAAACGCTCGATACGACAAAAATCTCGGCAATGGAGCTTGGTGCAGGTTGTATACCAAGACACTGATGTATAACAATGGCGCATCAAAGCAGACGCCAAGCTGCGTCAGCGCCTCTCCATGACGTGTTTGTGCGGTAAAAACACCTTCTAATCTCTTTAGGATGGCGACCGTCAAGGAATTTGGGCGCCTAGGACTGTGAATCTGGTCACATTTGTACGTGTGACACTCTGGTAGTCAAGGATGTCTACCTGGAAGCCAACACTGCGGGGGGTGGTGTGCGACCTGCTGTCGTTGCATGAGTTGTTTCCAGATATGTGAATTTTTTCTGCGAAGCGCGCCTATGATTAATCACACAAACCACATTCTGTAAATATCACTGTGGGTTGGTGGCATATAAAGATCGTGACATCGCCTCGGGGTGCCATCTTCATATTTCCTCAAACCCAGTACACCAAAGTGCCATTACACATTCAGCCATAGGGTGTATCCCCACGATTATCACATATTGCGTACCATCACCACTACACCCCCTCGATGTATGTTGCTCGTATCCAACCATGACAAGTAGACTGACGACTGTAGCGTCCAAAAGTCCTCGTGATACCTACCACCACATCCCAACAATGTGCTCTTACGAGAAAATCTATTTCACGTGTGGCCACTCTGAGTTACGGCTCATCAAGCACTGCCATTTCGCACGTAACGACCCAGGCCATCAATGTTTCGGCGCCTGGTCAATCGCAAGGGAATGGTACAACCTTGATTCGGCATGCAGCAACTGTACAAGGATAGACGCCTGGATTTGATCGACGAATGACCGGTATAGGGCGCGGCCAGCTGAAGACTTTGCTTCACCGGCCCAACATCAGCATCGATGCGACATTGGTTGTGCGAACAGGTCTGCTTGACAAAAGAGAAGGGAAACCCCATCAGCTTGTGGAGTAATACATCTTATCCAAGATCCAAATATGCCAGTTTTCCAGCATACTTGTATGTATTGCCTTCTGACGTCTGGATGTTTGGTGTCATGTCTTGCGGCAAGATTCGATGTTGCTGTATCCTGTTTAGGGACTCGTTGGTGGCATTAGAAACGATGCATTCACTGTAGCTATTAGTTTCTGTACGTAAATATCACATAGTGTTTAGCAGACATGCCGGCCAGCCACATGAGTCATGCAGTGTCATAAGTTGCTTGGGATGGATGAATGATTGCATTAGCACGTGTATAATCGCCCGCTTGGAGCCGGAAAACGCGGTTCTGTATGCATTGATCGTGTCTTGCAGATACGAACACGGGAATGAAGACGTGAGAATGTTGCACGGCGAAGGTGCTTGCGAAGTTGAGGAAACTCGTGACGAATCGGGGGGGGTGGCGTCAAGCCCCACTTCGACGCCGAGGTCAGCATCGCGACTTCCCGTTGAAGCGTACACCAGCCTCCCGCCATCCCGCAACACAACACCCGCCCGCTGAAAGCTTGACCATGTCTGACGCCACTGAGCAACCCAAGAAAGAGAGGTTCGCACCTAAAGAACCCGTCACGTTAAATCCACCAAAAGATGATGTCATCGACCGCGCTTACCTGGCAAAGTGTGACGGTACGCTCCCGAGGACTACGCACTTCCTACATGCACGCACCTGGGCGGTAGTTTATTGACACTGCACGCAGGCACAAATGATGACTATCCTACTCTAGTCGCTATCAAGGTATTTCGCACCTTCTACTGCAGCGTCATGTTCCCATGCAGACGCAGATGAGTTGACCATGTCTCAGGGCGACGTATTTGATGTGAGCGGCAAAGAGACATACGCACCTGGCAAGGGCTATCACGGTTCGCTATCCCGGAATTTCCAGATCATCTGTCGTGCACAACTGACCCGCTGTGCTAGTGTTTGCGGGTAAAGAGCCCAACCGTGCTCTCGGTCTTTCCTCTCTGAAGCCGGAAGACTGCATACCGGACTACTCCGGTCTCACCGACAAGGAGAAGCAGGTCCTGGATGACTGGCATACGTTTTTCAGCAAACGCTACAACATCGTTGGCCGGCTACAGCAAGAAGGGGCGAACCTCTGAGTGTCTCAAGCTTCCATGGCCGGTTAGCACAGGTCGCATATTTGAAAAGGATGGATCTATTTGTGGCAGCTGATCAGAGACCTCATAAGCGGTTTCCGGGAAATCTTCATGGTCACGTGCCTTTTCAGAATCTGAAGCAGTGCTTCTACCAAATAGTAACACCGACATGTTCACTCGATTCAACGCCATTTCCAGTACCGAGACTCCTATGTATCTTCTTACATTCTTATGTCCAGCTTCATTTACATGCGTCACTTTTGCGCAAAAATTGGTCCGCTTAGCAGCTAGAGTAAATAACACAGGCATCGAGGAGACGCGGCATGTGGCGCAAACGCAATCCTCTGGCTCCTTCGTTCTCAGCCTGTACCCAGCCTATACCCAGCCGGTTATGACCCCGCCTTTCGTCTTAATCAGCGCAAACCCAAGCTGTACAACCGTGTGCAATGTGCAGCATGTCTGCTAAGCTGGTGTCTTCACCATTAGTCCGACAAGGGACAGGACGACCTCTGCAGCAGCCAAGACGGTGACCTCACCCGGATTATCATAAACAGGAGCTACTTCAACTTTGTAGCATCACTCTGTCAGCGCAGCGTTCTCTTACTTTGGAAATGCAGGGGGCCACAAGGCACATACCAACGTCTGCTCCAACAACATCCAGTCCCTCAAGACCATCCAAAATGGAAAGTAGTTCTCGTGTACTCCAACCGCCGACTTCCGAAGTACCTGTGGCTAGATATCTCATCAGTTGCACATTCATCAAAAGGCAAGAGGAATCGGGATAGTGTTGTGAAATCGGAAACTACCGCACTGTCGCACGCAATGGCCTAAAACCACTTACCAGGCGCAAAGGCCGGATCAAGAACGTCTATATCCACACTGATATAGACCTTGGTGCCAGCCACACGAGCCTTCAGTCTCTCAATCACTCCCGATATACCGAAGCGGTCGATTTCTCTCGCCTTCACAATCTCGAAACCGCATCGACGATCGTTTCGCAGATCGCCTTTAGGACGTACCATTGGCGCCCGGATGCCAGCGTGAATCGAAGTGTTGCGGATCAAGCCTTCCTCGTGAGCTATGTGCAAGAAAGTGCCATGGTTTACACCACTATTGTTTTCAGCAAGTCGCATTTTCTACGGTTCAAGCGTTGACACTCACGCATATTGAGAAATACCTCCGCCTGGTCAAGGTCAGCAGCCGATCACCTACGTCAACATGAGAGCTTACCCAAAACCTCGGGGTCCCAGGTGTCTTTTATCGATTTAGCTGGATTCATTTACAAGGAGCTCCCGGCTTACCTAAATGGCTGTCAAAGTGTATCACGCTCACAGCACCCCAATGCTCATGGACCGATCGCAAAGCAGATAACGTAGTAGTATGATCACCTCCCAAAGTAACGATCCTTGGTGTAGTGTGCTCGCTCGAGTTGGTACGTCTTGTCGAAACGATCTTGATGTGTAGCGTCAGACTACTGGCACATGGAATATTTCAATGAACTACTCACTTCATGAGCCTTGTCGAGCTGCTTGAGGGCTACTGTGTTATCCTGACCAGGAAATCAGCCATGTCGACGTTTAACAGTATCTGGGTACCATTACCAGGAAGGTCAACGGCGCATCGCCACAGTCGATAATCTTGGCCCAATCAAGCAGCACGTTTTCTCCTGGACAGCGTTAGTCAACAATATCCACACACGTTACCACTAATTCAATGCTGTGTCCAAAGTAGTACCAGTGTAGAAGTAGCATCGATTCCTTGTGTCAGCACAGAGTCATACAAACCTAGCCTCCAAGCACGCGTCTTCCCGATCACTAATCACTAGCCTTGCTGTGCAACTGCCGGCACCTTGCACATCACCGTTGCGTGCCACATCCCCCGCCTTCCCAGCTCGTGCGTGTGGAAGCAAAAGGAAATATTGCGGCAACTTCCACAACATCAACGCACCTGTGTAGATACTCCACGCAGCCTCTGGTGCAATGCGCCTCGATCCCTGTCGTATTCCACTCGGCCCGAAACGCGCTCCAGGCCTTGCCGTGACGCCCTGTCGTCCCATTAACTTTTCGTCCTGCAGGAGTACGCACCCGAGCCTCGATTATCGCCATCCTTGTTGCCACGTACAGTATCGAATGGTGCACCTAGAATCGCAATATCAAAAGGCTCCACCTGCTGGCCCTCTGGCGCGAGACAATGCACGTACGGCAGATTGGCATAGGTCATCAGCCCCGCAAACTTTGCCTGCGTAATATCTGGTCCAATGTATCCTTGCGAGATGACCTGCTGCGACGCGTATCCCGAGACGGGAGGAAACGTGATTTCGCGACCAAGTGTCCCAGACACGAAATATAGCCCTACTAAAGATAAGAGTGCCATGGCTGATGAAATGCAAGGGGAGGGGGAATGGACACGAAAATACTTATTACGGGGGGGTTTTTTTTCTTTGGTCGTGGCATACTTTATACCATGGGCTATCTTGGACGCCGAGTTGGTAGACGTTGTATGACGGGTTTCCGGCGGTCTAGCCTTGAAACGGAAGGTCGATGCGATAAGTACCCCTCAGTTTGTATGCAATGGTTGCTAGACATTTGCTCCATCGAGAATTCATACGAATGTACCGTAAGTAGTACTCTGACTATGTGATGATACAATGGGCACTATTATCTACAATCGTAGACTTGGGCATAAGAGTGCGGGGGTGTCTGGAAGTTTGCTTGTATCATTGGGTCTATCTGTGCATTTGTTGGCCTTGGGCAAATGTTTGATATCTCATACATCTCCA
>Ga0265797_10009009_pt1 | contig 13118 bp, 15 predicted proteins | sample P2T30metagenome_FD_192433 | JGI IMG/M metagenome (GOLD analysis project Ga0265797, IMG submission 192433) | Plant litter microbial communities from East Loma Ridge, Irvine, California - P2 T30 | ecosystem: Environmental > Terrestrial > Plant litter > Unclassified | place: USA: California... | reverse complement strand
ATGTACGTGAAAGATGCGCAGAGAAACAATGAAGGTAAATGTCGCGACAGAAATGCGCCGAAGTCTGCCCAATGCTTCTAGATAACCTGCGACATGGCCATCCGCAACGTGATCAATTGCCGACATGCCCTCGGTCTCCCAACCGCCGTTCTACGCCAATGCACGCGGCTGGCGGCCCCAGAGTACCTAACCCCACGTGTTGAGCCCCACACCTACCCGTAACTCTACTCTTGCAATCTTTGTTGCGATGACTTCGGACCTTTTCCACATTGGCCATGGATTAGATAGTTGGTGATGGTTGATCCGCCTGGGCATAGGATAGCTGGCGCAGCCATGCCTATGTTTAGGTTACTCAAGGCCGCTAACAATACACTCACAGTCACAGTCTGGGAAGAAAAGTTCTTCTGTCCTACGTTATATTGTTTCGTATCGACATTACCGGTATTCATACTAGAGCTTCGCCTCAGAACCCCTAGCGGAATGATCATTCTACCTACATTACCTCAGCTCTTCCATTAAACTCACATGTGCTTGTGGAAGAAATCCAACACCATCTTGTATCCGCGCTCGTACTCCTTCCTCACCTTCTCCTGCGAAAGGTCACTGCGCGCCGCCATCCAGCCGTGGATCTGGTCTGGGAACCACTCAACCACGTGAGGAACCTTGATACCCTCCTGCCACTTCTTCACGTCATCCTTCGACTCGTCGCCTGATGGAAGCATGATGTAGGGGATTTTGATGCCGGGGGCGTCGTCGCCGGCAACCATGGCGGGGTGGCATGCTGCTGCGACCTTGAACTTTGTGCCTTCCATGGAAGACAAGTTGACAATCTGCATAGTGTTAGGCAATACGTGGGAGGTAGTCTAAGTAGCTTCTCCATACCTTTCCGCCCCAGCAGAAGCCAATGATAGCCCACTTCTCAATTCCGTACTTCTGGGTGAGTTCATCAACAATCTTCGGGATGCGCGGCAACGTCTTTGGCGGCGCAGCCTGCGACTGGAAGAACTCGCCCATCTTCTGCTCCTTCTCCTTGGTGTCCGGGGGCATCCAGGAGATGTCGGCTGGCTTGCCGTCGAAGAAGTCGGGCATGAAGACCTGGTACTTCTGGCTGTCGGTGTAAGCCAAGATATCTGCGCCTTGGAGTGTTTGGTTGAAGAATCCGAAGATGTCGTAGACGACTAGGATTCCTTGCTTTGCGTCCTTGGGGCCGGTTTGATCTGTTGAAAGTCAATTGCAGTCCCCGGTGATGTCGTGGTGCTGGAACATACAAGTCTTCAGTCCGTCTGCCTCAATGTAATCGCCCTTTGGTTGGTAGCCCTCGCTGACTACAGCGGGTGTGTTGCAGCATGCCTGCGACTGTGTGGATTCCGTCGACATCGTTGCGGTCTGTTGTTTGGAGATGGCGAATAGCCCTTGTTTACGTGGAAGTGCTGTCTGATGAAGTGTGAAGGATCGTGGTGCTGCAATTGAAACCCTCGTTAAGTTCCGAGGTGATATTCGAGCAATTGGAGATCGAAGAAGTAAAGTTGTTCGGGCAATGACGCGCATTATGAGCTGCTACGGTATTTGTCAAGCTGTCAACGACGGTTGGGTGGGGAACTGAGCACCGCGGCTACCCCACCATGATGTCACCAATAGCAATGATGAAGTAGACACAGTACCTAGGTGTAACAGGGACTAGGATAGTAGCGCTTCTTCCAGAACCGTCTACTATCACATCGAAACTAGACGCTCTCAGTATGGACTGCTCAAGTGTCTTTCTACTAACAGAAGGTAGCGCTACACCGGAGCCACGACCAACGTGGCTTCGCGCGATCGCACACTCCATGTACCGCCCAGCGACCGCAGTGTTCCTCGAGTGCAGGTAGGTGCGAGACAATGCATACCACAAAACACTTTGAAATCGCGGTACTCGACCAAAATCATCAAGCATCGCGTCCACTCGTAGCACCAACAACATCACCAAATCTCCCATCTTCGTATCGACGCGCAAAGTCCAATTGCGTAGCCCAATGCTCCTCCATATACTCCGCATCCCTTTTAAGCATCAGATAAACCCTCAATTTGGTATTGAAATTCCACGCGCGCTTAAAGAGAAAAGTCTTCTCTTCAGGAAGGTCCTTCTGAAACAAAGTCAAAGCCCTCTTAACTTTGCCCATATGCTCATTCAGATACGGATGAACCTGCGTGACAAACTGCCTCAGCGTAACTGGTCTCCCGTCTGCGTTCTCGATGACCAGATTAGGCGGAGGCTTGCATGCACAGTCTGGCTCTGGGCTGTCGTCGCCATGATGCCAGCCCTCGTGCGATGTCCATATGTCCTCGCTGAGCACCTCGAGACGATGTCGACTGGGTACGGAGAGAGGTGCGTTCGCGCAAAGATGATCGAATAGTGGGACGAGTGTTTCTTCGTTTTTGGGTCCTATTGTGATTTCGATGTCTTGTAGAGGGGCTAGCAGGTTCCAGCGTAGTCGGTATAAGAGGTCCTCGCGGATTTGGATCCCCATGTCTTTTTTTCCTTTGGTTTTTTGGATGGGGAGTCGGGGTGATATAAGTAGAAGATGGGAAAGTCAAGGAAATTTACTGGTCAGTCTGTTGGAATTAAGACCGGGCAAGGTGCATGTAGAAAACATCCTATGTATGGAGCGTACCTGACAATATAGGCTACTTCCAAGATTCGCTAAGCAATTACCCGGACCACGCCACGTGCTAGATTCCACGGCACAGTGTCCAGATTTCCTCAGCACATGCACAACTTCCTGTCAGAATACCCCGGATGTAGTTGTCAGATTGTGAGAGCTTCAATAGATTCGCTATCTAAGCATCCAAGTTCAGCTTCTCAAGCAATGTGTCTATCTTTCCCAGCAAGATCTGATAATTCATCGCGTCCTGAGCAAACTCATCACCGACTTCCTCGCCGTCCAAATTCCTAATCACACCAGCAGCAATCTGTTGTTCAACCGCTGTGATATTCTCATCCTGCTGTACACCTTCGGGTACACCGTCTTGTAGTGCGATATCACCCATTGCATCGACAAGATCTCCCTCGGTACTAGCTTGCATAGCCGCGCTCTCGTCCATCATCTCATCTAACCCGCTGTCTTCAAAGCGAAGTCTGAATCGTTCCGACAGGTAGTAGCGGATATCGTCGACAAGTTCGACAGTGTCGGTCTCCTGGCGTGCCTTGACGCGATTCGCAGATTCTTGAACCAGCTCTGCAAACTCTTTTTGGTCAATGTAGTGTTCCAGTCGGTAGGCGATGTATCGTGCAGCAAATTCTTCTAGGCGTTGTACCCTTGTATCCCACCCGGCTCGGATAACTTCGTAAATATCCACGGCTTCATCGGCATCTGTAGCTCCCCGTGGGTTGTCTGACTCGACTGCTGAGGTTGCGCCATTGCCTAGCGCGGAGATGATGATGGCGGCACGCTGCTTGAGCTTCTCGATGAAGAGCTGATCTGCAGCGAAGAGCACGTCAATGGCAATATCGAGTCCGAAGTCGGCGCGCTCGGTGTACATGAAGGTGAGAATAGTCTCCAGAACTGCTGGCGAGCAGTCAATGGTTACAATCTGCAAATGCGGCGTGTCTTGTGCTTCCTTGAACTGCGAGCTGAACATGGTCAGGAAATACTCGGAGCGCAATAGCATGGCTCGATGCGCAGGGAATATAGTCGATTTACGGGATGCTCTTTGGCGGGACGGCGACCTCGAACGTGAGTGACCCGATCCGACTGGTATGCCTAGAAGAGGCCCCGGTGCGGTTCGCACAGGCGGCGTAGATGACTCCGAGGGCCCTGGTGACCGATCTGTGCCATCGGAGTCTTGGTCCTCGTCATCATCATCGGCGCGCAGTAATATGTCGGCGAAGATGGAGTTTTCCCGGTCCCATTGTATGCTGTCAACTTTTGCAGTGTCTACGACTCTTTTATGCCTGAGGACGTTGTTCTTGAACCAGCCCTCTAGCTGATCTCTGCCGCGTTCCAGTTCCTCTGCTCGTCGCTGGCGCAACAATCTTCGATCCGAAACTTCTGTTATATCTTCAAACAGACGTTCAATCTCCAGCTGCTTGCCAATCTTGTCTATGCCTTTTAACACAACCAGCTCCTGCTCATCACTCAGCCCATGCAATGCTCTCCGTATTGAGACTTCCTGGAAGTACAAATACTGCAACGCCACACCTAGCGACTCGGCGGGTATGGTGTTGGGTAGTTTCCACGACGTTGTGTTCGGCGCTGTCTCGAGCTTCTTCGCAAAGTAGGGCGATCGTGCGGCGAGGAGGAATTTGTGGAGGTGAAACTCTTGGCCGAAGGCTGTGATTGTGATGTCTGTCGTCTTGGGCGACGGCCGCGTTAGGAGCGAAGTTATATGTGCTGCCAGCGGTTGCAAGGGATTCGAGGATTTCGCATAGTCGTAGGATAGCAATAGGTTACGTATACGGTCGTTGAGCGCATTGTATAGACATCTCTCGCCCTGGAACGTGTCGCGTTCGCAGAGTGCACCGTTTTCGAGCAGCAGGCGTATGACTTCGTAGTGACCGCATAGACTGGCCTTCAGCGGTCAGCGCTCTGAATTGAATAGCGAATTGTTTGGATTTGAACTCGGAGATTGTCTTACTAAGATAAGTGGGGTGTAATCAAACCTGTCTCTTGCGTTGATGTTTACCCCGGTGGATATCATTTCCTGGCAAACCTTCAAGTCTCCCCGCCGGCATGCCTCACAAAAGACCCTGAAATCCTCGCTCGTGTCCAGCGGATTCTCTTCCTTGAGCTGGCCCGAGGATATCGCCTGGGCTTCGGTCGCGAGGGCCGCCTCGATCTCGTACTTCTTCTTGACGTCCATTTGTGTGGCGAGAAGGAGAGGTCCTCAGTAACGGCGACATGGTGGAGGTGAAAGTGACTATTGCTCTGCGATGACGAGTGGCGGCGGAGATCGGCGTGACTATCGATAAGGGCAGTGACAGGGGTGCGTGCGCCTGGCAACTGCAACACGTGAGGCGCGTGCAGCGTTGCTGGGTTGACGGCCGTTAGCGTAAACAGGGCCAAACACCAAGGAAACTTGGCTTCCATCCCACCCACTGTACATTACATACATCCCTCGCTACCTCCGAGCTCTACTAACCCAGCAGCTTGCTACCCTATCCTACCCTTAATAGTTGCATGTCTTTTGAGCAATAGCAATACCTTCACCATGCCCGAGGAAGAAAAGTACGATGTGCTCGAGAAGATTGGTAAGGACCGCCCCCGAGAGGCGCAAGAGGACGCATACTGACGTTGTATAGGCCATGGATCCTTTGGTATCATCCGCAAAGTCAAGCGGAAGTCAGACGGCTATGTAAGCAGCGACGACGAAGCCTGCGCGCGCGACGTGCTAACCGCCGCCTAGATCCTGTGCCGCAAGGAAATCAGCTATCTCAAGATGTCGCAGAAGGAACGCGAGCAGCTCCAGGCCGAGCTGTCCATCCTCAAGGAACTCCGCCACCCCAACATCGTCGCCTACTTCGAGCGCGACCACATCAAGGCATCGCAGGACCTTCACCTCTACATGGAGTACTGCGGCAACGGCGACCTCGGACGTGTCATCCGCGACCTCAAGAACAAGAACCAGGTGTGCGAGGAGGAGTTCGTCTGGAGCATCTTCAGCCAAATCGTCAGCGCCCTGTACCGCTGCCACTACGGTGAAGACCCACCTGCGGCAGGCCGCAACGTCATGGGACTCGTTGGCAATGCGAAGCCTGCCCGTGACCCACGCAAGCCCATGATTCTCCACAGAGACCTCAAGCCCGAGAACAGTCAGTATCTGGTCATCTCCACGTCGCGTGACTCTGCGCTAACAACTCACAGTCTTCCTTGGCGATGACAACAGCGTCAAGCTGGGCGACTTCGGTCTGTCCAAGATCCTCCAATCCCACGACTTCGCCTCTACCTACGTCGGCACGCCGTTTTACATGTCGCCTGAGATCTGCAAGGCCGAGCAGTATGGTCCCCACTCCGATATCTGGGCACTCGGGTGCATCATATACGAGATGTGCACAAAGTCACCACCCTTCAATGCCAAAACACACTTCGAGCTCATCTCGAAGATCAAGCTGGGCCGATACCCCGACATACCGGCCTGCTACTCGGCGGAACTCAGAAAGGTCATTGCGAGCTGCCTGAACACAACGCCCGACAACCGACCAGACACAGCCGCGCTTCTCAACCTGCCAATCGTCAAGCTTATGCGCAAAGAGCAAGAAGTCGTTAAGCTGGGGCAAGATCTCCGTGAGCAGCGTATGCTGACAGCGAAGCGGGAGAAGGAGGCAAGCGAAGCCATTTCACGGATACGCAAAGAGTTGGACGACCAATTACGACGAGAGTGGGAAGTCAAAGCACAGTTGGAGATTGAGCGACAAGTGAAGCTGCAAACGGAACAACGAGTACAAAAAGAGCTGGCTCAGCTCCAGGCGACCTTCGAGGGAGAAGTGAACAGGCGGGTAGAGCGCGCCCTGAAGATGTACCCCAACCGTCTGAGCACATCGCCAAAGCTGGCTCCTCGGTCTAATACGCCTACTATGGCGGCAACAGAACCAACGTCTGCTTTGTTCTCAGCAGAGTCCGATGGTGCCGTTAAGAGCGGCTCGCAAAACACCCTCAACACAGACTCCGACTTCGCCAGCGGAACAGACCTATCGTCACTCTCCCTGGACGACCACACCGAAGATGTTACCATCGCAGCTAAGCCAAAGGCAAAGCGACCGTCCCGCGGTCCTCTCGTCCGCGCCCGCACAATGTTCTCTCAACCCTCCACCACACAAGTACCCGACTCTCCCATGGATGTGCAGATGGCTGAGCCGTCGCCGGCACCTATCTCACTCAAGGGACTCTCGCTTTCCCCTCGTCGCAACCAGCAACCTAAGCAAAACATCTTCGCTGCTGCTAAGGAAGGCGCGAAGAAGTGGGAAGCTGACGTTCCCCCGTCGCCAACTGAGGCAGAGTGGAACGCTGACTTCGACGACGATGATGATCTTCCTGTTCTGCCATCGCCAACCCGCGCACGAAGCGCCTCTGGGGGTCGTCCTATGAGTGCGGACCCCTTCAAGGTGCTCGCAAATGCCCAAGCGCCGCTGTTGAAGGCCAACGGTCGATTGGGAAGCACACCAAACCTCCTGGGTCCCAGAACTACAAAGCCCCGTCCTGTTTCCGCCGTACCCATCGTCGCTGCATCGCCTTCTCGAACGAAGTCCAAGTCCACCGACACCGCATCAACATCACCACGCAAGACAGGCGCTACCACAAAGTCCATTCCATTTGCCGGACTTCCATCAAAGAAAGGCAATGAGGCATTCCGCGTCCAAGCGATGCGCAACAACGGCGGTGTTCAGGGCCGCACACTAGTCGAACTTCAACAAGCGCGCGGTATCCCTGTGCACACTATGAGTGAAGACGAGGGAGGCGCGAAGAAGGGCTTCGGATACAACGGCCGAAGGAGTCCCGTCAAGCGAACTGGCGGTATCAGCCCACCCGCAGTATGGGACCCCGAAACCGAGCCGGAGATGCCATCTCCTTTCATCCAACGCAGCAAGCGCATGGTCCGGTAGGACGGACGATGCGTGACAGCCCCGGAACGATTACGACATATACAACAACGACACGACGAAGGGTAAATAATGGGGTGTTTGGACACATAACATTCCACGGCGTTGGCGTGACGAAAGGAGGGCGGGCAAATACCATTTCCTTTGTCTCATCAAACGGAGTGGTGTCTGGCGTTGAGGATTGTGGATTGAAAGCGAGCGTTTGCCTCGCGTCCCATCTACCATCTCTTCCCTTTGTCATCATCATTGCATCTGCGCTTTGTTTTACGCACATTTTCCACGAACGCATACTAGCATCTTTTTGGCGATATTGTGGGTTGGGTTTGGATAGGCGTTTGAGGCGTTGCACCGTGATGAGACGGGTTGCATCTGTACTCTTATTTATTGCGACGAATGTTACTACTACCATACTTCATATTATGCACTTTTGGATGACGTGGTGTGAGTAAAAATGTATTGGAGGTAGAGATATCACCATCCAAAGCTCTCGGTGTGTAGGTATATGCCCTGCGCTCCCGTCCCTTTGTGCACCGCCCGCTCATCACTCAACGAGACGACATCGTGCTTCACGTCTGCCACCAATCCCTGTGGCCCACACACCACCACCGCACTCTCCCCCAACGCTTGTTCCAACGACCTGCGTATGATATCCCGCGTCTTCGGTCGACCGGAGTATATCGCTATCGACGGATGCACGACGACTCTTTGGCCCTTATCAAGAGAAGATGGTGTGGAAGGTGCGAAGGATGTAGGACGAGACGGGGTAGCTGTAAGTTTCGAACAGCTGCACACTGCTTTACTGGCTGAAGACGATTCGGCAACCGCAGTGCGGCAACAGCATGTGCCGTTCGGACCACATGCTTCTTGGATATCGAGACTTGATGAATCGATAGATGTTACTTCTTGATATCCCTGCCTATGCGATTTCTTCTCGCTCTTCTTTTCTGATGTCTGTGAGGGCGATCTGTATTGCACAGCGCCATGCTCGGGTTCGATCTGTGCCCTTGCACTCACATTGGGTGCAGTCACGCCTGATAGTACAGAGTTGTGCTCTTCTGTGAAGGACTCGTCGCAGGTGATGTAGACGCTCATTTCGAGTTTGATGTCCCGGAGTGTTTCCTGTAGCGTTCGGAACTCGGTGTATACGGAGGAAAGTTGCCCGGAGAACCAACTTAGCTGCCCTCTGCTCTTGACGACCCATACGAAGCGGATGTGTCGTGTGACCGCACCCGTAGGTGTTTTGAAGATCGAGGTGCTACCTGTGTTGCCACAAGCATTCTCCTTCCAACCCTGGAGGAGATCGCGGAGGAGCGGGAGAGTGAAAGTGCCGCCGGTACTTCCCGCGAGGAGAACGACGCTGTCGAATTGGCGCAGTGGTCTTAACGTGCCGTACGGGCCTTCTATGGCTACAGTCCTGGCTTTGACGGGCACTCCAGATAGACTGCCGGATTTCTCCGCGTGCCTGAAGAGACGCTTGGTGCCTCCTTTCTCGGCCTTGACGTAGAACTCCATCTTCCCATCTGCTGGTATCGAGGCCACGGTGAATGGATGGCTTTGTAACGGCACAACAGAGTGACATGATAGATATACATGTTGGCCAGGAGTCCAGCTGATGGGTGGGTTAGGTATAGTGATTCGGGTGGTGTTGTGAGGGAGAGGTGTGAATTCGGCTTTGCACGCCCAGAGGCCACTCAGTTGGCCCCGCTTCTTTAACGCAGGATGAAATACGGAGCTGTTGATGTATAGCAGTCGCAATGCTCGGAAGAGGCGGTCGAACAGGAAAATGGCAACCGGAGCCCAGACATAGCCGTTCATCTCGAGAGGGGTATGAATGTAGACGAACGCAAGGAAAACTGCAAACGAAACGATATGTTGAATAACAAATATCTCGTAATTCCAGCCTCGGATCGGTGTCATGGAACTGAACACAATCCACGCCAAGGTGCACCACGCAGCAAGGCCTTTCCAGACAATCGCGTTATTCTTGAGTTGGTAGCCGATATAGTCGTATGGAGCCCATGCACTGAGGAAATACCCCAGGTGCATGGTGGCCGTAAGCAGCATGCACCGAGCGCACCATCGATGTAGCCAATTTAATCGCTCGTAACTCACACCGCTAAGACACCCGATAATGTTGTTCTTACCGGCTAGCAGCACGATAATCGGTAGTTGGGCGATTGTAACCACACCGCAACGAAAGCCAATATTCTCCATACTGAACGTGTCCGTCACATCGAAGCCGTATAAGCATAGAACGACCAGAACGACCACGTTTCCGACAACCAGCGAGGATCGGCCGACTGTTGGTAGTCTGAGTATGCGACCTTTCAGTGGTATGCGTAATGAGAAATTGGACGCTTCACGCGTCAGAGCGTAGAGTGTCGCATTCCCGAGGGCGAACCATGAGATGGGCTTTGCAGGCGTCCGCGACCCCCCTCTTGCTGCGAGCATTCTTTGGCGGTATAGCACATAGTTGTACACGTTGAACAGTGTTGCGATACCGACTGCGGCCCCAATCACTGCGTAGTAGAAGTCCGGCCATTCTGTGAGCGGGGGCAAGGCGCCCATGGAGCCCATCGACATGTGATTGTGGCTCATGATGCTACGCGCTGCTGCAGTGTTGCCGACTCTTGTTTGGTTTTTGTTTCCAGGCTTGCACTGAATGGAAGGTTGGGCGGTTGCCAGTGATGGATGGCGTGTGCCTGTACCGATGTTTATCGCATGCTGACTTCGTCGCGAGCAGTCTGAGATGTAACCAGGGTCGTTGTTTCGTCGCTACGTCGAGGGATCGGTATGGAGACGCACTCTAGGACATTGGGAGATAGACAGTGTGTGACAGTGTCGTAGGAGGTTGACGAGATGTGATAGTCGTCCAGCGAAAGACGCACACATGAAGCGTCTTCACCCATGGTCCCGGTAATAGTCCATGTGGCCGTAGTGCCGACTGTAATCAATTGCCTCTCAGATGCAGGGTGGCAGGGTCGATGCACTGCGGGGGCTGCATCGAGGCCCAGTGGGCACTCTGTTGGCCGTGGCTTGAATTAAGCTTCACGCGCTAACCACAACCGGCTAATTATGCTCAAAGTCGCTCCTTGGGAGTCCGGCTGCTTGAACGTCGTTCATCCGCCCGAGCCACCGACAGCGTGCCATGACCCATAGAAACGCGCATGGATGGTATCTCCCCGTAGCTGCGAGATTTGCCTGTCTTACATGTAGGCGGGAAGGCGTTGCCGAGAAATGTGCTCACATGCCCCGACGCTCCACGCCTCAGCCCAGACTTGACCACTTCTTGAGTGTCTCAGAATCTTACGCATTCACCACAGTTGTATACACTGCAACACGAAACCAGCGCCTCCAGGTCGTGCGTTCATGCTGAGGCGCCTTCATCTTTACGGAACTGGAACCAGCGAACGCGCAAGCCCACAGCGTACCGAGAAGTCTTAAGCGATCGCCTGCCCCAGGACTAAGATAGCAGTCTGGAACTCGGTACCTATTCTTCGATCCCTTATCACCCCGCGCGACCTAAACGGAACCCATCCTGAGCCTCATCAACGGAACCTTCTTATCGCTACACGCACGTCGAACCCATCACCATGGTTGCTCACGAGGGTCACGATATGGCTATGGATTCGATGGATATGGGCGGCATGTCCATGGGTACTTCCTCACATGGCGGTATGGCAATGGCGTTCGTCACGTCAACGACCACTCCTTTATACTCCGAGGCGTGGACCCCGACGACCGCTGGTCAATACGCAGGGACATGCATCTTCCTTATTCTCCTGTCCATAATCCTTCGCGCCCTCTTCACCGCAAAGACATACCTCGAGATCAAGGCAGTCAAGAGCGCGCTGAAGCGACGCTATATCGTCGTTGCCGGCGAGAAAGCGGTTGTCGATAGCGCTGCAGACGACGCCAACTCGATGACCGGTGTCCTCACAACAAACGGTGTCCAGGAGGATGTGCGCATCATTTCGGCGCCGGTCTCTCACATTCAGCCATGGAGATTCAGCATCGACCTGCCCCGGGCACTGTTGATGACAGTTGTGGCCGGCGTCGGATATCTCCTGTAAGCACTACACATTCCAGTCATTGCGTCAAAGCTAACTTTTGGGCAGCATGTTGGCAGTCATGACTTACAATGTTGGGTACTTTTTGTCTGTGCTAGCAGGTGCATTCGTCGGTGAGCTGGCGTTTGGCAGGTTCAATCAGGTAGCAGCGCACTGAGCGTTAGACTTGCATTCCGTTATTAATATCCAAAGAATGCTTTCCCAGAGCGTAATATTCATCTTGATACCCCAGCCACATATTCTAAAGAAGGTTCCTCAACACTTCGTGTTCATTCAGTCGCTAGGAGCTTCCTCGCAGAACCCCGTGGGGTGCACAAAGCTTATTTCCAGCAACACAAATGCGATTCATGAACGTGGTATTCCCATCATTTTGATCTCCATTCCCGGCTATACAGTAGAACCATAATCTAGGCCTCGGCGCGTCACCGGAAATGCCATCGGTGAAATGTAACCTTGTTGGACGCTAGTCGCTTCCGCGGTGAGGAACCACCGCTTTGGTAATAAACTTGCTCAATTGTCGGCATCCTGCGCGCCACACGATACCATACCCTAACGGCTTGCACATTAGCGACAGTCGCCGCTGATGCAGGATACTGCTCACTTACTGCTATCTGCTTAGATCGTCGACCTATTCGAAACGCGGGATCAATGCAGGTCGCTTCGAGTGCTCACGGGCGAGCCACGCGATTTACTGGGACGGAATGCACGGGATGGGATGGGGTGCGTCCCAGAGTAAGCTGCAATAAATACGGCAGGCGATCCCGGCGTTTCTTTGTTGTTTGTTATTATCCTCTTAACCTTCTCGCATTCCTCTGTATCGAGTTGAAAGCGCTGTTCCTTCTCTTTCCTACACGGCATCAAGACCTACGTTTCCCTCTCAATCGTCAATATGCTTACCAACGGGGCTCTTGCGCTCGCCTTCCTTCCCCTTACACTCGCCCATTTCCAGCTCAATTTCCCTGAAGCGCGTGGATTCACCGATGACACTGAGGGCAACTTCCCTTGTGGAGGCTACAACGATGTCCAGCAAGAGCGCACCGATTTCCCAATCAGCGGAGGGCCGATACAACTGCACATGGAGCACCCACAAACCAACGTTGCTGTATACATGGCCATTGGCGATAATCCGGGAGATGGATTCAGCATCGTCGCACAACAGCAGACCCAAGTATCAGGTCTAGGAGACTTCTGCTTCGGTCACGTCTCCCTACCGGAAGGATTGAATGTGACGGATGGTACCAAGGCTTCGATACAAGTTGTTACCAACAACCACGAGGCGGGTGGATTGTACCAGGTAAGCCTTTGACATGGAATGGTCCATCATCGCGAGGAAGTCGCTAACGGCCACATAGTGTGCGGACGTGACCCTGGTCAACAACGCCCAGATCAACTTCGCCGACAACTGCAAGAACCAGACAGGCATGAAGGTTACTCAGGAAGACATTCCAGGAAACCCCAACGGAACGGAGACAGAG